>Ga0315280_10007446_pt1 | contig 14695 bp, 14 predicted proteins | sample YL17G06_40_MG_FD_203697 | JGI IMG/M metagenome (GOLD analysis project Ga0315280, IMG submission 203697) | Sediment microbial communities from Yellowstone Lake, YNP, Wyoming, USA - YL17G06_40 | ecosystem: Environmental > Aquatic > Freshwater > Lake > Sediment | place: USA: Wyoming | collected...
CGAGTAGTCCTACTGGTATGGTAGCCCGGCATGGGTGGTATTGTCAAGCGGCTGGCCCCTCATCGCGCCGGCGCCGTGTCTTCCGACACGCTCTCAAGCTCCAGAGCGTGCCGCGTCGATGTCGAATTCATGGGACGGTCTGCGCTGAGGCTCCGCCGCCATGGATGGTCCGGCTGAGCGGACCTCGGACAAGTTCAGAAGACCGCCCGGTTCCCGTCGGGGTATGGAGTGTCCCTACTCTTGAACATTTCACGGCGGACCTTGCGAATCGGTTTGTTCTGGGGCATGCGGATCGGCGTTTGCCTCGCGGCGTTCGTCGTCACCGGGGTGGTGGTCTACCGACTCGGGGAAAAGCGGACGGGGGTCGCCCCTCGAACCGCAGCCAAGGCCATGGTGCGCCTGCCGCTCGCCGCGGCGAATCGGTTCGCTGCCCGGCGCCCGGTCGGCGACCTGCCGGCGTTGGCGTCGGCGGTCCAGGACGAGATCATCTCCGCAGCGAATGTGGCCCGCGGGCTGGCACGAATGAAATTGGCCGCCGATCCCCCCCGCAGCGCCCCAGATACGGAGGGACTCGGCACGAGCCCCCGATGGATGGCGGAGAACCTCAAGGTGACGGCGGAGGAGGATTCGCCCTCGGGAACGTATCGGGTCTTCATTGCCTATGAAGGGCGCGATCCGGACTTCTCCGTGAGGCTGGCGAACGCCCTGGCCGAGCAATACGCTGACGACTGCCGGGATCGGGTCGAGGAGGGTCTGGGGCGAGCTGCTGGCGAGGCGCGGCAGGCGGCTGACCGGGCCAGGCAGGAACTCGCCCGGCTGCAAACGGAGTATGACGCGTTTCTGGAAACGAGTCTTCGGGCTCCCGGCATCGGGACGGCGACGGACCAGCGGGACGCGGCTGAAAGTCGTACTGCGGACGCCCGGGGCCCGCAGTTGCTGCAACAGGACGAGTCCCACTGGCCCTCCGAGGCGCCGAAAGCCCTCTCGCCGACGGCGGTGGACAACCCGGACTGGATCTCCAAGAACCGCCAATTGGAGGAACTCCGGCAGCGACGTGTTGCGCTGCTGAATGACCGGACGCCCTTGCACCCCGAAGTCCGCGAACTCGACCGGCGGATCGAGCAGGCGGAACAGGAAATCTGGGCGATCCCGCGCAAGGTGCCGGGCAAGGCGCGTGTCTCCCCGCCGAAGCCTCCGACCGAAAGGGCGGCGCCGACCCGGGCGGTGACTGAACAGCCGCCGGTTGAGGCGGCCGCTGCGCGTGGGCCGGGGGGCCCGCAACAGTACGCCGAGACGATGCGGATGCTCGAAGCCCGGCAACAGAGGCTGCAAGCGGCTGCCGGGCAAGTGGAACGGCTGGCAGCCCAGGAATGGCGGGCGTCGGAGGCGGCATTGCGGCTTCCGCGGATTGAAGTGCGGCCGGCCGAGCGTCCCGCGGCGCCTGCGGCGGCCCGTCCAACGAAAGGCTGGTCCGTGACCGCTTTGCTGGCCGCGCTGGCGGTGGCCGGCGGGGTGGGTTTGATCGGTCACGGCATAGGAATCGACCCGCCGCTTGGCAGCGCGGCCGAGGTGAAGGCGAACCTCCCGATCCCGGTCGTGGCGACCATCGAGTGCGGCGCGTCCGAGCCCCCGGAAAACGGACTGTGGAGTTGGGCTGCCGACAGGTCGGTGTGGATTGTCTTAGGGGTCTTGGTGATCGCCGTCTCTGCGATTGTCGTGTCGCGGACGGGCGGATGGCTGTGAAGTCGAGGGAGCACTTCTTATCTCAGGGATGATCGGTATGTACGAAGCCTTCTTCGGTCTTGCGAAGCGGCCCTTTGCTTCGGTCCCCTGTGCGGTCCAGTACTACCCTGCCGTGACGGTGGAAGCGGCCCGGCAAACGCTGGTCCGCTGCATCCAGCGGGCAGAGGGGCCGGCCATGCTGGTAGGGCCGTCCGGGACGGGCAAGACGCTGCTGTGCCAAGTCCTGGCCGAGCGGTTCAAGGGGCAGTTTGAGGTCGTTTTGGTGACCGGCGGGGGGCTGAGCACGCGCCGGGCCCTGTTGCAGGCCATCCTCTATGGCCTCGGGCAGCCATACCGGGGTATGGACGAGGGGGAACTGCGGCTGGCGCTGGTAGATCATTTGACGGCTGGCAGACAGGGCAGACAGGAATGCGCGCCCACCTCGGGTGTCGGCAGACAGGAATGCGTGCCTACCTCGGGTGTCGGCAGACAGGAATGTCTGCCATCCCCGGGGGGGATGCTCTTGCTGGTGGACGAGGCCCACACGCTGCCGCTGCGGCTCCTGGACGAGGTCCGTATGATCGCCAGCCTGGCCCATGGCGGGCAGGCGCGGACGCGGCTTGTGTTGGCCGGCGGGCCGGTCTTGGAGGAGCGGCTGGCCAGCCCGAAGCTCGAATCGTTCAGCCAACGGCTCGTGGCCCGATGCTACCTGGAGGCGTTCAATCGCTGCGAGACGGAGAGCTACATCCACACGCAGCTCGACGAGGCGGGCGGGCGGGGGAGCGGGATCTTCCCGCCGGAGTCCTGCCATGCCGTGTACCAGGCCACCGACGGGGTGCCTCGCCTGGTCAACCACCTTTGCGACCACGTCCTGCTGATGGCGATGGCCGCGGGGAAGTCCGTCGTCCTTCCCGAGCACGTGCAGGAGGCATGGGCCGACTTACAGCAACTGCCGACCCCCTGGAACGGCGAGGCGAAAGGCGGCAACTCGCCTGCGAGCGTGGTCGAATTCGGCAGGTTGGAGGACGAACCACAGGCCAGCGGCCAGGGATCAGGGGTCGGGGGCCCGGGAGCGGTCGAATTCGGCGAGTTGGCTGACGAGCCGGAAGAGGCTGGCGCAGCCAGCCCTGCGGCAGCGGCTGCTGAGGCGTTGAGCCCCGCGGCACCAATTCCGGAAACGGCCTCAGCCCCAGCCCCGGATGCGATGTCCGCCGAGCCGGCGGAACAAATCCAGAGGATCGAAACCCTGATCTGCCGCCTGCAGGAAGAGCCGCGTGATTTCCAGCCGGCCGGTTCGCCCGGGCCGGAGGTGGAAGTGGTAATCGAGGACTTCGGCAATCCCTTTGCGGAGCCGTTCCAGGAGGAAGAGATTGTCGTGGATCGCTTCGCGGCGGCGATGGCGAGCTGGCCGAGCGCGAGGGACGAGGGACGAGGGGTGAGGAATGAGGAGCGAGGGATGGGGGAGGGACCAGGGATGAGGGATGAGGAGCCGCGAGCAGCCTGCGCGGCCACCGTGGTCATGGCGCGTCCCGAGGCCGCTCCGGCGCTCGCCCGGGCGGATGCCAAGCAGGACGAGGTTGTCCCGGACGATGGTCGTGAAGAACCTCGCCCGCCGGAAAGGCCGTGGGTTGCGCCGGTCCGTCGGCCGAAGTTCGGCCAGTTGTTCGCCCGACTGAAGAGCGGCGGCACACGAGGGCAAAGATAGCCGAGGGTTGCGATGAGCCGGATTCTCGAAGCGCTGCGGCGGATCGAGGCGGAGGGAGGCGAAGAGCCGGAGGCGCCGCCGGACCGGCAGAAAGACGACTTTCCGCCCGAAGAAGTCACGGCGCCGCCGTCCGAGGACGCGGCTGCGGGGGACGTGCCTCCAAAAAGCGCAAACGCATCGGCCGATGCGCCCGGCGACACCGACGACGCCGCGCTGCCCTACCCGCCGCCGGAGACGCAGGTCGTCTACTCGCTGGAGACGGCGCGGGCCCTGCAGGAGGACGGGCGGCCCAGCGCAGAGCCGAATCCGCGGTTCGCCCGATTCGCGGATCGTGTCTCCAAGGTGTTCCCGGCAGGGCGCCCGGCGGTGTTGATGGTCACCAGTCCCGGCGCGGGGGAAGGAAAGACGAGCGTGACCGCCGGGCTGGCGGAGGCGTTTGCCGCGCGGACCACGGGCGAGGTGCTGGCAGTGGACGGCGATTCTGATCACCCGGAATTGGCCAGCCGACTGAAAACCGAAGGCGGGGGTGGGCCGAAGCGTTCGGGCGGCCTGGCCGAGGTGCTTGGGGGGGAAATCGTCTGGCGGGACGCCGTCTGCCGGACGCCATGGAAGCGTCTCGACGTGCTGCCGGCCATGAGGGCCGCCGCAGACGAAGTGCGGGTGACGAGTGCCGGGCTGCGGTCGTTTTTCGAGGAGCTGCGGGGCAGTTACCAATACGTCCTGATCGACTCGGCCTCCTTGGCGCATCCGGCGACGGCGTCCATGGCCCGGTTCTGCGACGGCGTGTTCCTGGTGCTTCGGCTTGGGCGGACGGGGCGTCGCGCGGCGCGCCGGGCGGTCCGCACTCTCCAGGACCGCGGGGCCCGCCTGCTCGGCTGCGTGCTCATTGCACGAGGCGGACCTTCGGGTTGGTGATGATCTTTTTGAAGATGTCGGTGAGCCGCTGTTCGTAGTCGGCGGGGTTTCCGCTGCCGCGAGCCCCTTGGCCGTTGTCGTCGGCCGAGCCGCCGAGCCGGGCCAAGCGGTCCATGAAGTCGTAGTCGGTTCCCAGTCCGACGCCCACCGGGAAAACCGCCCATTTGTCCTGCTGCATCATTGCAGTCTGCATCAGGGCCGCGTCGTACCAGTAGGCGCCGTTGGCGTAGAACTCGGGCTTGGGGTAGTCGCGCATGTACCGATCGATCGTGCGGCTGCTGCTGACGTAAAGGTTGGGCACGCCGTCGGTGAGCAGGACGACCACTTTGTTGGTACACTCGCGGCCCTGGCCCCCCAGCTTGCGGGAGCGAAGGTGGTTCTTCGCGGTGAGCAAACCGGCCTCGGTCGCCGTGGTGGCCGCCTTGTCGCCCACCGCTTGCAGGCCGGTGCAGGACTCCATGGCGGCGTCGTAGTCCCCGGTCAAGGACTGCTGGACTACGGGACCGCCGCCCGTGAGCGTATCGAAGCTGATCACGGACACCCAGTCCCGCTGGCTCTGGTCAGGAATGCTGCCGTTCCTTTCCTTGACCACTTGCATGGCCGCGATCAAGGCCCGCCGCGCCGCGTGTACCGGTTGCTCGCGGGGCGGGAAATAGAACGTTCCGCCCGCCGTGTCCTCGGCGTGCAAGGGACAAGACGGGCTCTGCCGCGAAAGGGGCGTGTAAGCCGTTGAGACGGGCTTCAGGTCGCGGCCGAAATCGAGCATGAACTGCACGTAGGTGAGGTAGCCGATCTTGTTGCGGTAACTCTTGGGGACACTGCTCTTGGCTCTAGGGAAGGTACTGGTGTTGGGGTTGTTAAACCCGGTGATCCGGTCGCTGGACTGATTGGGGGGAAGGGTGCCGCGGGAGTAGGGCGGCGTGCCCTTGGCCGTGGCGCCGAAGAGCATCTGCGCCAAGATGTAGTCCTCAACCCCGCCCGGGGCCATGGCCAACTCGAAATCCAGCATCCGTGCCGCGGCCTGCAACGGTCGCCGCGGTTGCCAATCGGCCAGCCCGGAGGTGCCCGGAAAAGGACTTGGCGCGGGATTCCACCGACCCGTCGGCGGTCTGGGAGGCGGAGGCGGGCTCGGTGAAGGCGATGGACTCGGCGAAGGCGATGGACTCGGCGAAGGCGATGGGCTCGGTGAAGGCGATGGGCTCGGCGAAGGCGATGGGCTCGGCGAAGGCGACGGAGTGGGCGAAGGCGGACGGGCGTTGACCGTCACCGGACTGACGATGTAGTCCAAGTACCTTTCCCAGTACCGGTAATTCTGGGAACTGCTTGGGGTCGGTTTCGCCTTCGGCATGATCCGCGCGATCTGATAGTCGATGATCGCCGAGTACGCCTTCTGCTTCCGCACCGCCTCGCTGTCGGTGGACTCGATCCGATACTTGCTCTTGACGTTCCCCCGGTCCAAGGGGCCGCTGTTCTTCGTCAACTCGCCGTACGCATAGTCGTCTTGTCCCACGCCCCAATACTGGCCGACGTGCTGGATCGCGCCGGGATAGGCCCCAAAGCCGAAATCCTGGTAGATCTGCCGCATCAGGTCGTTGCCGATGGTGGGATAGCCTTGGGAGCCGAAGGTCTTGTTGATCTCGCCGGTGGCCCAGCAAGGCTCGGTGTCGTCGTTCATGGACCCGGACAGGTCCACCACGAACGCGATGTCGCGGGGGTTGGCCATGGCCACGGCCGACGCCCGGCTGGCAAACGAGTCCTGGCCGAAGACGCGGCCGAAGAAGAGCGGGGCCTGGCCGCCGGTCGACGCATCGCGCCGCGCGGTTACGCGGATCGCGTTCCCGGCGGCAGAGCTGGGAGTGAACTTTCGGGCGACGGCATCCCAGACGCCGAACTCGACGTCGGAGCCTTGCAGCTCGACCGGCCTGCCGCCCGCCATGTGGTACCCGGCGTACTGCTTGGCCACGGCGATGGCGTCGGCCGGCAAGCCGCTCATTTGGGACGCCGCGGCCATGGCGGCAGAATCGGCCGCCACCTGCAACTGGGTCCGGGTCAACGTGATGAAGCCGATGTCCACGGCAAACGCCACCAGTCCCATGACGACGACCAGGAGCGTCAGGAAGAAGAAGAGCGTGGCTCCCCGGCGCCGGGGGCCCATACGCTTTTGGTAGAGGGATCGAGCGTTCACGGCGAGACCTCTCACTGGACTTGCGTGATCCTGGGAACCGTCGTCGGATGTTGGTGAGGCGAATGCCACACCATGGATACTCTGGGTCTCAGACGCGGGGGTGTCAAATCGCTGGCCGGACGCATGGTCCGCACGCCCGCCCCGACCATGCACGCCAAGAAAGAAAAAAGACGCGAGTGACGAGACGCAGTCCGAACGCGGCAACCTCCCCAATGCTGGAACGGCTGCAAACTTCGGTGGCCTGGCAAGCTCGCTAGGAGCGAGCCCCATGGCTTTGCGTCCCGACCTCGCGATCGGTTTGCCTTTGTCGGTTTGTGCTGCCCCCAAGGAGGGCCCGGCGAGCGGGCCCTCCCTAGAGATCCTTTAGATCGCGATTGGGGGTGTGTCAAATCGCGGGGTGGGAGGGGGCATGTGGTAGGTGGCAGGTGGTAGGTGGGGTTGGGAGGTGGGGTTGGGAGGCCGCATGTCGTGGATGGGCGAGCCCCACATCCCACCTACCACCTACCACATACCGGCTACGACCTACCACGCTGGGCGTAGCGCTGGGCCTGGCCGGCGATGTCCACCTCCACCAACTCGCTCCAAGCGGCCAAGAGGCGCGAGAAAACCGGCCCCGGCATGCCGCTTCCGACCGGCCGCCCGTTGAACCGCGTGACCGCCAGCAGGCACCACGGAGTGCTGCTTAGGAGCACTTCGTCGGCGCCGGCCACGTCTGCCGGCGAAAGCTTGCGGTAGCTCCAAGGGATGCCCAGCCCGCGCGACAAGTGGGCGACAACTGCCAGGCTGATCCCGGGAAGGACGGATTCTTGCGGCGGCGAAGCAAGCCCTTGGCCGCTCGTATAGACCAGGATGTTGGCCGTGGAGGCTTCGGTCACCATCCCCTGGCGATCCAAGAGGAGTGCCCGGGCGCCGGGGTCCATTTTGGCTGCCTTGCGGTCGGCGAGATAGTAGTGTACGCGGCTGCGGCACTTCAAGGCCGGCGGCCAGCATTCGGCCGGCACTTGCTCGACGCCGGTGGTGACCAGTGCCTGACCGGTCCGGTATTTCCCGGCCCAACGGCCGAAAGGGAGGGGATACGTGTGCAGGCACACGGTTGGCTCCACCGGCCCCGAACCGGCGTAGGCAGGATAGAGCCCCGGCGTGACGAAGATCGACAACCCCAGGTCATCCCCCTGGGCCAACCGCGGATGATTGCGAGCGACCAGCGCTTCGGCAATCGAGGCCAGCTCGGTCCGCGCCAGGCGGGGATCGATGTCGGCGACCCGCAGCGACTGTTCCAGCCGGGCGAGGTGATCGTCGAGGCGGAACAACCTCCCGGCGAAGGTCCGCAGTTGTTCGGCCACCGTGGCCCCCAGCACGAAGCCCGTGTCCACGGGAGAAACGGCGACCTGCGACGCGGGGAGAAAGCGGCCGCTGAGATAGGCGATCGGCTCATCCATGAAGTCATTCTTACGGCCGCTGGGCATCTCGGCCAGGGGCGCTGGGGGCGAGAAAAGCGTACCACACCAGCCGCGCGCGCAGGCTCGGCGAGGCCAAGTAATACTCCCACGGGTGATGCCTGCCGACCTCGCAACTGAGATCCAAGAGTTCGATCTTCTTCGCGTCCGCGCCGAGTTGCGCGGTGCAGGCCGGACCGGTATACCCCAAGGCGTCGGGCCCGCGGCGGTGATACATCCGCCGGTACCAGTGCAGCACGTGGTCCTCGGGGTTGTAGGCGAGCAAGAGGCGATCGAGGGCCGAAAGGGCCAGCCCGTTGCCGCTTCCCGGCAGGAGCGCGGTGTTGTCCATGCCCGCGGCTACCAGGACCGCACGCAGAGGCGCCCGCCTCGGCACCCCAAGCCCGGACAACTTCCGCCCCGCGAACTCCTCTCCCACGAGGAGCTTCAAGGCGCCGCCGATCGCCCGGGCGCCGAAACTGTGGCCGATCAGGGAAACCGGAACGTCGGGATGAATGCGACGGACGCATTGCGCGAGACAGCAGCTTTCCAGCCCGCTGCGGGCCGCCTTGACCTGGACGTCGAGGCGATTACTGCCGGCGATGCGATCGGAGGGCCACGACCAGATGACGAAGCGGAACGGCCGCCCGTCGGCGAGACTCATTACCACCTGGTAGACCCCGTAGCCGGTCTCGACGGCGTCCTGACTGGTGAAGCGGTTTCCATGGAGGAAGAAGACGGTCGGCACGTGAGCGTCGTCGCAGTGCAGGAAGGTCTTCGAGTCGGCAGCCACCCACTGGTGGTCTTTCCCCAGATACCAGTACTGGGGCTGGTTCTCTCCCGGCGGCTCGCAGTCGGAGAGTTCCCGGGTGCTGATGAGCCAGAGGGAATCCGGCGCCGGCGGGGCGGCCTGCGCCGCCGGGGCGATCCAAACCAGTGCCCACGCGGCGGCAAGCCGCGCCAGGTTCCGCATCGCAGTTGCGCCCAGAAAGCCGTTCATTCGACCCCCCGAGGTACGTTGTCAGGAAGCATAACCGGCATCTTCCGGAAAGTGTAGGTTTCTTACCGTGCGGAAGAAGCCAAATCGGCACCGCCCGAAGGAAAAAAGCGACGCGTTGCGTTTGCACATCATGGGGTGTGGTGTAGAGTTGCTAGGTCGATTGCACCGCGACGGAGCGGGCAGGTTTCGACGGGAGAATAGGAAGCATGAAGAAGCTACTGATCCTGACGACGTTAGGGATTCTGACGGCCGGCGCTATCGGCTGCCGGTCGTGCGACTGGCTGTTCCGCGGCTCGGCGGTGACGGCGCAACCGGCCCCGGTCTACTACGATCCATGTGCCACGGCGCCGGCGTGCGATGCGTGCGGACCGGTGGGCGGGATGATGGTCTCGCCCGCCCCAGAGTACTTCCCGGCTCCGCGGTAGCAGCTATCCCGAGGCTTCGGGGGTCTTCGAGACCTCGGAAGTCCGCGGGCCTCCGGAAGTCTGCGGCTGGCTTCCGGCCATCGAGGTCCACGACGAGCCGGCCGTGCCCATCCTGAATGCGGTCGGCTCGCCTGGACCGGGATCCTTTCTGGCCATCCCCGTGCGCGGCTCCCTCGGGTAGCAGACCGCATACAGCCCGTTGGTCAGCCCGGCCACGAAGAACAGCCACATGTGGATCATGGGGATCATCGACACGTCCTGGAACATGCCACCCGCGAGGTAGTTGCCTGCCAAGGCCAAGAAGAGCAGGCCCTGTTGCCGGGCCCATAAGGGGGCTTCCGGAGAGCGCCAGAGCCGCCACGCATCGCGGAGCCAGATGCCCAGCAGGCCCGCGAAGAGGCCCATCCCCACCAGCCCCGTCTCGGTGAGCAAGGCCAGCAAGACGTTGTGCTGGACAAAGGTGCGGGCCTTCTCCAGCGGCAGGTCGATGGAGCGGTCGGCAAGGTACTCGATGCTTCGCTCCGGATACTGGCCGAAGCCGCAGCCCAGGAGCGGCCGGTCGCAGAACATTTGCCAGGCCACGGCGGCGAGGATCGGACGGAGCCTGGCCGACTCGGCGGTCTCTTGGGCCGCCAGCGCCCGGTCGCGCTTGAAGCTCACCAGCCGCTCCCACTGGGTGGCAACCACCGCGAGGGCTGCGAGCAACGTTCCGGCGAAGAGGAAGGCCCGCCAGCGCAGCGGCACCGCAAGCCCGACGACGATCAGGAGCCCGAGGATCGCCCCCATCCAGGCGCTTCGCGTCAGGGTGCAATAGACTCCGACGCCGATGGCCGTTGAAACCACCACGACGGCGAGCCAGCCGCCGCGGTTCAGACGCGGCCACCATAGGAGCGTTGCCGCCAGACCGAGCCCGAGCAGGATGCCGTTGCCCGCCGGGTTTAAGAGCGGTCCGCGGGCACGGCCGTAGAACTCGGCGAACGTCGGCGACGAGATGTACTGCGGAAAGACGAGCCCGCGCAGGTCGCGAGTCTCCGCCACGGCTGTCAGTGCCAGGTAGAGGCCGAATGCCGCCAACAGGGCAAAGGTGGCCAAGACGCCGCCCCGCGTGATCCGCGCCTGCCGCGCTACCCAATAGAGGCCCAGAGGCATGACGTAGTCAAAGAGGAGTCTTGCCAGCGGCTGCGAGTTGCGGGCCCGCCAGTCGTGCGTTAGGGTACTGACCCCCAAGACCGCGACCAGTGCCAGGAGCACGATCTCGGCTTTCCCGAGGGGCTTCGGCTGGGCGAGGCCCAACCATCGCCACACGACGTACTGGCCGATGAGGAGGGCCCAGAGGACGCGATCGACGGTGATAGGCAAGGGCCCGACCGAGACGTGGAAGAAGGGGTGCCCGAAGCAGGTGCCGGCCAAGAGGACGGCCAGGCAGCCGGCCAGGAGCCCTCCCCGCGTGAGCAGGACCGCCCCCCAGATCAGGGCCGCGGGGGCCAGCATCATGACGACAAGGTCCATTCCCAGTCCCCTGAAGCGACAGCAGAACCGCTTCAGAAGGATAGGTCACCAGAAAGGGGTCAGGGGTCAGGGGCCAGGGATAGGGGGTGTGGCACAGCGGCCCTCGGCTGTGCCCCATGGCTCAATAGCCCTTGGTGCGGCCCATTTGACAATAGTCAAAATCGTAGCCGCTGTGGGTCGTTAGTTGCGCGCGCTGATGGGCACCGAAGTACCCCCAGTTGTAGTACGTGGCCCCGAGTGCCTCGCCGTAGTAGGGGCGAGGCCCTGCCTTGGGCGGGTGGTAGCCGTAGAGGGCCGGGGTCTTCGGCACGGGTGCAAGCCTGGGAAACAGGGGCCGGGGCGGTTGGCCGAAAGCGACCCCGGCCGACAGGACCGCAAAGACCAGAAAGTCTGACATGAAGGTCACAAAACTGCGCCTGTGCATCGCTCTACCTCTCGTTCGACAGACGAGACGACCTGTTGTCCCGTCAAACCGGATCTGACGGGGTGCCATGGCGACGCTTGCACCGCCATGCCGGCCGGAACATGCCCACGACAAGCGTGGGCATGGCACCCGGCAGTCGCGGCTTTGTGTGGTATCGAGCGCCGACCAACGACGGGATGCGAGAAGATATGACGAAGGAACCGAATGTGCGGCGGCGAGGGTCCAGTGGTATCGTCTACGGAAACTGGGCAACTTCCCCCTCGCTCGGCAAGGATCACGTTCCTTCGTAACGGATGAGGCTAAACGGGTCATAGCGGGCCAGACGCTCGGCCGCGCGGAACCCGGCCAACTCGATTACGAAGGCACAGCCCGCCACCCGGCCGCCGGCCTTTTCCACCAGGTGGCAACATGCCTCCATGGTGCCGCCGGTGGCCAGCAGATCATCGACCAACAGGACACTGGCCCCGGGCCGGATCGCATCGACGTGCATTTGCACCGTGTCGGATCCGTACTCCAGATCGTACGTGTAGGAAATCGTCGCAAACGGGAGCTTTCCCTTTTTGCGGATGGGGACCAACCCCGCCTGAAGCGCCAGAGCCAACGGGGCGGCAAACAGAAACCCGCGGGCCTCGGCCGCCGCCACTACTTCGACCTTCCGGGCACGGAAATGCTCGGCAAGCCGGTACACGGCCTCGCAAAATGCGGCCGGGTTGGCCAGAAGCGGCGTGATGTCGCGGAACAGGATCCCCGGCTTGGGGAAATCCGGGATCGAGCGGATGTGCTCGGCCAGGTTCAATTGGGCAGGGTCGGGGCTCAACGTGGTCTCCTCTCGGGAATGGGGGCAAGGAGGGTCAGCATGAGAGCGACCCCTAATATAAGGTGATGAGCACCGCCGCGAGAAGCGGAACCTTTGAATTGCCTCGCTCCCCCAGGTATACTGCCCGGTGTTCCGTTGTGCCTTGTTTCATTGGGAGGAGTGCATCATGCGAACGTTGATTGCCCGGGGACTGATGGCGGCGATGGTCTGTGCTCTGGTGGCAGTGGCGGTGGCCCAGGAAACGCCGGCCCAGAAGGGGAGGAAGAACCGCAGTGCAGGCCGCGTGCGCCACGTGGTGCTGCTGAAGTTCAAGGACGGGACGTCGGAAGCGGACATCAAGAAGGTCGAAGACGCCTTTCGGGCCTTGCGCGAGAAGATTCCGGAGGTCCGGCGCCTTGAGTGGGGGACCAACGTGAGCCCGGAGAAGCTCAACCAGGGGTTCACCCACTGCTTCTTCCTGACGTTCCGCAACGAAAAGGACCGCGACACCTATCTGGCGCACAAGGAGCACAAGTCGTTCGGCGGCGTCTTGCGCCCGCACTTGGACAAGGTGCTGGTGGTGGATTACGTGGCCAAGGAATAGGGGTGGCGGAAGGGGGAATGTGCGGCGGGTTGCGCGAAAGCAGCGACGATGGATAAGCGGCTCACGATGGTGTACTGGAAGGGTGAGAAGTACTGGCTGGGCAAGCTTCTCGAATACCCTGAGATCATGACTCAGGGGGAAACGGTGGAGGAGTTGGAGGAGAACCTCAAGGACGCCTATCACCTGTTGGTACTGGAAGACGTGAGATAGCAGAAGACACCAGATTGGTGGGACTGCGCCGCGCTTTTCCCATACGCGTCAAGCTAGGGCTTGTCAAACCGGGAGTGCTGCGTGAGAGGGAAGTCTCCGCCTCGGTGAAGCCCGAAGGGCTTCGATTCGATAGCCCAGGGCAACGCCTGGGGGACCAGAACCGAATGGTTGGACCAAGCCCTGTAAGGGCGCAATCACCTCTTTGACGACACGGTTTCATGTCGCCCCCTACAGGGCTCCCGATCGTGGGGCGGCCCGAGTTTTCAGGGCGTTGCCCTGGGCTTTCGTATTTGAGCCCTTCAGGCTCAAGCAGGGACGCGCGACGGTAGCGGAGGGGAGGCTTGGGGCGAGACAGCAGAAAACACAAGATTGGTGGGACTGCGCTGCGATTGTCCCACCCGACGGGCTCTTCCGCAGCGAAGGCTACGTAGGCCCGTTCATCGCCGAGGCCAGCTTGCCGAGGGCTTCGGTCTCGATCTGGCGGACCCGCTCGCGGGTGAGCCCCAGGCTTTCCCCGATTTCCTTGAGCGTGCGCGGCTCATTGTCGTCCAGCCCGAAACGCATCTTCAGCACCGTCGCCTCGCGCTGGTCCATGACGTCCAGTCGCTGCAGAACGTGGCTGAGGTTGTCGTTCTCGACCATCTCGTCCTCGGGGTTGCGGGCGCGCTCGTCCATGACCATCTCGCCCAACGACCAGCCGGCCTCGGCCTGGTCGGTCTGCGGCGTGAGATTGTAGATGCGGATGGCCTTCTTGATGATGGGGAGCTTCTTGCGCGGCAGTCCGAGGACGCGGGCGATTTCCTCGGGCGTGGGCGTTCGGCCGAGTTCCTCGGTCAGCCGGGAGCACGCCCGCCGCCACTTGGAGAGCAGCTCGACCATGTAGGCGGGGATGCGGATCGTCTTGGCGCTGTTGATCAGGGCCCGCTTGATCGACTGCTTGATCCAGTAGCTGGCGTAGGTGGAGAAGCGGGTCCCCATGGCCGGGTCGAACCCTTCCACGGCCCGCAAAAGGCCGAGGTTTCCTTCTTCGATCAGGTCTTGCAGGGTCAGCCCCTTGCCGGTGTAACCGCGCGCGATGTTGACCACCAGCCGGAGGTTAGCGCGGACCATGCGGTCGCGGGCGCGGACGTCTCCTTCGCCGATGGCAATGGCCAGCTCCTGTTCGTCCTCGGGGGAAAGGAGCGGGGTTTCGTTGATCTCGCGGAGGTAGGTTTCCAGCGGCGATTGCGGCGTGGATGCGGAGGCTTTGCGTCTGGGCTTGGTCATGGGTGTGGTGTCAGCGGGAAAACGGCGGCAGACAGACCCAACACCACTATCGTCGGCAAGCCCGCACTTTCTCCAAGGAAGCGCAGCGGCGATGAGGTGGACCGAATCTGCGCGAAAGTCGGACGGTAGCGGTAAGACCGACGGATCGGGGGAAATCCTACCCGATCTGCCAGGGCGGGGGAGAAGGCGGCGCTTTCGTGCCAGACTGCCTAGCTAGCGGCGTTGAGCAGACAGCTATTCGCTATCAGCTTTCAGCACGAGCAGGACAGGTCGCGGAGACCCGATAGCTGATAGCTGACTGCTGAGAGCTAATAGCTAATAGCCTCTGCCTCGCTATGTCAGGATTCCTTGGCCTCGTGGGGCGCGGCGTGTTTTGGGGGAGGTGCCGGGGGGTGAGAAGCCGCCGGGCGGGGCGGCTGGATCAGCGGCCCGGTGGAGCGGCCAACGCCCCCTTTCAACTCGGTGACCGGAATGCTCGGGGTAGACGGGCCGGAAGGC
>Ga0315280_10007447_pt1 | contig 14691 bp, 17 predicted proteins | sample YL17G06_40_MG_FD_203697 | JGI IMG/M metagenome (GOLD analysis project Ga0315280, IMG submission 203697) | Sediment microbial communities from Yellowstone Lake, YNP, Wyoming, USA - YL17G06_40 | ecosystem: Environmental > Aquatic > Freshwater > Lake > Sediment | place: USA: Wyoming | collected...
TCTTTCCTTCAGGACTCAAAATAGTCGCATAAGTCGAATCCTTATGCACATCCAAACCACAAACAAAGGCGCTCATAACATGGCGTGAGCGCCTCTTGCGTAAAACACTTCCCATACCATCATTTTACACCAATTATTTAACCCGCCCGCCGTCTCCATTACGCTCCATAACTCTAAACTCGCGTTTTAACCATATTTGGAGGTTAATGAAAAGATTTTGATGAAATTTCCAATATTTCGTGCAAGATCTCGAAATCTACGGAAAATATACTTAAAGAACGTGTCCAAACCCCTTGTTATCTCCTGTTTAGGTAAGATGTATAGCAACATAGGCATGATCTTTTCATCCGAGGTTTTCCTCAGCAGTTGGGTCTCATTTCGCTTGACAAGGATTGATGGGAATTTTTTCAAGAAAGAAATCATCGCCATACCCCCTGGAATCCCTCCTTGGCAAAAAGCCATCAACAGATAAGGTAATAAGAACGGTAGTACTTCTTTGACCAGTGTGCTAGCCTGCAAATCCTTTGCCCAGATGGATAGCAAATTTCTGATACTGTAGAACTGAAAAATCGGGGCAACATCTTTGCGCGATCTAAGGTTGCCCCCATCATGGTAGGCTATTGCTCTAGGACTGCATATTACCTCATAACCACTCAGCCAAAGCCTGATCCCCAAATCTACATCATCATTTCCAACGAAAAAAGCAGGGTCAAAGCCTTTGACAAGATCCCAAATCTCTCGCCTAATTATGAAGCCCGCGCCAATTGGAAACAGAATGCGACGACAAGAGTTAAGTCTGTCACTTGCCATGTCCTTCCAATCACAACCATCAAATCCTAACCCAGCATATGAAATCTTGTCTGGATTCCTATAGCTCAAGATTTTGCACTGAACTGCCCCAATCTCTTTGTGCTTCTCAAGAAGGATGCAAGGCTCTTGCAACCATTCTCGGTCAACTCTAGAATCAGCATCAGTAAAGGCAAGGTAACGGCCTCTTGCTTCTGCAGCAGCCAGATTTCTTGCCTTAGCTAAGCCAATGTTCCGTTTCAGACGGATAGTCTTCAAGCGGACGTCAGTAAACTTCTCTACCATCTCTACACTTCCATCGGTAGAAGCATTATCAACCAATAATAGTTCTTCAACTCCCCGGGAAAGGAGAATGCTTCTGAGACACTCGGTCAACGTGCTATAGCAATTGTAGTTGACCACAATGACTGAAACATCTATTCGAGACAACTTCGACACCTAACTTATTTGAAATTGAACTGTATTTAATTTTATAGTTCTTGCCCAAAATTATGAAATTTTTTAGATCTAAAGCCCTCAATCGTTATCTTCTTATCAAATTTTAACCTTGCCCGTCGAGAAGAATTGAGATGCATACAAAATCTCAAATCTTGTTATGCTTGCTTATTCCCTTAAAGAGATAAATCGTGGTAAGACTTACAACCCCGCGGGCGGTCATGTAAAGTTCGAGCTTTTTATCATCACGTAGGAGATACCATTACTATATACGATGTTTAATTCTTCTTCGTAAATAACTCTCTCTATGGTATAATTATACCTTGCGAGGTTAATGCCCAAACCCAGTGTATAGACTATACAGTCATATTCTTTAATCCTTGGAAAAAGTGGAGAATACACGTCGTCCTCAAAAACGACGTAGCTAGGTTGTTTGGTTGCCAAATAAGGAATCACACTAGTGTGCGCGAGTATGAGACTTGGTTTTGCCCAGTTATAATGGTCTATGAAGAAGTTTTCAGCTTGATAGGCTTCTTTTGTCTGGAAAAATATCGAATTTGTATAATATAGCGCGCCGTGAAGCGGAACGAAGGCAAATAGAATTAATAAAACCAAAAAAAGGGATATCACATATTGTCTAAATCTGCTTCTTAAGAGATATGCTGATCCCAGAGAAATTGGAATGAAAACTATTGGAATTGCACGTGAGCCCAAAGTATAAACTATGCTACCAGTAATGAAGTAGACAACCCCTGTAAGGAAAATTGCTTTGTCAAGATCCCTCAGTTTTCTTTTAAATAACAATGCAGTAAAACCGGCAAGACATATCACAACAATTGCTATCGTAACGCCTCTGGAAAACAATTGAGCTATTTTGTCAATTGGATTAGAAACGGGTACTGATATGTAGTTAACTAAGCTAGAGTATTCACTGGATGCAGTCATCATGGATCTTATATTACTGGCGAACGAAAGCGGCGCTTGTGTAATTTGTACTAATAGATAAATGATCAGAGTCATCAAGAATAGACGACCATATTGTTTGCTTCTGTTGAGAATACACCGTATTGCCAAATATAAAACAAAGAACAGAGGAACAAATGCATGGATAAATGAGATACCAGTAAACAAGACTATTATTGTCAGTATTACACTAAAATTCTTCTGTCGGGTTTCCAGAATGAACAGAAGAAAGAGAAGCGCAAAAGCAAGTGAAAAAGGAACCTCTTGATAATTAAGGAAATAAAACATTGCAACAAAAAAGGTTGTTACCGCTAAGAAGCCTTCATTCTTGTAGGCTCTAGAAGCATATACATAAATGGCTGTAGCTAAGAGAAAACCTATTATTGTGTACAGTAAAAATTCGAAATTCGCCAAGTTCAGTCCGCTAACAGAAGTTACCATGTCGCTTAACAAGAAGAAAGAGGGCCACTGAAAATAGGTATGATAAGGTTTTGAAGGATCCAAATCTTTTGTTTTGATGAAATATTCTGTGACGCCTCGGAAGGATTGCGAATCGGAGCTGGGTATCATGTAGTAGAAGTAGGATAATGAATAAATAGTTAATACAATACCAATAGTAATAATCCATTTCAGGTAGTTGTTTTTGAAAGCAAGATTTATCGCGTACATTGACGCTAGCAACAACGGCAGACTGACCCAGTATAAGAGCGACACATGGTTAAAAATAAGGTCAGATACAGAATCAATTGATAGAGGATAACTTAACCACCAGGCGCAAACTATGAGTGTTAAGCCTGCGAAAAACGGTAAAAACAGTAATTTATTCTTTTCCAAACTTCATACCTATCCAATTCCAACTCTATATTGCGCGCACGCGTGTTCCGAAATTATTCTAAATCGTAACAAGGTGAGCCTCGTATCCCTTTTTGAGGTGATCAATAAAGAGATACGTGACCCTAGAGACCCTGTTCGGCAGGTCGATCTATCTTTTGCAGAGAAACTGCTCAATGTGTCCTTTCATCCGAAGGCTCTCCAAGAAGACCCCCAAGAAGTCCGCTTGACATTTTCAAGAATCACCTTCTCAGACGATTAAGACATGTTACATCAGATCGCATGCTTGTTAGACAGTTGCGGAAGGACCCGAGACTGAAAAAACTATGTGACATAGAAGCATCTGAACCTCCTTATGGGATAGCCGTGCTGTCAAGGTTCAGAAGCAGAGCGGGACCTGAAAAACTCGCGCTTATCGTTGATGAAGCAATCGGAACACTCGTGAATAGAGGAAGAATAAAGGGCAAAACCTTAGCGTTGGACTCAACATGCATCAAGGCTTACAGTCGTCGAAACCTTGACAAACGCACGGACTACAGTGATCCTGAATCGAGAGTTGGAAGAGCAGTCAAGGCTAAAGAGTTGGGCTACAGGCTTCACTTGGCAGTGCGAAAGACCCTGTTTCTAAGTCAATTGCCTTGTCCGAAATTGACCAAAAATGGTCTTTATTCCCCTTCTGGTCGCCAAGCTTGTTCCTGATTTCCATTCGCAGTCCAAGCGTACAGAAACGACTCGGAAGCCAGAAAAGGAATTCTTGCCATTTTCACCCATTCAAAGAACACGCCTGCGCGCCAGTTCTGTATTTTTGTAAATAGTTAGGAGGAATAAATATATAATTCAGCGTCCGCAAACCATGCGTTGCCTATGGCAGTTCCATCATTAACTTGCATGGCTTGCATCCACATGACAATATGAGTCACTTGTGTAGGGTCGATTGTCTGTCCTGAAGTGGTTTTTGTGTAGATAGTTGACGGGATAATGAAGTCCCAAGTTTTCTGAGTCCAAACTGTTGTTCCCCACATAACCATGCTGTATAAGTGTTCTGCTCCGTCATGCGGATAACCGTCCACGATTCCTGCCAAGCTTCCGTCTGGCTTGCTTCCGTACAGGTCTATCCCGATGCGTCCGCCGTGGTAAGGGTCAGCGTTCTCTGCTGGTGTGCTGTTGTCGGTCTTTATCCAGCATTTGGCAACGATGTGGTCGCCTGGTTTGGTGAGATACCACGTGCCGTCGCACTCTCTGGCAGTATTGACGTCGTTGGCGGTATGAGGCTCAAGTCGAACTGAAACATGACCATTATGAGTAACGTTGTAATCTAAATAAATAATCTGCGGACCACTACCATAAGTTAAACCCCAATCGTCAGGAATAACAGCTAAATTTACAGCAATACTTCCTTGAGACGATAGAGTGATATGAGATGAGAGCTGTGCTTGCGTTGTATACGGAAGAAAAGAAGAAAATAATATAATGAAGAAAAGGAAACTGATGTATTTCTTCTGTTCCATCAAATCCACGTCCATTGACGACAAGAATATGCTGGCTATTGTTTGATTCGTGTATCGTAACCTTCAATATAAAGAATTCCGTCGAACTGTTCGACATAGATACAGCATCCCACTCAATTGTAAACAATGGAAAATGCGCTATTTGCATCCTCAATAACTGTTTGATACGTACCAGATTCTGGTCTAGGTCGCTCGCTTAAAAATTCCTTCGAAGTGAGGATAAATTCGATTTGTAACCTTCTTAAGAACAAAGAAATGAGTATTGGTTCATCAAAATCGAAAACTCTGCCACTAATTGACATTTTCTTCTCAACTATCAATCGATAGCAAATAACTTTCTAAATCTTGCCAACTTCGCCATGTTATGCGCGGAGGAGTTAGATAGATGGTTTAAGAATGGTTTTCTTTCGCTTTTTAGGGTTTAAGGCTACTTTGGGCTTCTCGTCTGCTCCTCGTTTTTCGCGACAGCCTGTCTTCATCCAACGTGCGATCGTCGCTTAGCCCTTCGAACGTTAAGCGGGCAATGGCTACGCGAAACTATCTATTTGGAAACACTCGAATGCCAACTTCCAAAGGCTGGGAGCGCGAAACCTGAAGGAATAAAACGCCTTAATGGTCCATACTTGTTATAGAATTAGCACAAAATGATCTTCTAACCTACAGATTGTCAGAGAAATAGTATTAGTGCGCAGCGAGGTTATCGAATGTGCTTACATTATCAATAGATAATAGATAGCTTTCTAAATCCATTGCAGCTTTTTTCCATGTAAATTGCTCTTTAATAATTTTTCTCCCTGTTTTTCCCCACTTTTCAAGATTCTTCTTGTTAACGTATGCGTACTCTATCGCTTTGGCTATTTCCGCCGGTTTAATCGACCAAATATAAAGACCACATTTTGCATCGCCAATTACGGCGCGATGTGCTGGGATGTCGGTTAGAATAACAACTTTTTCCATAGCCAAGTATTCCAAAAGTTTTAGTGGGCTCTGGGCTCTCCAATATGGATGATTAGGTAGTGGAACGATGCACACGTCACACATGCTTATAAACTTGGGAACTTCCGATTGATCTACCGGATTGTGTATGATAACGTTCTCTCGAAGACCCTCCTTTTGAATCAGTTCTTCTTGCATAGTAACAATGGGTCCGCTTCCCAAAAGAAAAAAGACGATACTAGGATATGTAGGCTGCAATATTTTTATTGACGCTGTGGTTTCTTGCAATCCGCGAGTAGCAGTAAAAACTCCGTGATAGAAAACAATAAATTTCCCTGTTAAGCCAAGTTTTCTTCTAAGTTCCACTCCCACTGAAGAGAAGTTTTCTGGATTAAACAAACTCTCTGAAACTCCGGATGTCCACACTCCTACCTTGTCTGGATCGATTTTATAGTTATTGCAGATTTCATCTTTCATTAGAGAAGTAATTATGGTCATGCCGTCAAAAGCTTTCCTTGCTATTAGAATGGATAGTGAAAACGTGAATCTGCTGAGGAAATCTTGAAATCCCACAAGATCAACTGGGGCACTTCTTATATCCAAGACAAACTTTGACTTCGTGAATTTGGAAATAAGAAGTGCTGGCAAAGAACTAACAGTAGAAATGTCAGGGCCTAAAATAACATAATCAGGCTTCGAAATTACGACAAAAAACGGTAGAACAAAGAGCTGAATTATGGAAAACATAATTCGTGAAATCACCGGCACAAATCTCAAAGGAACAAAAATCATGCGCACTTGTGGAATCTTAATGTGAGACACATCTTTTGGCCGTATCGTTATGACGGTTACCTGCTCAAATTCTGCAAACTGTCTCAGGGCATTTAAGAAAGCAGCGTTATAAGTGAAACTGTCCAATGCTGAAGGATATATCCAAAGAGTTTTGGTCTTTTGGAAATCAATCAACCTCCTCAATACATCTGCCAGTACACAAGAACGATTTACGGGGTCATCCAGTAAGTATTTCTTGGTAGCATTTCAGAATGTTATCAGCAATCTTATCCCAAGCATAGTACTTTTCAATAGTCTTCCTAGCTGCTTTTCCAATTCTTTCCCTCAATGCGGGATTATCAAGCAATTTCAAGACTGCTTCTGCCATTTCTTCTGGGCATCTTGGAGGAACCAAAAAGCCATTAATACCAGAGGTAATTACTTCGTTATTGCCGCCAATGTCAGTCGCCACTACAGGCAGACCACAGGACATAGCTTCCAAGAGGACAGTTGGCAGTCCCTCATAGTGAGAAGGAACAACGTGCACAGTTGCATTTTGATAAACCTTAACAAGCCTACTCCTACTTACATAGCCTAGGAAGACAACATTTTTCTCCAGACCTCTTTTCTTGATTCTTCCCTGCAACTTATGGAAAAAAGGTCCGCTACCGCTGATAAGGAATCTTGCGTCCGGACGCTCTTTGCAGACATATTTCGCACAATCTATAAAATCAAACAAGCCCTTTCGTGCTCGTAGTACTCCTGTGTACAAAACGTATTGGTTAATGTAGTCTCTATTTCGAGCTGGAATGAAAGTCTTTTCGTCGACGCCATTTCCTACTATAGTGATTTGGCTAGGATCCAAATCATATTCTCTTAATTCCTTAGCCACTGACCCGGATACAGCAGTTATTTTCCTTGAGGCTCTAAAAAGCTCTGATTCCATGGGGGGGTATACAGTCATTGATTGTACTTTTTCGGCCAACGAAAGAATATTGAATACTTCATGGTATCTTGCGTCAATTTTCATTGGGGTGTGGACAGTTGTAATCAAAGGGATCATAGTCTTTAATGGCACAGGCATCGGCGTGTGCACGTGAACCAAAGTTGGCTTGGGTTGTAGCGACCTGAACAGACTGTTTACGAAATGTCGAAACAGTAGAATATGAAAGGGATAAAGTGGAAAAGAAGATACTCTGAATAGGCTAATTCCCTCGACTGTCTCACTTCCAGCTTTGCTAGTCCGTGCGCGCGTTATTACAGTGACTCGATGGCCTCGATTAACTAGCGTTCTTGAGAGATTATAAACGTAGTATCCTACACCACCTGACTTAGGCGGGAACTCTGATGTTACCATACAAATATGCAAGCGGAAACACTCCTTCATTTCACTTTGCGCATCACTACCAAGCGTTGAAGAGAATTCTAGTACGTTTTGCTAAAGTGCAAATTCCGTAAATAGTTACCTTATCTTCACCAGACCTATTTAGAACTACGAGATTCCCAGTGGCAGTAACTTGATTTGTTCTGTGCGATTCAGGCTAATCCAAAATGCCAAGAACTTGCTCGTAAACATTGTATGTTTCCTGCGCGCATCTTTGCGATGAAAAAGACCTTTCAACGGTCCTTCTCGCTTCTCTTCCAATCGCTTTGTTCAGACTTTCATTCCTCAGTAATGAGACTATAGACTCAGCTAGCGTTCCAGAACGATGTGGGGGCACTAGTATGCCGTTTTTGCCAGAGTCAATTATTTCTGGGTTTCCTCCGACTTCACTTGCGATGACAGCCGTGTTACAGCTCATTGCCTCGAGAATGCTTATTGAACAATTCTCAAAGAAGGACGGATTTACAAAAACCGTGGCCTGTTGCAATATTCTTGGACGTTCAAAGTATCCTAGATGACCAATAAAAGAGAAGTTCTCACTTGATATTCCCTCTTTTTCAAGCATTTCTCTATAAAAGGAGATATTTCCGCCACCCACAAACAAGAAGCGTGTTTCTGGAACTGATTGCAAAATCTTCGGGATTGATTTGATCAGAACGTCTAGCCCTTTTTTTGCCATTATGCGCCCGATAAATACCACGGTGGGTCTTGAAAATCTCTCCTCTTTTTCAGCTTCTGTAGGTGGACAAAACAATCGAATGTCAACCCCATTCCGTATCACAGTGATCTTTTCTTTCTCAACGCTCAGATGTTTCCTAATCAATTCCTCAGTGAGATCAGATACTGCTATGAACCTAGATACCCGTTTCGCGTATTTTTTCTGTAAGAATTCAATAATTGGAAAAAACAGCAGCGTGTTTCTCTCGCTCCATTCCAGGTCACTAAACGATGAACAATTCGCCAGAGTGACATCTTGCTGCATCCGAATAGTACTATGCACCGTGACAACCGTGGGAAAACAAATTCTGCTAAACAATTTCAAAAGAACATCAGGCATATGACTAAGATGCGAATGCATAATGTCAAATTTATATTCCTTGTGCAATTTTGGAATATTCTTGAGGCAGGCAACCTGAAAAGCCAAGTTATAGAAAAAAGTTTCTCTCGATGATGAAATGGTATGGACCTGTATCGGTCTTCCGATCACGGAATCAAAAACATCGTCAGTAAGCTTGTTTTTGTCCATTCCCGGTATACTACGCCTTAGGGTGACTACGTGAACATCAACGTTTCCGGGTAAGCGCTTGATCAATTCAACAATATACGAGCCAGTACCTCCCCAAACTGGCAAGAATTCCGGTGCCATCATACATAGAGTTATCCTATTCACATTCACACCTTGGACTTTCGTGGATTTTGATCAGGTCTAGTTCAGCCATCTGGTTTTCAAATAATGGCATGAAAACTAGCGCGCGTTTCTTCCTCATTCAGCGTAACAACTATCACCAACACTGAAAGGGGGACGATTATCCTTCTCCATTTCTCCACCAACACGGAGGCAATCGTTAACTCTCGGACATGAAAAGTGTTCTTTCCGTCTTACTTAAACGCTTAAGGGAGAAAATTCTATAACAACTCACCATACAGGGAGGAGACATCTTTCGAGAAGCTTGCATCCAGCCTCACATTTTGGTTCAAAACAGATTCGAGATGAACATCTGAAGACAAACTTCCATCCTCACATAAATGCCGTATCCATTGATCACTTGTCTCCTTCAGTCCTACGTTCACCGCATAATCTAATATGCTCGGAATCAAATCCAAAACAGTTGAAACGTTCTCAAGAATCTTCAACTCATGACTAATAACCGAAAGATTTGAGGATTTTCTGAACTCAGATTGACTTATTGAAATCTTTTTTATCTCTTCTTTCAACTCCTCATCATGCGGATTTTTCCTCAGTTTTTCCACAATTCTCTCCTTTGACACCTCAAGCTTTTCAAGACGCTCACGTATTTCACCTACGCGAGACTCCAGCAAGTCCTTAGCTGCAGAAACATCCCGAACACCCAAATCGCTGCAGATCCGCTTAAGCTCCAACAAAGCCTCTATCTGCCCCACTCCCAGATACTTGTCACGCGGCCGCCAAACAACAATAGGAGGAAAAACAATCCCCAGTCCCTCTGCAACATGTTCAGCTTCCATCAGATACCTAATGCCTCCAACGCCCCCAACGTAACACGAAGGCATCAAACCGTTAAAAAACACTAAAAGCATGGAAAGGGCTCTCGCCGATATCCGCGAGGCAAAATTCGATATATCCGGGTCGTTTTTAGCTCCAAACTCTAACTCGAAAAGGTTCCCACAACCCACACAATTTCCCTCCCCAAACAAAGACCCATCTTTTTCTCTCAAAAACAGCTTAACCTTACTTCCACAATCACAGTGATACCAAAAAGGAGCCAACAAAGGCTCTTGATCTGAAACTCCACCACCAAGACGTTCATCATGTGGCATCTCACTTGCTTCCCTCAACAACCGTGAGTAATCCCCGAAACGAGACAGCAAGAAGCCAAACTCGTCAGCAAAAGCTTGCTGACATTCTGAGAAACGTGAGAACACTGTGTCGTACCCCCATACATCATTCACGATCTTCGACATTACGAAAGCATTAAAATCCGAATAATTCTCCGAACACCCATAACAACCCTCAATAACACTCCAAAAAGACACAAAATTCTCATGCAATGTCGATGCAGAGGAAGTAGAACACATCTCTGGAACACCTAACGCCTTGCAAAGTCTCTCCACAGACCTAACAGCGTCGTTAAGCCACTTCTCAATCTCACTCCTCCAGCCATTTAGGACATCAGAGGAAGGCTTAGCCACCCTGTTCAGCATCAACTTTTCAGGAAGCTTCGCATCTATGGATAGGATACCCCCGCTCCTCTGGACCGCAGGAAGCTGACATGACCTAACCCATCGGTCGTCCGTAAAATCTTGATCTGCAATCCCGAAGAAGTTGACAACAGGAACTTTCAGCATTTCCTCAAGCTTTCTCGCCAAGACAAAGTTCAATGTTGCTTTACGGAGGACTCCAGCATAAGCGAATAAATTTGGCTGATGGGCGGTCATCAGAACAAGCCCGGTTCCATTCCTAAGGTCTTCAATCCTCCTCTTCACGGAGGCCGTTAGTGTGCCACAATCTTTATGGAAGGCTTCTGCGAGAACAGAAAGCGAGGCTCGCCTTTCAAGAACCCGTTGTGAACTCATTCCATGTTCATTTTCCCTGTAGAAGACAACACAAGATTGCATGAGTTCTTTTACATCATTGACAGAAAAGTATGACGTTATAGCTACGAACTCTCCTCAGACCTCGAAAATAAACTTCCCAACCTCGAAAGCTTCTGCTACTTCCACTCCAGCTTGGTAGCCTCGATACTTGGCCAATCCCTCAATAGCTTTCACCGCCTTAGCGTATCCTCCGTTGTGACTATTCATCTGAGAGCCGAAAACCCGAGTAGCCTTCAGTTTTGTTTCAAATGACTGCTTTATGTCCACAAAAACCTGAGGGCAGAAATCTCTCTGCGTACTAGCTCCTTCATAGAGCAGTACGATTCTAACACGCCTACAGGCAGACATTGCTGCATACCCCGTCTTCCTATGGTCCTGATGCGTGTCCTTGCAGGATGGCGCGTATACTAGGTCTGGTCTCACTTGACGCAGAACATTTTCAATCACATCGATAGTTTCTCTCCCATCCTGAACCATCGTGTCTTTCAATCCTCCCAAGAATACGTCGGTTCCGCCCAAAATTCTCGCAGATTCTCTACACTCCTTCTCCCTGACTTCAGGGTTTCCAGAAGCCTCGCCGCGGGTCAGTATGAGAAGATAAACCTTGTCTCCTTTTGCCCTATGTAATGCCAGAGTCCCCGCGCACCCCAATTCAATGTCATCGGGATGAGCACCTATTGCTAAGACCACTCTCACCTTCAATTCCCTCCCACAATTCCTAGCTTATCTAATTGCATGAGTTCCAGCAATGTCCATTCCGTCAAGGTCTTCAACCCTACAGATAATCTTCTGCTAACTATAAAACATTCTGAACGCTCTATTCGGACGGAAAATCAACTTAGAGATTCGGCCACAATTCTCTTTAGAATAGTCAAACCATGTCTAAGCCTAAGCTTTTTCTCTCCAAGTCTAGGCCGATACTCTATGGGCATTTCCACAATGGTGAAGCCTTTCCTTTCGACCTGATGATTGAGCTCAACCTCAATATCAAAACCTCTAGACTTAGGCTTCCAATCTCTCAATATCTCCCAACGCACGACCCTCAAACCTGTCAATGGATCATCGAGTTCTACTCCATTCAAGAAGTTATGCGCGAAAGCAAGCAGCCTGTTCCCAAAATAGAGTATGTCATGTAGCTTTCCCAGATCCAGTTCATCTTTAAAACGGTTCCCACACACCATACCCACACTTGGATTCTCTTCCAGAATCCTGATCATCTCAGGCAAATATCCTGAAGGGTAAGTGAAGTCAGCATCGATGAAAACCACATACTTAACGCCACCATTCACGTGCATAATTGCTTGCCCAATGGCAGCTCCTTTACCCCTTCCCCTCTGAACTAGAACTTCGGCTCCCATTACCCTCGCAATCTCCACTGTCCTATCTGTGCTGTTGCCATCTACAACCAGAAGGGCAGGCTTATCTAACGTCTTCTTCAACTCAATCAAGGTCTGCCCTATACCTTCCTCTTCGTTCAGAGCAGCAACTAACACCAAGACGCGGGAGTAATCCACGAAGCCTTCTCCTTTCAGTCAGACCTGTTATTGATTTCGCCGAATTTAAACCATGCTAGAACAAACGTCTAGAACAACAAACCACACGTCAAACAGAAGCTGTCATGTTAAGCCAACGGCTGACGAAACGATTATGATAACTAAACCCGTTCGAAGCTGGATCGTAAATCCAAAGTTCCATGAAAAGCTGATAATAATAACCGCTATTTACCGCATCCCATGAAGCGGGCTTGTCGACACTAAAAGAAACACCATTTACCGTAAGACTCCCAACAGTCGATTGGTTGCCAGAAAAAGACACGTTGGAAACGGAAAAAGTCAAAGGAACCTCGCTGCTGCTATTGTCCTCAAGGAACACTCGATACTCATACAAAGGCTCAAGAACACTCGGCGCCCCAGTTGTCGCGTTAGGCAAAGGCTCAGTCTCGTTCCTAAACTTCACATACACAACATAATACGTCGAAGAACCCATATGATTGCCAACCCCAACATAAACCAAATAACTCTCATTCTCTCTAACATTAAACGGATAGTCTTCAGCCATATGGCCCGGACCCAAAACCCAAAGCTCCGAAAACCTTTCACCGCCCGGCAAATGCAGCACCAAGCCCAGCGTTGGCGAAGCAAGAATCAAAACGCCAATCAACCCTACAGCAGCAAAAACAACCTTGCAGTCTTCAAGCTTCACCAGTTGTCACCTCAGGCTTCATACTCAACATCTTTCCAACGTATCCGCGCTTGAACCAGCGGCAAACAAGCATCAAAACAACAACGAACACGACAATGCCCGCCACAGAAAAAGTGAGAGACGTCCAAAACACCGTCTGTGCCTTTTCCAAAGCCGACGCCTTCGAAACATAAGCGTCGCTCTTAACACTTTCAGCAATTCCGATACACTGGACAGCCTTGCTGGCAGCTTCGCTTGAATTCCCATGCGCCATTTCAGCCTCCGCCAAAAGCCCACCAGCCCAGTCCAGCTTAACGATCAAACCAGAAACGTTCGCCCCAGCCCTCTCAGCATCCAAAGTAGCGTTGAAAGCCTGGCGAACCGCAACCTCAACATCCCCAACACTTCTACAGGCTACGTCCAAATCCTTCAAATCCCCCTGAACAAACTCAAACCTAGAATCACCAATCCAACTTTCAACATTTTTCAAGCTACCACTGCTCAAATCATCAACAACCTTAACACTAAAACCCTTAACCATCAAAGCGTCAACCAAATGAGAACCAATAAAACCAGACCCGCCAGCCACCACAACTCTCCTAGATTTCACCTTCTCACCCCATAAACGACAAACAACTCTTTGCCAACAGAGAAACCCATAAGACTGCAAGCTAAAAACCATCATGGTTTGACCAACTTCACTGGCGCCACATGTTAAATGACTGAGTGCTCAAGTAGCAACAACAAACGGTTTGCCCATCTGCCTATACACCTTAACACACATTTCCTCTTCTAATAGACTCTTTTTCTCAAATCAACGTCATGGAAAACAACCATTTTCTGTTTCTCATCAACCTCATAAAGCAGCCTGTATTTTCCAACTCTTACTCTCCACAAGCCTCTAAGAGGGCCAACCAACGGAACCCCCACATGAGGATTCACAAGCACCTCTCTTAACGCTTCAACCACTCTTGATTTAACGTCGTTCGCCAACTTTTCCTCTTTTTTGATGAAAACCCTTGAAAACCTAGCTTTATAGGGCATCTCACTTCAAAACTCTTTCCAAATCATCTACAGAGCATTCCACGTACTCGCCTCTAGCCACCTCTTGTCTGCTCTCCTCAATAGCCTTCAACGCCTCTTTGTCCGCAAGCGTCTCCAAAGTGGCCAGAACCTGCTCCATCTTAACATAAGCGCCCATCATCTCCCTGAAAAGCTCTTCGGGAATGAGAACACCCTTCCTCGAAACCTTAACTTTCACATTCACCAAAGTCACCTACCAAAACACGTGTCCATCAAGAGATTTAAACTTTCCACCCTTCAAACCACTCTGCCCAGCCACACAAAGAAGCCCTACTCATCAAAGCGTCAACCAAATGAGAACCAATAAAACCAGACCCGCCAGTCACCAAAACCTTCGAAAACTCGCCCATATTATTAACCACAACTCCCTGATGCGTAGCGCTTTGTTATCAAAAGATCCAAGCTAAACTCCCACCCTTCAAGCCTAGGCCAAACGCCTCATGGTCTCCTTTGAGAGAGATTTCTTATTCTTTTGACAGGAAAGTTTATATTATAATT
>Ga0315280_10007448_pt1 | contig 14691 bp, 6 predicted proteins | sample YL17G06_40_MG_FD_203697 | JGI IMG/M metagenome (GOLD analysis project Ga0315280, IMG submission 203697) | Sediment microbial communities from Yellowstone Lake, YNP, Wyoming, USA - YL17G06_40 | ecosystem: Environmental > Aquatic > Freshwater > Lake > Sediment | place: USA: Wyoming | collected...
CCGACGAGAACGGCGGCCTTGGAATCGCTCTACGTGATAACAACTACTTCGTAAGCGACACCAATTATGACTGGGGGCCCGACGCGATTGGCAGTCTCACAGACATAGGTCACTGGTGGTTGTGGTTTCATGGTCCGGACAGTTTGAGGTACTTGAACGCTCTGTACGCGGAGAGCGAGCAACACAGCGCGTATTCGCGGATGGAGAGCGGCCCCGATGGCGAGAATGAGATAGTCATATTCAAGTCGTGTTTTCCGAACTCTGCCCTACAAGGCGACCCGAACGACGTGGTTCCGCAGATCGACAGCAATCCTCTGCGCGGTCAAGACAGCTGGTCCGAGTTTCACACGGTGGCAAATGCCAAGGGGATCTACATCGACTTGCTCGACTATTTCCAGACTCGTCAGGACAAGCTCTTCATCGTCATCACTGCTCCGCCACAGAGCGATCCAACCTACGCAGACAACGCCCGGGCCTTCAATGAATGGTTGATGCACGACTGGCTGCAGAACTACCCGTACAACAATGTCTTCGTCTTCGACTTCTACAACGTGCTGACCACGAACGGAGGCAGCCCGAGCGTCAACGATCTGAATCAGGAGACTGGCAATCATCATCGTTGGTGGCATGACGCCGTACAACACGAGACCGACGGCGACCACGACGGCAACCCGAATGTTCTTGAGTATCCGACCGAAGACGACCACCCGAGCAGAGCCGGCAACCTGAAGGCCACTGCTGAGTTTCTGCCGCTTCTCAATGTGGCGTACAATCGTTGGGAGAGAAGCCATGCAGCTTCAACAACGCACGTCGCGGAGACATCCGTACAACTCACGACAGTTCAGACAACTGCACCAGAGACAGAGACTGAGACTTCAGCGCAGCCATCGACTCCAGTGAGTGGAACATTCTCGATCGAGTACGTGCTAGTTGCGGTTGTCATTCTTGCGGTAGTCATCGCAATTGTGGCGCTTGCAATGAGGAGAAGACACGCTGCACCAGGCCGATAGTGGCCTGAATGGGAACAGATATATCTCAAGCTCCGAGGTGGTTGGACCCGGTAGCTCGGAAAACCGCGATCGCTGGGTTGAGAATGAGTAGGAATCTCTTCTTCTGGAGTCTGATGGTCTTCGATGTCGTGGGACTTCTAATGTCCGCGTACCTAACGTATCTCTCATTCGTGCCGCCGACAAGCTGCATCGTCGGCACTTACAGCGTCTTCTCATGCAACGAAGTCCTCTGGAGCAAATACTCGCACATCTACGGTGTCTCCGTCGCGCTTCTCGGTCTCGGCTGGTTCGTCGTCGTGTCTCTTCTGCTACTGCTCGCGTGGCATAACGAGCGATACACGCGAGCGATAGTTGCTTGGTCGATCCTTGGTGCAGCGGGCGTTTCGGCATTCGTCTACACTGAGGTGTTCCTGCTCAGAACAATCTGCCCACTATGTACCGTCGCGCACATCTCGGGTCTGGCGATACTCGTCCTCTCGATACTTGCTCTTCGCACTCGTCGCGAGACTAATCCGGAAGTTGCTTCGCAAGTTGATTTCGCGATCTGCCAACTGAACACATGAATCCGGGAGCCCGGAGGCTCGAACTTGGTTGTCATGCGGCGCGACCATGACAAGATTTCTTCCGAGACGCAAGCTCCAGCCTTTTTCGACATGATGTCTAGTCTGCAGCGTGCCCCCAAAGCATGAAATCAGGGAATCCTCAAATAGAACAAAGCGAGCAAGGCACGAACATTCGTTTCCGAGAGAAGAGATCACTGCGGAGGCGCAGAAGACGATGAAGACGAGAACGGGATTCGTATTCCCAGCATTGACGAAAACCCCGTCTCGTTGGCGCTACGTTCCGAGGTTACGCAAGCTCATACGCAAAGAATCGGGCGAGCCGCGCACCACCGGAAAGAACAGCAACATCTGGCTGCAGTTCGTCATGGTGGAAGAGCGGGTTTCCCGAAGGGAGGATTGAATGATGAATAGGAGAGCATTTGCGGCTTTCATTGCTGTGCTCATGGTCATGGGAACAGTTCTTGCGGCTGTTCCGCTACACGCAATAGTCACTCCTCTTCCAGCTCTTAGCAGCCCATCCGGCGCAGCCGGATCACAGCAGACAATAACCGCTCCAAACGATACTCTAGCGACAGGCCTAACGCCCAGCCACGAAGTCTTCGTCATGTTCGACAAGGAAGTCGCTGACGCAGACCTAGGAATGCCACTGTTCGCGTTCCTTGGCACCGAGCGGTACGTGGACACTGCGCCCTTAATGCCGGGATTCACTCCCGGGGAACCGATCTACCTCCATGTGGCGGCAGGCGTACTTGTGAACATTGGTGACACGCGTCTGGTCTCGGTAACCGCAGGAGCTAACACCTATGCGGCTGGCAGCGTTGTCGCCGCAGGAGACTCCGACGTGGGTCTCGCTTTCGCTGTTGGTGGGATACCAGGGAACGTGATGCACACCGGCGCAGCTACAGGTTACGTTGTCGGCAATGGAATCTACATCCGCGACACCAGCAACATTGTTGCAGGTGTAACCGCACTCGTCTTTCCGGGTGATCTCCGTGCCCTCTATCCCAGCGTGACTGTCACGCTTGCAGGCACAGGAATCACTGCGACATATGCGGCGTGGACCAAGGTCTACTCGCCCGTACTTGACTACCAGAAACCGGTCTACCTCGACATAGGTGTAGGAAACGTAGGCTCTGTCGGCGCAGGTGACGTACGTGAACGAAACGTTGTGATTCCACAGGTCAGGTACCCGGCAGGATCAACCGTAACAGCTGGAGAACAGGACCTACTGCTCGCCTTTGCGACATCACCGTTCGCTGCTACTGACTTCTTCGCTGACACGGACGGTAGCGGCGCCTGGAATTCAGGTGAAACGATCTACAGTGTCGTTGGCGCGTTGACGGGCCTCGTCAAGGCTGGCGACATCAGGAACAGCTATGTTGGCGGCTACTTGCCGACCACTACCGTCAATCCAGGCGACACGGACGTTGGAACAGCCATCTACGCGTTCCCTGTAACCCAATCCTGGTATGGACCGGTTGGACCGGCCGTGTACCGATATGGTGACTGGATCTACAACCAGGCTGTTGGACCATTGATTGCAACCACTGTCCGTGCAAGCGCGGTTGACTGGACAGACAAAGGCATGGCCGCAACAGGCATAGCGTCGACCAAATTGCCCGCAGTGTGGGCAGTAGACTGGCCTAACGTGGTCGGCTACCAGGCGCTAGTCGGTGTAGTTCAGCCCGGCGACTCTGATGTTGGCAGGACCCTAACAAACTTCGCAGCAACTGACAAGCACGCCGTCGCAGGCCTATACGCCTCGAACAGTTTGATTTACCGTGACAACGATGCAGACAACCTCATCAGTGTCGGTGACACGAGACAGGTGATCGTGTCACGCGGCGCGGCTCTACGCGTCTACGGTGGATGGCCTGTAGCGTGGCCTGCAACCGCAGCTCCGTTCTACATTCCAGGCACGAACGTCGCAGCTGGCGACGCAGACATCGCTGGCACAGCGGTTCAGACCTTCTGCACTGATGCGGGCACGCCCGTAGCGGCCTGTACAGGTGCGGAGAGGTACTATGACCCGTTCAATGATGGCGCCTATCTTGGCAGCGACTTGGTAGCAGTTGGTGGAGTCAGCACGACAGGTTACGCGGCACCGTTCCCAGTAGCCAATGCTCTAACAGCAGCAGCTCCAATACCATTCACTGTTCCAACGAACGCTCCAGTAGGCAACCACGTGGTCATGATCACCACAGACGAGCCACCGTTCCCAACCGCAATGACGGCACCCTTCCTGAATGCAGGATGGAAAGCATATGCCGGTATTGTAGCGGGCGCAACCCAACAGTTTGAGTCACTGCCATGGCTTATCGGCCCCATCGTCGGCGCAGTCCAACAGGACTGGAACACGAGCCTCTTTGGAACTACAGCAGGTCCAGCGTTCTTCGTAGTGAACGTGCCACTTCGCGTATTTCTGCGTCCGGGCGTTCGCGACGAATACAAGCCTGGATGGAGCCACACGCTCGATACGCTCCGAGGCACACAAGGGGGAGGAGCACAGTCCGGGCAGATCATCGACCGCTACCTTGATTATGCGATACTCGCGAGCAGCTCTGACAGCATCGGTGACTTCCAGTTCGACTTCACCGTATTGGCGCCGATCTCTGATATCCGAATCTATGTGCCGTCGAACTTCACGTTCGCGTACACCTCAAGCGGATACGGTGACGCCACAACCTCCGACATGATCTACTCAGTATGGACTGACATAACAAACGATTACTCCTACATCTCCGTTGGTGTCCTCGGTCTAGACGACCCGATCGCTCCTAACTGGCACCGTATCGAGATCGGTCGGCTCCCAGCCCCCGGCTCGTTACTGCCATCATTCGTAATAGTTCCCGGACTCTATCATGTCCGACTCTTTCAGATGCGAGCACCGTTCGCGGCAGGTCTCTACCACTTTAAGATCTACGTGAACGGCGTCAGCCTTGGAGCGGGCAACTTCCCAATTGTCATCGTGAAATCGAGTTTGAACCCGGCCTACGCAACAGGCCTCGTGGCGCTTCGGCGACTCGGCGCGACGACATTGGTGTCAGGAAGAGTCGTGGCTTCCGGAACTACGAGCACCGGCAAATATGCAGAAGCAGTTGCCTACTTCGGACCTCTAGACTTCGTAACAGCAGACGCTACAGCGAGTTACTACCGGTACTGGCTGTTCGGACTGCCGGCGGGAGTCTTCGATCTGACGGCTTCCGCTTCGGGTTATCTGAAAGCCTCGTCACGCGTGACAGTCGATGACGGACAGTCATTGAGGTGCGACTTCAGGCTCGAGAGAGGCGTAGAGATTCGAGTGACGGTGTGGTCGAAAGATACGAACGGCCCGATTCCATGGGGGAACCTCTGGCAGCTGCCGTATGGCACGAACGATCCTTACCTACCCATTAGCAACGCGGGTCATCATCGCGACATACTGTTCAGGCTTCTTGATCAGTACGAGGAATCGGTGGGCTACTGGGGGTCAGACGATATCGACCCACCCTACGGACCACCATGGACGCTCCTGACAATCGATGGAAAACGCGCCTATTCGCCATTATTGCTAAAGAGCTCAACACTTCCGTCAAGCGACTCTTACACCGTAACACTGACTGACAGTAGAGGATTGCCGTCCGCAAAGCTCGACGGTCATGTTCCCGCTGACACAGCGGACTTGGTTGAGGGAATCAGCACGGGATTCTACAACGTGGAGATCCAAGTGACAGGATATGTGATGGCGCAAGCGGACGATTGGCAGAGAAGCTTCACAATCACATCGAACCCTGGAATATACTCGCTGCAAGTGGATCTAAGGCGAAGCAACTGGCTCATGGCCACTGCCGAAATATCGGATGCTGCCTTCGCGCCTCTGTCAAGCCCGACGGTGGTCTTCGTCGCACAAAGCACGGACAATTTTGACAAAGGGTTGGCGGCTGGGACATTTCCTGCTGGCGCTACACAATTCATGATGGTCTTGGAGGGTTTCAATGGCATATACAACCTGCACAGAGCGAGCACGGACTATCAGGACTATGGTTTCGAGCCCGTCGACTTCACGGTCGATGTGTACATGGCAGATGTGGGGACACCGTACACAGGTTTCCGGGGCATGGGCTGGTACTTGCTAAGAGAGGAATCTGTCGAGTTTCACATTGGCTACGGAGCGTTCGCTGTCGCAGTTTCGTTTCACCTAGATGCCTGCTCAATCGAATTTGTTCTGCGATCGATGCACCTCCAACAGCCTATGCAGCTTGCGCCCTGGACGTTCCCTGGGGCTGGAATCCGGTTGCTGCTGTTTGATGAGTACGCGAATATGACGGCAATCCTTGATCCTTCCTTCTATGGGCTCGTTCAAGACGACGGAACGATCATAGGCGACCCGTACGACATCGACACGACCGCAATCGGCCGTCACGGAATGCTCAGAGTCCTGTTCACCGGCACCGATCCCGGGCCGGTCTCAGCGTTGGGTGGAGTCTATCCGACGAGCATCGAAGAGGGACTTTACCATGTGAGCGCGAGCACGTTAGGCTACGTTCAGGTAAGAGACGCAACAGTGTACGTTCGCGCGAGCATTGGAAACGATTTGGGGGTGGATCTTGTTCAAGGCGCACAGATTCGCGTGGAGGCAGAATTCAGACATGAGAACGTCGCAACGGCCTTCAATGGATTCGTGCGCGTCGAAGTCTACAACCAAGACGGCACGCTCGTCGGCGCCTCAATCTACTCCGGCGCTCAACCCAATCCGAACCTGAACTACTATTTGCCTTATAATGCGTTGGAGGATTGGAAACTCGTACCTGGAGCAGCAGAGGGAGCGGGCACCGGAGCTCAACCGCAACGCGCTTTCGTTTCGCTACTCTACTACGGAATTCCACCAGTCACATGGGCGAACTATCCCATGATGATATCGAGTGACGCGAACAGGCTGTCGGTACCTCAAGGCAACATGACGGCTTTCGACGTTTTCGGATTCCACTGGTACTACGGAGGCCAAGACAGCAGAAACGAAAAACTCTGGGCGAACGGATGGGACACAACAAACGGAATCGCGTATGCTGACTCCGGAATTCGCGGAAGCCTTGATGTCCAAGGACTTGATGGGTGGGGTAACTTTACCGTGCGCGTGTGGGCATTCGATCCCTACGGGCCGGACGGCGCATTCGAAGCGAACGGTCCAGACGGAATCTTCGGAACTGAGGACGACTACACCTCACCCGACCTGCTTGATGGAAGCTTGAGCGATTTCAGAGCCTACGCACAGACAGCTGAGATCACGAATGTCGAAGCGCCTTGGGGAGGCGCTGCGGTGGTTCACGTCACGCTGGAAGAACAGCCGAGCGTGCTTGGTGTCATTTCTTGGACTGACATGTATGGAAACCTCAGGACGCTCCCTTGGGCTCAGATCCTCGAACGTTCTTCCGATGGCATCTGGGCTTCATCAGCGACCGGAAGCTACAGGCTCTGGCTCTCGGCCTCGCAGGGATCGCATCAATTCTATGTCACAACAATAGGAGAGGAGCAACTCTGGCAACCCTTCCAGTTCGACATCACGGTCGCTGGGCCCGGCGATCATACGTTCAGAGATGTCACCCTTACCACCTCAGCCATAGCGACACCAGAGTTCGCAACTCCTGCTTGGGCCGCAGTCGTTGCGTTGAGTGCTCTCCTGACTCTTCTTTCGAGAAGACGATATGGAAACGCGCAGAGTAGCCAGTAAGCGGATTCGACCGCGCTCAACTACGCACAGTCAGATTCTTCCTCCTTAGTTTGCGGCATTAGTGTCAAGGGCAAGCGCGTGCCATTCATGACGCTGAACGTATTCGTGCGGCTAATGGCTTTATCAAAACTGGCCTGAGTTGTGCCCAATCTTGCTTGCCCTGTCATCACTAGCTTGCTGGCGCACACATTTGAGACATAGAAGATATGTGGCACTGTTGTTCACCACGATCTTCCTGAATTTTGTCGTCACAGGATTTGTGCCAAGCGGGTCAGCAGCAGCCACTCACGGGCAGACGTATCAGCTTATCCCGCCGATGCCGCAGTTCTCAAGCGAAGCCCCCTCACTCAACTTCACCATACCGTTCCCGGTGCCTAGGCCGAGCCCTATTTCCGGGCAGATCACGGTCTTGGTGGTTGCGGTCGAGTTCAAAGACTACAACCACACGATCCCGATCGAACAAGTCGCCAACCAAACAATCAGGACATTGAACGACTACTATAGTCGAATATCGTACGGAGCAGTCACAGTGGTGGGCGACGCTGTCGGCTGGATTAGACTACCTCTGAAAATGATTTCGTACGGAGTGGACAACGGTCCCTTCGTAGACGATCAGGACGGGGATGGGTACCCGGATAGCTGGAGACTGCTGAGGGATGCGATTCCGATCGCTGCGAAACAGGTCGATGTGACAGCGTATCAACAGGTGCTCATCCTTCATGCTGGGTATGGAGAGGAGTCAAGCGGCAACCCCGACGATATCTGGTCCGTCACATACCTAGGTTGGACGGTGACTACCCCACAGAAGATCTTCAAACAGCACGCAATCGTTCCTGAGTTCGAGGCTCGTGGATTCTCCACTGCGGGAGTCAACACGCACGAGTTCGGGCATCTTCTGGGATTGCCGGATCTCTACAGTACCTCAACGGAGCAAGTCGGTCCTTGGGATCTGATGGCCAGAGGTGCCTGGAACGGACAGCCGGCCGGATCAAGCCCCTCTGAGATGGGCGCGTGGGACAGGTTATTCCTTGGATGGATTACACCAGATCACGTCCTCAACGTTACACGCCAGATCAAGGTAAACGCGACCATAGATCCGCTGGAGCTACCATCGTCCGGCCTACATGCCGTCAGAATACAGACACTATCTCAGGATTCAAAGCATTACTATATCGTCGAGGTGAGGCAGAAGATCGACTATGACAAGTTCCTGCCATCGAGCGGTGTCCTCATCACGTACATTGATGAGACGAGGTCGAATCCTGTCAAAGTCATAGATGCCATGCAGACATCCTCGACACTCGAGGACGCCCCGTTCCAAGTTGGACAGAAGTACCTGGACGGTGCGAACAACCTCGTAATCTCAATCGTCAGCACGAACAATTCGTCATATTCGATACTCGTGGACACTCTCGCGCCGAGCGTGGACGTTGCCGTTGAGCGACTGGCGTTGACCCCGCCGACGATTCACCCAAACGCCACCGCGTCCCTTGATATCGGAATAGGGAACGAAGGAGCTCTCAACTCCAAGCCTTTCTTTGTTGCCGTATACCTGAACGGTACTCTCTTCGCCTCTCGCAAAATCTCTCTGACCTCCGGACAGACACAAACGATCCAATTATCGTGGACGCCCAAGATCGGAGGAGTCTACGTTTTCAAAGTCATCCTTGATCCGGACAAGACACTCACAGAGAACAACGTGGACAACAATGTCGAGACGCTGACTGTCGTTGTCGGGTACACGTTGACGCTCGGAGTCAGACCTCCGAGCGGTGGTGAGGACATGCAATGGTGGATCATTGTGAACGGAATCAACGAAACGTATGCAGGCGTGGGCGATTTCCCGATCGGAGTTCTTCCCGGCTCGAACACCATACAGATCCAACCGGCCATCTACCTCAGCCCCAGCTCCCGTATCCTGTTCCGCCAATGGAGCGACGGATCCGTACAGAACCCCCGCACAATCCAAGTGTCCTCGGACTTGAGCATGGGTGTGGATTTCGACATCCAGTATTTGCTCTCACTCGAACCGAATGGAGGAACGGCTAGCGGCACGGGATGGTACAACCTAGGCACGGTCGTAACTGTGGCGGCAACATCCCCGTCGATCCTCGTCGCCGATCAGTCTCGACTCGTATTCCTCAGCTGGTCAGGAGACGCGCAATCAGACGCGACATCCATCGTTGTCAACATGACCGCCCCTCACACCTTGAAAGCGAACTGGAAAACTCAGTACTACCTCAACATACAATCGTCGTACGCTGCTATTGGGGGCGGGTGGTATGACGCGAACTCTCAGGCAGTTGTCTCGCTAAGCTCCCCGGTTGCAACTGGAGACGGCGTAAGGTACGTCTTCGTAAGCTGGTCGGGCGACCTGTCTGGAGCGACGCAGAGCCAATCGATCATAATGTCGGGGCCGAAGCTTGTCTCAGCCCTGTGGGCGACACAGTATGAGTTGAAACTGGAATCCGAGTACGGCCATGCGAGCGGTGCAGGATGGTACGATCCGAGCACGCAGGCCGTATTCGGAGTAGACACGCTGACCATTGACACAGCAAATGATACGCGCCGCGTGTTCACGCAATGGTCCGGGGACGCCACTGGCAGCAGTCAACAGGGAACCGTTACGATGGACGGTCCCAAAGGAATACGGGCAAATTGGAAAACTGAGTACCTGGTTGCCTTTGTGACGAAAGGAGTTCGCAACGGAACAGTTCTGACAATGGTTCTGAACTCCGTGCCTCACCAGGTGAAGGTCCCGGACACCGTGGAACTCTGGCTCGACGCGGGATCATCCGTTTCATTCTCCAGCAACGCGACCCTGAGCGAGAGCTTCCGGCGCTACGTTTTCCAAGAGTGGAAGAACAGTACTGGAGGCTCCATCAAGCCTCCGCAGAGCGTCCTCAAACCGGAGAAGTACGTTGCCGCCTACAAGGAACTGTCAGCCTTTCCATGCATAATTGCAACGGTCACATTTGGTTCAGAGGCGACTCCTGAGGTTCAGCTTCTTAGGGGTTTCAGAGATAATCTTGTCCTCTCAACTCATGCTGGATCTGCTTTCATTGACGCCTTCAATTTGTGGTATTACTCATTTAGTCCTCAAGTTGCTGATTTCATCGTGCTACATGATGTTGTGAGGAGTCCGCTGAGGGCTGTGCTGTACCCGCTGCTCGGCATCCTTGAACTCTCGTCCGCAACCTACTCCGTGTTCCAGTCTGCGCCTGAGTTCGCAATCACGATCGCGGGCATTCTGGCAAGCGCATTGATCGGTCTCGTCTACCTGACTCCGATCAGCGTCGTTCTGGTTCGATTCTTGAGAGTAAGGAGGATTGGGGCTAAGAGCACACTGAAAGCTTTCTCGATTTCACTTCTTGTCGCTGTGTCCATGCTCCTACTGGGCGAGCTAGCGGGATCGTTGCTGCTCCTTGCCATGGCAGCCTCTGCCTTGGTGCTGACCACATTACTATCGACTCCACTATTGCTTGCGTTCGAGCTGACTTCACTCGAACGTCGACTTAGACTGTTCACGAAAATGAGAGCCGTACTGCGGACCTAGCGAACGGTTTCACGCTCGATTTTGTGACCGATTGTTCCGCACACGGATACAACACGCAGCCATTGCAATGCGACGGTCGATCGGATGTCTCTTTCCTTTCTGAATGCTAGTCCGTCTCTTTCTTGGAGTACGTCTTAAACGGCGGTAACGTGTTCCACATTCGTTCGAAGAGCTCGTCATGCGCTTTCACGATCAATCCATGTGTGGTCCAGAGAGCGACATCGAATCCGCGATCAGTCTTGAGATCATCAGGCTTACTCTCTACTACAACAAGCTGCCGCGTGTCAACTGAGACGAAGCTTGGACCGAATGGCTTATCGATCTCCCTCAACTCCACAACCTCGCCGAATTCCTTGGCGACGGCAGAGTTCTCTGATGAGATCGGCGCGACCAGACGTACGATCACACCGCGATTCTTCGCCTCTTCCAGCGCTTCGGAATGTGTCTTGTATACGCGCACTAGTCCCCAGGCGCTTGTGGCGTAATTGATTGTCTTGGTTGCGTCGTTAAGTATCTCGGTCAGCTTTCGAAGTATGTCCTTCCGACCATCTATCCGCCAGAACTCTTTGACATCTTCCGGAATCGCGTATTGCTTCGTGTACTTGCTTGATTCGAAGAGTACAGCGAGCGACTGAACGATGCTTTCGGACTCCTTCACTTCGCGGTTCAGTTTCGTCACTACGGGTAGGAGAAGTTCAGTCGGAGAAGTAGCTGCGTACAGTTCCGGTTTTCCCGGTATGATGCGCAGTAGGCCTTTCCGTTCGAGTTCTCGGATTGAGCCGTAGGTTTTTGTTCGCGGCACTTGGCCGAAGTAGCTGACTTCGCTCGCTTTCTTCGGACCCATCCTGATCAGGGCGAGGTAGATCCTGGCCTCGTAGTCGGTTAGGCCTAGACGGCGAAGTGCGGCGACTTCTTTGTCCTCAACAGCCAAGCGATTCCTCACCCCGTTCTGGTGTGTGCGGTTCTGATGCGTGGATGTCTGATGGATGATAGAGGTTATGTTATTATCGTTGATGGCCTTTCTAGAAGACTTGCGCCCGATTTCTGTCGCCCAACTTAGACGAACACAGTCACACGACGCTTACTCGCCTCACAGAACAAGAAGAGACGCGAGGCCTGTGATCTCAATGAGCCTTGACATGGTTGATCTCGTCTGGTCTTTGATGAGGGACGGAGAATTCTACAGCCCTGCCGATCTAGCCAACACCCTCGGGCAGCCGACTGATACGATCGTTCGAATCCTAGAGTTCCTAGCAAGGTACAAGTTTGCCGAGCGGATGACAAAGCGCGAGTTGATCTTCAGGAAGGCCGAGAATGCTCCCAGCCCGGGCGACGCATTGAGGGTTCTCCGCGTGGTGCTGGCGGATGCCTCCGCTAGTGGAAACCGAGTACCTAACATCTCGAAAAGTCCTAGATGCTTCGACGAGTCCCCGCAATCCCGCCACAGAAACGAATGAGCCCAGCAGTTCTCTTCTTCGTTATGGAACATTGCCCCGTACGAGTGTCTGGAACGATCTCGCCCTCAGCACAGGAGGCGTCATGTTCCGCATGAGTGCAGTCTTAGCCAGTTGTGTTTGTGCGGTTCAATGTTTCTAGTGTATGCCAATCTGGCCAGCGGGATCTCGCCTGGCGCGGACCAGCTTCTAGATCGACCGAGTTGGGGTGCATCTTTGTCACGGAGAATAGGAGCGATGCCCCGATGTGCGCTGTTGCCTTTTGCAGTGTTGATTAGCTGGCGCGAGTCACGTACGCCTTCACCGTGGTGCTTCTTGACACGGTGATCGTGGTTGTGTAGTCAAGGTAGCCACTCATACGAATCGTGAAGGTATGCGCCCCGGGGTATACGCCTTGGACCACGAAATAGCCGCGTGAACCTGTCGTCCCGACGAGGATTCCGTCTAGGTAGACCGAAGCGCCTGATAGTGCTTTCCGAGTGGTTGCGTCATATCCGTAGACTGTGACGCTATACTGCGGCGGGCTGTAGACGGCGTAGAGCGTCTTGCTCGATTGAACGGTGTAAGAGAGCGAGGTCCTGCTCGACACGGTGTTGCCTGACTCGTCCTCCCACCTGGCAAACTTGTAGGAAACTCCGCTGACTGTTACTGAACTTGGTGCCGTGAAGGAGTGTGTGCCCTGCAGTGTCAGCGAAAACGGGGTCGCGTAGTATTTCCTGTCCACTGTGATTTTGGCTCCCGGGAATTCCGCTCCGAGGGTACTCTTCGATTTCACCGTGACTTGTGGTAGCCCGAAACGGGCCTTCAGCGAGCCGCTGCCGGAGACGGTCATGTACGTGTCAGAGCCGGAGGGGTTGTCAACGGAAACGCCGCTCACCGTCCAGTCAACGAACGAGTATCCGCTGGGCGGGGTCGCTACGACGTGAACACGGGCGCCCGATGCATACGCACCTGTGAGTCCGTTTGTTTTCGTTACGCCATCGGCCGTAATTGTACCGCTCGCGGGGTCGGTGTAGAAAGTGATCGTATACATGCTTGGTGTGAAGTGCGCTTTCACGGAGCCGCTACTTGAGACAGTCATGTAAGTGTCCGGTGACGAGGGTGAGTCGACCGATACGCCGCTTGCCTCCCAGCTGGCGAACTGGTAGCCACTCGGGGCGCTCGCAACTATGTGAACGCGCTGGCCCTGAGAGTACGCGGCCACCGTTGTGCCGTCGGCGACTGGTGCCCCGTCAGTCAGGATCTGACCAGATGGAGGGTCCGCGTAGAAAGTGACTGAATACGTAAGGGTGACCGTGAATGTTGCAGTTGCGGAGTCAGTTGACCCCATATCAGTCTGAACGCTCACGGTGTAGGTGTTTCCGGGCGCGGAGGCGTCAACTGCGAAACTCCCTGTGAGGCTGCCGGCGGCGATCGTGCACGTCTGCGAGGTGAGGAGGCCTAACGGCTGCGCGGTCAACGCGCAGGCGGTTCCTTGATAGTTGGAACCTGAAGCCGAGACAACGGTTCCCCCTGGGCCGGAGGCTGGCGTGAGTGTGAGCATTGGCGGCCCGCTTTGGGATGAGGTCGTACTTGACGTATTTGATGTTGACTCACTCGTCGTGGTTGTTGTGGTTGTCACCACAACGGAGGCGATTGTGAATGAGAGCTCTTTCAGGTTGTTGCTCTCGTTTGTCTCCGCTATCTGATTGTCAGGGTCCATGACCCATTGAGTTGTGTGCGTGCCCCCTTGGGCGGTGAGGGGCCCAACGAACCATGTCTGCACTTCGCCCGCCGTAATGTTGTCCGGGCTTCCCCGCCCGTAGTCGCTGTCATAGTACACGTCGAGATAGTAGCCATTCGCGGCGGTGTCTCCCGTGTTCTTCACCGTGGCAACAATGAGGAACGAGTCCCCCGGCGCCACCTGCGCGACGGGCACGCCCACGGCTGAGGCCTCCTCAAGCCAAATGCTGTCTACCGTCAGATCAGGGGAAGCCGCATGGGCGGGCACCACAACATTTGGAATGCATACCAACAGGAGAAGTAGCAATGAGAGCAGCGGGACCGCGGACCGGTTTGAGGTTTTCGTAGGGCGGTGCGTCATGGACATTCTAGCTGCTAGTCACGGCCTCTCGGCCCGTAAAGGTCGTGTAACTCGGCCCGTAAAGGTCGTGTAACTAATCTCTGTGTACAAGGGCGACAGGATCACGGGGAAAAACGGGAAGTTGAGGGCCGGAATTCGCGTGTTTTCGCCCGTCTTTGCCGTGTGCAGGCTGGATTCGGGGTTTCCGCCAGGTTTTCTTCTGGGTGTTTGCGCCCGTCTTCTGGGGAGGCCACGCGCCCGTGAAGACTTGTGGTCGTCCCACGCCACGAGAAGATAGATCGGAGAACACTCACGGCTATCATTCAACAAGTTGGCCTG
>Ga0315280_10007449_pt1 | contig 14690 bp, 13 predicted proteins | sample YL17G06_40_MG_FD_203697 | JGI IMG/M metagenome (GOLD analysis project Ga0315280, IMG submission 203697) | Sediment microbial communities from Yellowstone Lake, YNP, Wyoming, USA - YL17G06_40 | ecosystem: Environmental > Aquatic > Freshwater > Lake > Sediment | place: USA: Wyoming | collected...
TCGGGCTGATAGGGAGGCAGTAGGTCTTGCCCCAAGTCAGGTGCCCAGAGTGCGGCGCGTTGAACGATACCCGCGCCCCGGACTACCCGTTCTGCGTGGGCTGCCAGGACAACCTGGCGAAGTGCGGGTACTGCTACTGGTTCGACGAGCAGGCGGGCGTGTGCATGCATTCGGCGGTGGGGGACGCGTTCGAGGTGAGTGCGGCGGCGACCCCTCCTTGCAGCTATCACGCCCCTCGGGTGGCCTTGCGGGTGCGGCGGGAGGGGCGGCCCGCGCTGCTGCTGGTGGTGGGGGTGACGGCGGCGCTCTTCGCTCTGGCGTACGGGTCCTTCAAGCTGCTGGGGCCGGGGACGTCGAGCGGTCCCCCTCCAGGTAACCTGCAGCTATCGGTGGAGGCGGGCTACGAAAACGCCATCGTGGGACAACCCTACCTGGTGACGGCTGAAGTCTACAACATCTCTGATGTGGTGGTGCGGAATGTGAGGTTCGAGATCGCGAAGGCTTCTCTCGCCCAGCTTCAGCTGCGGACGGTGAGGCCACAGCCGGTGAAGGTAGATCAGTCCAGGAAGTGGCAGGTGCTGGTGTACCCGGACATGAACCCCCGGCAGCGGCGAACCATCACCCTGGAGTTGGTGCCGAAGAAGGCCGGGGCGCAGCATCTGGTGCTGCAGCTGACCTCGGGGCCCGGCGCCTATCACGGGATGACCGATCTTCCCGTCCTGGTGTGCGGCAGGCGGCCGGGCACGGCATCGGGAGGCAGGGAGCGGTATGAGACCCGATGATGCGCAGCTCACGCGGCGGGTGCGCAGTGAGATCATCAGACGAGAGCTGGACACGACGCGGCTCGAGGTGAAGGTGATCCACGGCGTAGCCTATCTGGCCGGTGAGCTGCGGCCGACGCGGAGTCAGAGGATACCCGACCCGAAGAAAGAGATGGAGATCATCGAGAACATCATCTATGGCATCAGCGGGGTGCGCGGCATAGACAACCGCATTAAGTGGGTACAGGTTTGACCTTACAGCCCGGCGAGGAGAGACCGCCTGGGCTGCTGGTGGTTCTGTCCGGCCCGTCCGGGGTGGGGAAGGGGACGGTCGTCGCGCACGCCATGTCTGTCAAGGAGCAGGCGGCCCGGCGGCTGAAGAGGTCGGTTTCTGTCACCACCCGCCCGCGCCGCCCCGGTGAACGGCCGGGGGTGGATTACCTCTTCGTCGAGCCCGATGAATTCCAGCGGATGGCCTCCGCCGGCCAGCTCCTGGAGTGGGCGAATTACCTCGATCACGACTACGGCACGCCGCGGGACTGGGTTGACCAGCAGTTGGGCGCGGGCTATGATGTCGTGTTGGAGATCGAGGTGAAGGGCGCGATGCAGGTCAGAGAGCGCCGCCCGGAGGCGGTGCTCGTCTACATGTGCCCGCCCTCGTGGAACGCGCTTCGGCAGCGGCTGATGCGCCGGAGGAGCGAGACCCACGACCTCCAGCAGCGGCGACTGGAGGTGGCTCGGAGCGAGATGGGCTGCATTCCCGAGTACGATTACCTGATCGTGAACGATCAAGTGAGTCGCGCCGCGGGGCTTCTGCTCGCCATCCTGCAAGCGGAGCGCAGCCGCGTCAGCCGCTGCGACGTGGGCGCTCTCCTCGAGGCAGACGGTGTCTGAACCATTGGCCGGGAAAGTCATCGTGCTCGGCATCACCGGCAGCATTGCCGCGTACAAGGGCGCGGAGGTGGCGCGGCGCCTGATGGACCTGGGCGCCGAGGTCCACGCCACGCTGACCCGCGCCGGGGAGAAGTTCATCACGCCGCTCACGCTCAGGACGCTCACCGGCCAGTCGGTCACGGTGGACATGTTCGAGGACGCGAGCGAGTGGCAGGTCGAGCACGTCTCGCTCGCCAGGCGCGCGGCCGCGGTGGTGGTCGCCCCCGCAACCGCCGACGCCATCGCCAAGCTCGCGCTCGGCATTGCCGACGAGTTCATCTACACGGTCGCCCTGGCGAGCCGCGCCCCGATCATCGTCGCCCCCGCGATGGAGAGCAATATGCTCGCCCATCCGGCGACACAGGCGCATGTGCGGGCGCTGCGGGAGCGGGGCGTGCATTTCGTCGAGCCGGAGGAGGGGAGGCTGGCCTCGGGCGGGGTCGGCGCCGGCCGGCTCGCGAAGCCCGAGGACATCGCGGCCGCGGTCGCGGCCATCGTCTCGCCTGGGGATCTCGAGGGGCTGGGCATCATTGTCACCGCGGGGCCGACCCAGGAACCGATAGACCCGGTGCGATACATCTCCAACCGCTCGAGCGGCAAGATGGGGTACGCGCTGGCTGCGGCAGCCGTGCGCCGCGGCGCCAAAGTGACCCTCATCTCCGGCCCCACGGCCCTGCCGGCCCCGACCGGCTGCGAGGTCGTGAGCGTCGAGACGGCGGAGCAGATGCACGATGCAGTCACGCGGCGTTTCCCCGCGTGCGACGCGCTCATCGCCGCTGCCGCTGTCGCGGATTTCACGCCAGCCAAGGTATTCGGCCGGAAGGTGAAGAAGAACGCATTGCCGCCGACGCTGGAGCTTCGGGCCACGCCCGACATCGTCGCCGAATGTGGCGAGAAGAAGAAGCCGGGCCAGGTGCTGGTCGGCTTCGCGGCCGAGACCGAAGACCTGAAGGCGAACGCACAGAAGAAGCTCGCGGCGAAGCATCTGGACCTGGTGGTCGCGAACGATGTGTCGAGGGGCGGTGTCGGCTTCGGGTCAGACCGCAACGCAGGGCACTTTTTCTTTGCTGAAGGCAGGGAGATGGAGGTCGAGGAGATGGCCAAATCCGCCATGGCGGACCGCATCCTCGACGCGATAGCAGAGATCCGGGGGGGGCAGGGCCGCCGACGCAAGGCGAAGTAGGGCGTCCACCAGGGTCGAGCGGGCAGGATGGGCCGAGTGTGTTGGCGACAGAGCCGGCGAGCCGCGCAATCCTATTCTTGACGGACTGGATGGTATAAGGGACATGGCATTCGAGAGCTACATCTTCACCTCCGAATCAGTGACTGAGGGCCACCCCGACAAGATGGCCGACCAGATCTCCGACGCCGTGCTGGACGCACTGCTGGCGCAGGACCCGATGAGTCGGGTGGCCTGCGAGACCTTGATAACGACCGGCGTCGCCATCGTCGCTGGAGAGATCACCACCAAGGGGTACGTTGACGTCCCCGCCGTCGTTCGCAGCGCGATCCAGGACATCGGGTACACGCGCGCCAAGTTCGGGTTCGACTCCGAGGTCTCGGGCGTGCTTACCGCCATCCAGGAGCAGTCGCCCGACATCGCCATGGGTGTTGACACCGGCGGGGCCGGCGACCAGGGCATGATGTTCGGGTACGCGGTGGATGAGACGCCTGAGCTGATGCCCATGCCGATCATGCTGGCACACAAGATGGCCCGCCGCCTGGCGGAAGTCCGGCGCCTGGGCGAGGTGGACTACCTGCGCCCGGACGGGAAGACCCAGGTGACCGTCGTCTACGAGGGCGGCAAGCCGGTACACCTCAGCAAGATCGTCGTCGCCGCCCACCATCGCCCGGACGTTGACCACGAGCAGATCCGCGCGGACATGATCGAGCGAGTGGTGCTGCCGATCTGCCCGCCTGAGATGATGGACGATAGCACTGAGGTGCTGGTCAACCCGACCGGCAGCTTCGAGCGAGGCGGGCCGCTTGCGGACACCGGCCTCACCGGGCGCAAGATCATCGTTGACACCTACGGCGGAATGGCCCGCCACGGCGGCGGCTCCTTCTCCGGCAAGGACGCCACCAAGGTGGACCGCTCGGCGAGCTACATGATGCGCTACGTGGCAAAGAACATCGTTGCCGCGGGCCTGGCGCAGCGCGTCGAGACCCAGGTCGCCTACGCCATCGGCCGCGCCGACCCGATGGGCTTCTGGGTGGACACGTTCGGCACCGGCGTCATGGAGGACGACCACCTTGCGAAGCTCTGCCTGGAGGCCTTCGACCTCCACCCCCGGGCGATCATAGACAAGCTCGACCTGCGCAAACCGCAGTTCCGTCAGGTCGCCGCCTACGGCCACTTCGGCCGCATCGACCTCCCCGTCCTCTGGGAAGTCACCGACATGGCGGAGAAGCTGCGGCGCGCGGCGGGCTGTTGATGCACATTGCCATCCTGAGCCGGTAGCCCACCCTTGCCGCTGTTCGGCAAAGGTGGGGCGGTTTATGTGAGTGACAGCCCCACCGCTCGCCTCCCGTTGGCAGCTAGGTCGCCACAGGCGACCGGAGGCCTAGCCAGCGGCGAGGGGCAGGCTACTCCCTACTTAGTCTGGGTCTGATGTCATCCTCCCTCCTCAGCAGGAACGCTCCTCCTGCTCTGGGAATGGTCACACCATCCATGCCCGACTTCGCCGACATCCTGCCCGACCCCGGCCGGCCGCTCAGCCAGCTTTTCACCTACCGTGTCCCGGAGGCCCTGCGGCCGAGCATTCGCGTCGGCGCGCAGGTGCTGGTACCATTCGGCACGCGCGACGTGGTCGGCATTGTCGCCGGGGTTCGAGAGGAGAGCGAACTTGCCGAGACCAAAGACATCGAGTCCCTCTTCGGGGACGCGCCCGCGCTCCCGGATGACGCGCTCCCGCTCGCGCGCTGGATCGCGGACTACTACCTGTGCGAGCTCGGCGAGGCGATCCGCCCGTTCCTCCCTCAGGGCACGACCTATCGCATTCAGCGCTTCTTCCGGCTGACCGGCGAGCCCATCCCCGAGGCGGTGCGCGCCCGCTCTGACGCCGCTTCCGTTCTCCGCCGACTCGAGGCCGACGGCGAGGTCAGCCTTGGCGCGCTTCGCCAGAAGCTCCCGGCCGCGCGCGTCTTCCCTGCCCTCCGCGCCCTAAAATCGCGCAACCTTATCGCCGAGCGCGCATCCCTGCGCCCACCCGAGGCGAAGGCGAAGCAGGTGCGCGTTCTGCGCATTAATGTCCCCGCTGATGAAGTGTCGCGCTACTGCGAGACGCACGCGCGGCGTTCGCCCGCCCGCGTGGCGGTGGTGCAGACCGCGGTGGAGGCCGGCCCGCTCGCTCCCGCGGAACTCGCCCGGCGCGCTGGCGTTTCTCTCTCGGCGGTCCAGGCGCTGGTGAAGCAGGGCCTGCTGGCGGCGGAGAGCGTGGCCATGCGCCGCGTTCCCTGGGCGGAAGAGAGCGGCCGCGCCTCAGCGCCGCCCACGCTCACCCCAGACCAGGCGACCGCGGTTGCTGCCATCACCGACGCCGTCGACCGCGCCCGTTACGAGTCGTTCCTCCTCTACGGCGTCACCGCCAGCGGCAAGACCGAGGTGTACCTGCACGTCATCGAGCGCGTGCTGGCCCTCGGCCGCCAGGCGATCGTGCTCATGCCCGAGATTTCGCTCACCGCCCAGGCGGTGGGCATCTATCGATCCCGGTTCGGCGACCGGGTGGCGATCCTGCACAGCAGCCTGTCTCTCGGCGAAAGATGGGACGAATGGCAGCGAATCCGCGAGGGCGAGGCCGGGGTCATCATCGGCGCGCGCTCCGCTCTCTTCGCGCCGACCCCGCGACTGGGCCTGATCGTGATAGACGAGGAGCACGAGACATCCTACAAACAGGAGCAGGCGCCGCGCTATCACGCACGCGAGACTGCGCTCAAGCGGGGCGAGCTGAACGACTGCCCCGTCGTCCTCGCCAGCGCCACCCCCGCGCTCGAATCCTTCTACGCGGCCGAGACCGGGCAGCACCGCCTCCTGCGCCTGCCGACGCGTGTTGAGGCCCGTCCGCTGCCGCAGGTGCGCCTGGTGGATCGGCGCGAGTCGTCGCCTCGCCCCGCCATCCTCTCTGGGCCACTGCGCCAGGCGATCGGCGCACGCCTGGCGGCAGGCGAGCAGGTCATCCTTTTCCTGAACCGCCGCGGCTACGCGACCTTCCTGCTCTGCCCGGCCTGCGGCGAGGCCGTCCGCTGCCCCGACTGCGGCGTGTCTCTCATTTACCACCGCGAGGAGCACCAGGTCCGGTGTCATCACTGCGGCCTCGCCCGCGCCGCTCCCACCATCTGCGCCAAGTGCAAGGGACACAACATCCGTTTTTCCGGCTTCGGCACCGAGCGCGTCGAGAAAGAGCTGTGCGAGCTCTTTCCGCGCGCGAAGCTGGGCCGCCTCGACCGCGATACCACCGCGCACAAGGGCTCGCACCTCGAGATCGTCGGCCGCTTCCGCGCGGCCGAGACGACCATTCTGATTGGCACTCAGATGGTGGCGAAGGGCTTCGACTTCCCTGGCGTGACGCTGGTCGGCGTGATCTCCGCCGACACTGCCCTCAACCTTCCTGACTTTCGCGCGGCAGAGCGCACCTTCCAGCTTCTCACCCAGGTCTCGGGCCGCTCCGGCCGGGGGGACAAGCCGGGGGAAGTGGTCGTGCAGACGTTTCGGCCCGACCACTACAGCATCATCGCCGCCGCACGCCAGGACTACGAGGATTTCTACCGCGGCGAGATCGAGGGCCGGCGCGAGCTGCGGTACCCCCCGTTCTCGCACCTCGCGAACCTGGTGGTCACCGCCCCCACCGAAGGCGACGCCATGTCGCGCGCCGAGAGGATCGCTGACGCCATCAGAGATACCGCCCCGGAGGCGCTCGAAGTGCTCGGCCCCGCGGCCGCTCCCATCGCCAAGCTTCGGGGGAAGCACCGCTGGCATCTGCTGGTGCGCGCGCGGCCGGGGGAACTGCAACCGGCCCTCCGCGCCGCCCTCGCGCGGCTCGGTGACTGGTCCTCCCTCGGCCTCACCGTAGACATTGACCCGGTCTCGCTCATGTAGGCCGCGGCGCGAACACTCACACCCGTCGCGGTGCTGGCGCCCAGACCAAGCAACCGCTGCCGGCCCGTGTGCCCGATTCGTGCCACATGCGCGCGAACGGGTAGACCGCGCCTCGCCTGCTGTGGTAGACTCAAGACGGCTATGGTGCGCAAACCCACCGATCTCGAAATCGTGAGATACGGTCACCCTGCCCTTCGCCAGAGGGGAGAGAAGATCGGCCGTATCACCGACGAACTGCGCAATCTCGTCCACCGCATGGTTGACCTGATGCACAAGGCGAACGGCCTGGGCCTGGCCGCCAATCAGGTCGGCATCCCCAGGCAGGTCGCCGTGGTAGAGATAGACGGCAAGGTGACGCCCCTCGTCGATCCGGAGGTCGTGAACGCAAAGGGCGCCGAGCCCGCGGAGGAGGGCTGTCTCAGCCTCCCGCGCCTCTACGGCACTGTCGCTCGACCGACACAGGTCGTCGTGAGAGCGCGCGACCTCTCCGGCAAGAAAGTGAAGATCCGCGCGGAGGGGCTGCTCGCGCGTGCCTTGATGCACGAGATCGACCACCTGAATGGCCGCCTGTTCATAGACCAGGTTGACCAGGCCAGCCTTCACTGGTCCATTCGCACCTCCGATGACGGTGAGGTCGTCGTCCAGCCCACGACGTTAGAGGACGCACTGAAGGTGTTCACCACGGCACCCCGCGGGGGTGGGTGAGTGGAAGGTTCGTTGCGCATCGTCGTCCTCGCGACCGCGCAGTTCGCCATCCCCACTCTCACCGCGCTCGCCCGCGGCGAGGACCAGGTTGCCGCCGTCATCACGCGCCCTGATCGCCCCGCCGGCCGCGGGAGGAAGCTTCGCCCGCCCCCCGTCAAAGAGGCCGCCGAGCGCCTCGGCCTGAGGGCGGTTCAGCCCGAGCGCGTGAGTCGCCCCGATGGGGTCGAACTGCTGCGGGGCCTCGCGCCCGACCTGCTCCTGGTGGCCGCCTTCGGCGAGATAGTGAACGAAGCCGTCCTCGCCGTCGCCCCCTTGGGCGCGATCAACCTCCATGCGTCGCTTTTGCCGCGCTACCGCGGGGCGGCCCCGATTCAGCGAGCGATGCTCGCGGGAGAGCGAGAGACCGGGGTGACGGTGCAGTGGATGGCGCGTGAGATGGATGCGGGGGATGTCATTCTTCGCCGCTCCCTCACCATCGGCGAGGAGGAGGACTTCGGTTCCCTTCACGACCGACTGGCGGCTGCCAGCGCCGAGGCTGTGCTCGATGCGCTCGACTTGATCCGCCGCGGCGAAGCGCCGCGGGCGCCCCAAAACCACGCTGCCGCGACGTACGCTCCCGCGATTCGACCGGGGGACTTGGTGATTGACTGGCGCAGGCCCGCGGCCGAGATCGCGCGCCAGGTGCGCGCGTTCGCTCCCCTCCCCGGCGCCAGGACCACGCGGGGCGGCGAACTGCTGAAGCTGCTGGCCGCGCGGGAAGCCCCTGGGGGCGCCAAGAGAGGAGTCCCAGGCCGTGTCGTCGAAATCACCGGGGAAGGGTTCTGTGTGGAAGCCGCAGAAGGACGGGTAGTCGTGCTGAAAGCCCAACCGGCGGGCGGGAAGCCCATGTCTGCTGTGGCCTATGCACAGGGTCGTGGCGTGTTGCAGGGTGACGTGCTGGGTGCTGGGGAGACGCCATCGGGACCTGGATCGTTGTGCTGACTCTCGCATATAGGAGCGATAGCTGAGTTCCGGCATAGCGGTTCTGAGCCGGTTCGTGGGCATCGCCGAGATGCGGGGTAAGGCTGAGAATCGGAGAAGGAGACCCAGGCGTGGGATCGGGCGAGGCCGCCAATCTGGAGCAGCAATGCGACCAGGCCATGGAGCTGAAGAACCAGGGCCGCTACGACGACGCTCTTGTCGAGTTCCAGGCGGTCATTGCCCGCAGCCCGGATCATGCCAGGGCGCACCTCGGCCTGGGCCTGGTGTACTGCTTCATCGGGCTCTTCGACGAGTCGCTGGAAGAGCTCAAGCGTGCCGTCGAGTGCGACCCGAGCTGGGTTGACGCACACCTCAGCCTCGCCAAGACCTACGCCATGCTCGGCATGTACGACGAGGCCACGGTCGAGTTCAACCAGGTCCTCACCCTCAGCCCCGGGCACGCGGAGGCGAAGAAGCAGTTGGCGTACTTCGAGAAGGGGTAGGCAAGCCCGGCGTTCGCCTGGCGCGCCCCACACAGCCTCGGCGAAGTGGGTTACCCGGCCTCCATCGTGACGCCCTCTCCGAAATGTAGTATACTCTCCTCTCGATATGCCCCAGTTCACCGTCATCTTTCAGCCTATGGGCCGCTCTGCCGACGTCCCCGCGCAGGTCAGCATCCTCGAGGCCGCGGGCGCGGCTGAGCTGGCGCTGCATTCGCCTTGCGGGGGCCGCGGGCGCTGCGGGAAGTGCGCCGTCCGCGTCGTGTCCGGCGCGCCCGAGCCGACCCCGGCCGACGCTCGCGTCTTCAGCGAAGCAGAGCTTGTGGACGGCTGGCGGCTGGCCTGCCAGACGCTGGTCACCGCCGACATGACCGTTGACGTCCCCGCCTCTGCGCTTATCGTGTCACATCGCATCGAGGTCAACGGCGTCGGGCGCGAGATCCTTGTCGAGCCCAACGTGGTGAAGACCGCGCTCCGCCTGCCACCGCCGACGCCCGACGATGCCCGCGATGACCTGACGCGGATCATGGACGCGCTCGATGGCGACGTGCGCCCGCCCGCCTCCGTGCGCGCGCTGCGCGATCTGCCGAGCCTGCTTCGACGCAGCGACTTCCATGTCACCGCCGTCATCGCCGGCCGCACGCTCACCGACGTCGAGCCGGGCGACACCGCCGAGGCCGCCTATGGCATCGCCATAGACATCGGCACCACCACCGTCGTGGTCTACCTGTGCCACCTGCCGACAGGCGAGGTGGTGAGCATCTCCTCGGAGCTGAACCCGCAGGCGCAGTACGGGGAGGACGTCATCTCACGGCTTCAGCTTGCAATCACCGGCGCGGAGGGCCTCGCCCGCCTCCACGGGAGCATCACCCAGGCCATTGACAAGCTGATCGGACAGGCTGTGGAGCAGGCCGGCGTCTCCCGCGATGCCGTCTACGAGGTCACCGTCGTCGGCAACACCTGCATGAGTCATCTGCTGCTGGGTCTCGATCCGGTGGGCCTGGTGGCGCTGCCTTTCGTGCCCGCGTTCAAGGGAGCGCAGACCGTCCCCGCGTTTGACCTCGGCATTCGCATCCACCCGGACGGCGCAGTCTACGTGGTCCCGAGTATCGGCGGCTACGTCGGCGCCGATACTGTGGGCGTGATCCTGGCGAGCGAGCTGGACCAGGCTCGGGGCTTGCAGGTCGCGGTGGACATCGGCACCAACGGCGAGATCGTCGTCGCTCAGGACGGGGAGCTGTGGGCGTGCTCGACCGCCGCCGGCCCGGCGTTCGAGGGCGCGCGCATCAGCCGCGGCATGCGCGCCGCCGCCGGCGCGATTGACAGGGTGTCGCTGGACGGCGACGTGAACTGCCACGTGCTCGGCGATGTGGCGCCCATCGGGATCTGCGGATCCGGCCTCGTGGACGCGGTCGCCGAGCTGGTTCGGGTGGGCGTGGTGGATGAGTCTGGCCGGCTTCGCAGGCAAGAGGATGTGAATGGCGTCCCGGAGAAGGTGAGGCGGCAAATCGTAGAGAATGAAGGGGGGTTGGAGTTCGTTCTTGCCTCGGCGGAGGAGTCCGGGAGCGGCCGGCCGATCTCGATCACGGCTCGCGATATCCGCGAGGGACAGCTCGCCAAGGGCGCGATCTATGCCGGGGTTGATCTCGTGCTCCGGATGCTCGGGCGACGGCCGGAGGAGGTGGAGCGGCTGCTGTTGGCCGGCGCGTTTGGCAACTACATCAGGCGTGAGAGCGCGATGGCCATTGGGTTGGTGCCCTCGCTTCCCGCGGACCGCATCGTGTCCATAGGGAACGCGGCCGGCCTGGGCGCGCGCCTGGTGTTGTGTTCGGTGTCGCTGCGCCGCCGCGGGGAGGAGATCGCCCGGCGCGTGCATCACGTGGAGCTGTCGGAGCAGGAAGATTTCTACGATCGCTTCGCGGACGCTATGGCGTTGCGGCCGCTGCCGCGACCGGAGTGAACTGAGGTCGCCGGACGGCCGATAGCATACGACCCAATTCGACGGTATGTTGCGAGTTCAAGGTCAAGGAGGAGCGTTGATGGCCGTGCTTGAGCAGCTCAAGGGAGCAATCATCTCGGGCAATCGCGATCAGGCGAAGGCGTTCACGAAGCAGGCGCTCGACTCGGGGGTTGAGGCGCGCACGATCGTGGTTGACGGGATCGCCGCCGCCATGGCGGTGGTGGGGGAGAAGTTCCGGAACAACGAGTTCTTCGTTCCGGAGCTGCTGATCGCCCAGCGGGCGATGAAGGAATGCCTGAAGATGATGTCCGGCGCCGACGTGGACTACGTCGGCACCGTGGTCATCGGCACGGTCAAGGGCGACCTTCACGACATCGGCAAGAACCTGGTGGCCGCCATGCTCGAGGGGGCCGGCTTCAAGGTGGTTGATCTCGGCGTGGACGTCACCCCGGACGGATTCGTCAAGGCCGCGGCCGACAACTCGGCCGACCTCATCGCCATGTCCGCCCTCCTGACCACTACCATGGGTTCGATGAAGGACACCGTCGAGGCCCTGGGCAAGGCCGGGCTCAAGGGCAAGACGAAGGTCATCATCGGCGGCGCGCCGGTCACCCAGGCGTATGCCAGCGAGATCAAGGCCGACGGCTACGCCCCCGACGCGGCGAGCGCGGTGGACACCGCGAAGTCGCTGCTGCCCGCGTAGCCGCCGTCCGTTCGACGCATACTGATGGCAGAGCAGGGCCGGCCTATGGCCGGCCCTCGCGCCACATTTCCTGGCGCGTCCGCAGTACGCAGCGGCGCGGTACGTGGTAACATACCAGGCCAGGCGCTGAGCCAGCGGGTGTCGCTCCATCCTGCCGGCGCCGGTCTGGGCCGAGGCGGTCGTTTGGAGACCCCTGTGTCCGGTGTGGAAACCGACGTCCATTTCGACTCATCGCGTGCAGCAGGCGCTGTCGGTGCGCCGCCGTCCGATGCCACCTCAGGGAACGAAGCGATATGACAGTCGTGCGCGTTGGCGAGACCGGGGCCGAGCCCAAGCCGGCGCGCAAGTCGCTGTTCAAACGCCGCGTCACGCCCAGCATGTTCCTGCTGGTAGTCGTCGCGGTCGTCGCATTTCGCCTCTGGGTGTTGGAGGTCGCCATCGTCGAGGGGCACTCCATGGAGAGCACGTTCAAGCCCAACGATCGCGTGCTCGTGCTGAAGCTGCTGGGGTTGAAGCGCTTCGACGTTGTGGTGCTGACTGATCCCCAGGAGGGAGAGACGGCCATCAAGCGCATTGTCGGCATGCCCGGCGATATCATCTCGATGGTGCCGCGGGTGATACAGAGGGGCACCGCCGGGATGCTCGGTGGGACTCAGCTCTACGTAGATGGCAAGTCCTACGATGAGCCCTGGGCCACCTCGCACCTCCCGACCGTGCTGGAGCCGCGGGAGATCCGCCCCGGGAAGTACTTCGTGCTTGGCGACAACCGCGACGATAGCGTAGACAGCCGCACCTACGCCGGTGTGGAGCGGAAGCTCATCCACGGCGTCGCGGTGATGATCATCTATCCCTTCTCCCGCGCGCGCTTCATCACCCGAAACGCGCGACCCACACCCTCCAGCGCCGGCGGCGCCGGGGTGCAATAACGAAAGGAGCTGTACCGTGCGATCAGCCATCGTTGCCCTCTTCCTGATGATCGCGATTGGGCTGGGCGCATTGGGCCAGATATCGCTCAAGTACGGGATGGGGAAGGTATCGCTGGGGTTGGGCGCAGGGATGGTTATCAGCGTCATCCGCGCCGTCTTCACCCCGTACGTCTTCCTCGGGTTCGCCCTCTACGCTGTCAGCTCGGGCTTCTGGTTGGTGGTCATCTCCAGGTGGAACCTCAGCTACGCCTACCCCATGATCGCCATCGGGTACGTGGCTGTGGTGTTCCTATCCCGCCTGTTCTTCAAGGAGCACGTGACGCCGCTGCAGTGGATCGGCATCGTCCTCATGTGCGGCGGACTGGCGATCGTCTCTCGATTCGGCGCCTCGACAGGTGCGGTGCACTGAGGGCATCCTCGCTCACAATCCGCCGGGTCGTTGTCTTCTGCGCCCTCCTCGCCGGGCCCGCCGCATTGCTCGCGCCGGCCCTCGCCCCCGGGCGCGCGCTCCTGCCGGCAGACCTCCTGGTGCAGTCTGAGCCCTGGAAGTCGCACGTCTCGGATGTCCCCGAGGCTCACTGGGACCCGCTCGTCTGGGATGGCATCGCGCAATACTACCCCTGGCGCCACTTCGCCGCCGAGTCAGTGCGCGGCGGGCATCTGCCGCTCTGGAACCCCTACCAGTTTTGCGGCACGCCCTTCCTGGCGAACGGCCAGTCGGCCGTGCTCTACCCCCTCAACCTGGTTTTCTGGCTGCTGCCGGTAGCGCGTGCGTTCGGCTGGTCGGCGCTGCTCCACCTGTTCCTGGCGGGTTGGTTCGCCTACCTGTTTCTCAGGCGTACCGGCGTCGGCCGGGTCGGCGGGGTCTCCGGCGGGATCGTCTGGCAGCTCAACAGCTTCTTCATCGCGTGGCTCCATCTGCCGACGGTCATCTGCACCGCAAGCTGGCTTCCGCTCATCCTGCTCTTCTGCGACCGCGCCATCCGCACCGGACGCGGCCGCTATGGCGTCGGGGCCGGAATCGCCCTCGCGCTTTCCTTCCTCGGCGGCCACCCGCAGGTCTTCCTGTTCATCGCTCTCCTCACGTCCGGCTATCTTCTCGCACGGGGCCTCAGCCTCTTGGTGGTTCGGTACTTCAGTGCCGAAGCACCCGGATCGTCACTGCGAGTCGACGAGGCCCTGAGGGCCTCGTCGCGCGTGGCAGTCCCGCCGTTCCCACTGATGAGAATCGCTCTCATCACCGCCGCCTTCGCCCTCGCCCTCGCCGCCGCCCAACTCCTGCCGACCCTTGACCTCCTCCAGATCGCACACCGGGCCTTCATCCCCGACCCGGAGAGCTACAAGGCCTTCCTCTCCCGTGCCCTGCCGGGGCCGATGCTCTCGAATCTGCTTCTCCCTCATCCCTTCGGCCACCCGAATCTTGGCACGTACATCGGCCCCGAGAACTATGCCGAGTACTGCTCCTACATCGGCATCGTCGCGCTTGCCTTCGCCATCTATGGCGCGTTCGCCGTCCGCGCCTGGCACGCGCGTTTCTTCGCTGTCGCCGCTCTCGCCGCCATCCTGCTCGCCATCGGCACGCCGCTCAACTGGCCGCTTTACCAGTGGCTCCCCGGTATGTCGGGGGCGGGCGGCCCCGCCCGCATCATCCTGTTGGCGGTTTTCTCGTTGAGTATGCTCACCGGGGTTGGTGTGGCGCGGGTATGCGAAGCATGCCCGTCGCCCGGCGGCGCCATCCTGAGACGCACGCCCTTGCTGGTCATCCTCATCGTGCTCGCCGTTCTCGCCGCCCTCTGGTGGCTCATCGGCAGCCCCGCGCTCACCCGACAGCGGCCGGCCCTCACCTCTGAGCTCAACTGCGAGATGCTTCGCGCCGCCATCCTCGTCGCCGCCGCAGTCGCGCTCGTTCTGCTGAGGCGCGTCACCTGGTTCCGCGCGATCGTTCCCATTGCCCTCGCTGTCATCCTGGCGGCCGATCTCCTCCTCGCGGCCCAGCGTCACGCCCACATCGTGCCTGAGCAGTGGGTGTATGCGCAGGACGCGAACCCCGGCCCGGCCGCGGGCCGCGTGCTCGGCAATGCCGCCGACTGGCCCATCAACCGCTTCCCACGGGCGGTCTTCCCGCCGAACGCCGCCACCGTATACGG
>Ga0315280_10007450_pt1 | contig 14689 bp, 15 predicted proteins | sample YL17G06_40_MG_FD_203697 | JGI IMG/M metagenome (GOLD analysis project Ga0315280, IMG submission 203697) | Sediment microbial communities from Yellowstone Lake, YNP, Wyoming, USA - YL17G06_40 | ecosystem: Environmental > Aquatic > Freshwater > Lake > Sediment | place: USA: Wyoming | collected...
TCGGAGCCATCTCCTATCGGGGTGTTTACGGAAGGCCGCGTGCTTTCAGCCATGAGCCATCAGCCATGAGCTATCTGTCCCCCGGCACGTGGTAACTCTTACCACAATCGACCGCCAACCTCTCCTGTGACCTCTCGGTTGTTCCCATCATCAGACATGGCGGGAAGGGGATAAGGGGCCGGCGTCCTTCCATGGCGCTTGCGTCCGGAGGACATTGTTGTTATCCTATTATCACCAACCGAGGGCTTCAGGCAAGCGGTCTGGGCCAGGAGGTGGGCCATGAAAACGTGGGGAATCATCGTGGCGGGCTTGGTCCTTGCCCTGCTCGCGACGAGCGTCGCCGAGGCTTGGTACCCGCACGGCCATGGCGGCTGGTATGGACCGCGCGCCAGGACCACCTTCGGCTTCGGCTTCAACTTCGTTATTCCCGTCTATCCGTATCCCGCGTATCCGGCTGGGTACTACGCCCCCGTGTTCGTCCCGCCGCCCGTGTACGTACCCCAGTGCACCACCTACACCGCGTCCGGTTACTACCGGCAGGTTCCCTGGTACACCGACGCCGGCGGCTTCACCACGTTTCGCCAGGAGTGGGTCCCGCCCGCGACCACCCAGGTCTGTCGCTAGGCAGGATCATTGACGAAAGCGATTGTCAATTCTCCGGATCAAATGACCGATTCCCACCCCAGTACTACAAGCTGACCTGCCTTCCCGCCGTCCTGCGACGCCCCTCGTTCGGTCTCCGGGCACGCGTCTCGTCCAGGTCACCTCATCAATATCCGTTTGAGCCTTGCGTCACGGGGGCGCTTCTGATAGAGAGTGGCCGTCCGTGCAAGCCGGCAAAGGCGTCGCCTGCGGAGCCTCCTCGAAGGAGGGGTCGCCATGAAACTGGAGCAGCTGTCGATCTTCCTGGAGAACCGGTCGGGGCGCCTGGCAGACATCACGGGAGTCCTGGCGCGGGCGGGCATCAACATTCGCGCGCTGTCCCTGGCCGATACCGCCGACTTCGGCATCCTGCGGCTCGTCGTCAACCAGACCGCGCGGGCCGTCCAGGTCCTCCGGGAGAGCGGCTTCACCGTGGCCACGAACGAGATGGTCGCGCTGGAGGTGCCGGACCGGCCGGGCGGATTGTGGGAGATCCTCAAGGCCCTGGAGGCCGCCAGGATCAACGTGGAGTACATGTATGCCTTCGTCCACAAGGCGACGGAGAACGCCGTCGTCATCTTTCGCTTCGACGAGCCGGACCAGGCGGCCGCCGTCCTCCGGGAGGCCGGGGTGCGCGTCCTCACGGGGGAGGAGGTGTACGCGCTGTGATGCCCGAGCGCCCATCCGCGGCAATCACGAGAAGGGGGCGAAAAGAGTCGTGCTGAGCGTTGGCCGTGTCGGGTCGAGGGGCCCGGACGGTCGCGGGGGCGGCCGGTGCTGAGGGTCAAGAATATCCACGTCTACTACGGGATGATCCACGCCTTGCGGGCCGTCTCGATCCACGTCAAGGAGAAAGAGATCGTCGCGCTCCTGGGGGGCAACGGCTCGGGGAAGACGACGCTCTTGTCGGCCATTTCCGGCGTGGTCCGGCCCGCGGCGGGCGAGATCGCCTTCAACGGGCGGGAGATCACCCGGGAGCGGGTGGACCGGCTCGTGCGCGCCGGGATCATCCACGTTCCGGAGGGCCGACAGATCTTCGGGCCGCTCACGGTCGAGGACAACCTGCTCCTGGGCGCCTACCATCGCTTCTCGCTCACCGGGAAGGGGGCCATCCGTGCGGAGGTGGACGAGATCTTCCGGCTGTTCCCGGTCCTGGGGGAACGGCGCCGGCAGTTGGGCGGCACGCTGTCCGGCGGCGAGCAGCAGATGCTGGCCATCGGACGGGCGCTCCTGTCGCGCCCCAAGGTCCTGCTCTTGGACGAGCCGTCCATGGGGCTGGCCCCCCGGGTGGTGCGCGAGATCTTCGAGTACATCTCGCGGCTGCGGAAGGAGTTGGGGATGACCATCCTCCTGGTCGAGCAGAACGCGCGGGCGGCCCTGGCGATCGCGGACCGGGGGTACGTTCTGGAGACGGGCCGGGTCGTCCTGCAGGGATCGTCCGAGGAGCTTCTGGCGAACAGGGATGTCCAGCGCGCGTACCTGGGGCGGGGGAGGAACGGTCCGCGGTAAGCAGCGCGGACGGGGGCATGGACACGGGGCGGGATGAAGGAGGGTGACCGATGTACTGGGAGCCGGACAAGGAGTGCATGGACCGCGAGGAGCTGGAGCTGCTCCAGCTCGAGCGGCTGCAGGCGACGCTGAACCGCGTCTACGCCCACGTCCCCTTCTACCGGAAGCGCTTCGACTCCATGGGCCTCTCGCCCGAGGATGTCACCTCGCTGGCGGACCTGTCCCGCCTTCCCTTCACCACCAAGGAGGACCTCCGGGACAATTACCCCTACGGGCTGTTCGCGGTGCCCATGCGCGAGGTGGTGCGGGTGCATGCCTCCTCCGGGACGACGGGCGCGCCCACGGTGGTCGGCTACACGCGGAACGACATCAGGACCTGGAGCAACCTGGTCGCCCGCATTCTCGTCGCGGGCGGCGTCACCAAGGACGACGTCGTCCAGATCGCCTTCGGCTACGGGCTGTTCACCGGGGCCTTCGGGCTGCATTACGGGGCGGAGCGGCTGGGGGCCTCGGTCATCCCCACCTCCAGCGGGAACACGGCCCGCCAGATCAAGGTGATGATGGATTTCAAGACGACGGCGCTGGTCTCCACACCGTCCTACGCCTTGCTCATCGGGGACACGCTGCGGGAGATGGGAATCCCGGTCTCGGCCCTGTCGCTCCGATACGGGCTGTTCGGGGCGGAGCCCTGGTCGGACGCCATGCGGCAGGAGATCGAGGGGAAGCTGGGGATCGTGGCCACCGACAACTACGGGCTGTCCGAGATCATCGGGCCCGGGGTGTCGGGCGAGTGCCTGGAGCGCCATGGGCTGCACATCAGCGAGGATCACTTCCTGGTGGAGCTCGTCAACCCGGACACGCTGCAGCCGGTCTCCCCCGGGGAGGCGGGAGAGTTGGTGATCACCAGCCTCACCCGGGAAGCGTTCCCCATGATCCGGTACCGGACGCGGGACCTCGCCTGCATGCTGGCGGGTGACTGCGCGTGCGGCCGGACGGGGCGGCGGATGAGCCGGGTCCTGGGCCGAAGCGACGACATGCTGATCATCAAGGGCGTCAACGTGTTTCCGTCCCAGATCGAGAGCATCCTCTTCGAGATCGAGGGCACGGAGCCGCACTACCAGATCGTCATAGATCGGAAGGGCGCCATGGACGAGGCGACCGTCCTGGTCGAGGCGGCCGAGTCGATCTTCTTCGACCAGATGCGACGGCAGCGGGAGATGGTGGAGCGGATCGAGAAGCGCCTGGCCCAGGAACTGGGGATCAGCGTCCAGGTCAAGCTGGTCGAGAAGAAGACGCTGGAGCGCTTCGAGGGAAAGGCCAAGCGCGTCGTGGACAACCGGAAGCTGTGGGCCAGCCCGCGCGTGGAAGGCACATGAACCCTGCCCGTGAGGAGAAGAGGATGGCGAGGGGAACCGGCCGGCAAGACATGACGACCCTGGAAGAAGTGGTCTTGGGGCAGGCCCTGGAGCTGGAGGCGCTGATGAACGTGCTGGAGAAGAAGGGCGTCCTCAGTAAGGGGGAGATCCTGGAAGAGATGAAGCGCCTGCGGCAGAGCGCGCCCAAGGCGAAGTAGCCACCCTCCTATTCCCCCTGCCCGGGGAGCCGCGGGCTATCGAGTGACGTCCAGGGTCGTCCCGCTCGGCGCCCGCCGCCTGCCCGCGGCCAGATCTGCCATCACGCGAGCCACCGTCTCGGGACGAATGAGGCCCGCGCGCTCCCGAGGAGAAACTCCCGTCCTTGTGGCCATGGGGGTATCCGTAAGGCCCGGGCAGACGGCCCAGACGCGGATCCCAGTACCGGAAAGCTCCGAGGCCAGCGCCTCGGTGAACCCCACCACGCCGAACTTGGTGGCGCAGTAGGTCGCGTAGTCGGCCAGGCCGTACTTGCCGAGCTGCGAGGCCACGTTGATGATGGTGCCTGACCGCTGGCGCAGCATGTGCGGGAGAACGGCCCAGGTCATGAGGAGCGGCCCGCGGAGATTCACCGCCAGCATGTCCTCAAGGTCGGTGACCGGCAGGCGATGGAGCGGCCCGACCGAGAGGACACCCGCGTTGTTCACCAGGCAGTCCAGCCGCCCGAATCGCCGAATCGCCGCGGCCACGCAGCGCCGCACCGAAACACGGCTCGCGACATCGGTGCGGAGGAAGCAGGCCTTGGCGCCTTCTCTCCCGAGCGCCCGCTCGGTGTGCTTCCCCAGCGCAGCCATGCGCTCCGCCAGAATGACCGTATAGCCTTCGGCCGCGAACGCCGCGGCCGTGGCCCGCCCGATTCCGCGTCCCGCGCCGGTGATCAGGGCGACGGGCGTCGTCCCGCCTCCTTCATTCCGCATTCGGGCACCCCCTGGGTGTTCCGCATTCCGCATTTCGATGGGTCAGTGCATGATCGTGCCGCCGCTCACGTTGATGGCCTGGCCGGTGATCTGCTCCGCCCCGTCCGAGGCGAGGAAGGCGACGAGTTCGGCAACGTCATTCGCCGTGGTGAAGCGACCGAGAGGAGTCTTCGCCGCCAGTTGCCGGAGCCGTTCCACGCGCAGGGACGGGTCGTAGCTCCCGTCCTCGCGCCGGCCGAGGTAATCCAATCGCTCGGTGTCCACCCCTCCCGGGCAGACGGCGTTCACGGTGATCCCGGCCGGGGCCAATTCCATGGCGAGCGCCTGCGTGAAACCGATGAGGGCGAACTTCGAGGCGCAGTAGGCAGCCAGGTTGGCGGCCCCGATCTTGCCCTTGTCCGAGGAGATGTTGATGATGTGTCCGCGGATCTTCTGGCGAAGCATTACCGCGGCCACCGCCTTGGCGCAGAGGAAGCTCCCCTTCAGGTTCACGTCCAGGACGGCGTCCCAGGCCTCTTCGGAGAGTTCCACGACGGGGACGCGATCGGCGCCGGGTGGGGCGGCGGCATTGTTCACCAGGATGTCGATTCGTCCGAACCGCTGGAGGGCTTGCCCGATGACCCCGTCGATCTGGCGGGCGGATCGGATGTCGAGCAACGCCGTCATGGCCTGCCGGCCGGCCGCCCGGACCTCGACCGCGACGGCTTCCAGCCCGCCCCACGCGCCTGCCGGCTTGCTGGCGACTACCCGGGTTCCGCCGGGCGCGATGTCCGTGAGGACGAGGTCGGCCCCATCGGTGGCCAGTCGCCGCGCGATCGCGCGTCCGAGGCCGTACTCGCCGCCGCTGCCGGTCACCATGGCCACCTTCCCGCCGAGCCGCATCATGTCTCCTCCTGGATGCCCCTCATCTCCGGCTGTCCCCGCCCCGGGCAGGGACGGGATCTTCGCGATCAGGGAACGGATATCCACCGCCTCAGGCCGAACGCCTGGGCCAGCTCGAGAGTTTCGTGGATCGCGTCGCCCGCCGTGGCGCCGCCCTTGATCGGCCATTGGTCACGCACGCTCAGGCGGGACATCGCGGCAACCTCCAGGTCCCGTTGCCTTGCAGCTCGATCGCAACAACTTCCGAGCGATCCCTCAGGATCTCTCCACCTGCTACTACGCAGCGCGGAATAATGGCTACACCGTTCCCCGCGCTGCTTCGTTCGCGGGGAAGGCCCTCGCCCTTGCACAGGACCCGCGGCAAGGGCTCAGCCCTCCCCACGGACCCTACCGAGAGGGGCGGGCCGCCGCCCCTCCTCGGACTCTCCCCCGGACTGTGCGGTCCGGGAGGGACTGCCGCCTATTTTACGCACCGCACAGTAAGAGTACGCGACTTGTTACGAGAGTGCAATCCATTGGCGGCAGATGGTGGCGGAGACGGAAGATTTGTTATACTCTCCGGGCACGGCGGCGGCGTTTCTTCCATCCGAGGAGATCCCCATGGTGAGCGATCCCGGATCACGACCGAAGCTCCGACGCATCAAGGGAAAGCACTGGCTGGGCGGCGTGTGCGCGGGCATCGGGTACTGGCTCGGTTTCCCGACGTGGCTTGTGCGGCTCCTCTGGACCCTGCTGCTCCTCGCCTATGGCCTGGGCGGCATTCTGTACATCCTCCTCTGGATCTTCATGCCGGTCTGGGACCGGGTCCCCGACGATTACGACGAGCGGGCGGGCGGATAGGACGCCCCGTCCAAATGCGGAACACCCAGAGAGTACCCGAATGCGGAATGATGCAGCGCGATTTGTCGAGGGGGGAAAGGTGCGTTGCCCACGAGGGCGGAGGGCGGCGACATGAGAGGGGACGAACGCGTGCTCGGTTCTGCGATCGAGGCGATCGGCGATACGCCGCTCGTCAGGCTGGCCCGGCTCACCCGACACCTGGGCGGCACCATCCTGGCCAAGCTGGAGCATCTCAACCCGGGGTTCTCCAAGAAGGACCGGATCGCCCGCCAGATCATCCAGGACGCGGAGGCGCAGGGGCTGCTCCGGCCGGGGCAGACCGTGGTGGAGCTGACCAGCGGGAACACCGGCACGGGTCTCGCGATCGTGTGCGGGATCAAGGGCTATCCCTTCGTCGCCGTCATGTCGAAGGGGAATTCCCCGGAGCGGGCGCGCATGATGAGGGCCCTAGGAGCCGAGGTCGTGCTGGTGGATCAGATGCCCGGCTCCAAGCCCGGGCAGGTCTCGGGTGAAGATCTGAAGCGGGTCGAGGAGGAGGCGCGGCGGATCGTGGCGGAGCGGGGGGCCTTCCGCGCGGACCAGTTCCGGCTGGCCGGGAATTTCCGGGCGCATTACCTGCACACCGGGCCGGAGATCCTGCGGCAAACCGGCGGCGCCATGGATGCCTTCTGCGATTTCGTCGGAACCGGCGGAACGTTTGCGGGCTGTGCGGCCGCGTTCAAGGAGCACGATCCCTCCATCCTCTGCTTCATTGTCGAGCCCGAAGGCGCGGCTGTTCTGGCGGGGAGGACCGTAATCAACCCGGGCCACCGGATTCAGGGCGGCGGGTATTCCATGGCCGAGCTGCCGTTGCTCCGGACCGAGCACATCGACGGCTACATCCAGGTATCGGACGAAGAGGCCATCCGTTGCGCGAGGCGGCTGGCGAGCGAGGAGGGGATCTTCGCCGGGTTCTCCTCGGGGGCGAACGTCGCCGCCGCCCTGGAATTGCTGCAGGGACCCTGCAAGGGCAAAACGATCGTCGTGACCAGCTGCGATTCGGGCTTGAAGTACCTGAGTACGGACCTGTGGCCCTGAATGAATGGTGAGTGCGGAATTCGGAATGCGGAATGAGGGGGAATGGTGCCCGGCGAAAATCGAGGCTAGAACGCAGCCGGTAAGGGAGGAGCTACATGAAGGGTGCCGCGGCGGTTGCGGAGATCTTGAAACGCGAAGGGGTGGAGTTCCTCATCGGGTATCCGGTCAATCCCATCATCGAGGCGGCCGCCCAGGCCGGCATCCGGACGATCATCGTCCGCCAGGAGCGGACCGGGCTGCACATGGCGGATGCCGTCAGCCGGATGTCCTCCGGCCGCCGGATCGGCGTCTTCGCCATGCAGCATGGCCCCGGGTCCGAGAACGCCTTCGGCGGGGTGGCCCAGGCCTATGGGGAATCGGTGCCCATCGTCGTGCTGCCGGCCGGCTATCCGCGGCGGCTCACGAACATCCCCCCCTACTTCAACGCGTTCATCAACTACCGTCACGTCACCAAGTGGTGCGAGCAGGTGACCTGCGCCGACGCCATCCCGGATGCCCTGCGGCGGGCCTTCACGCAGGTGCGGAACGGGCGCCCGCGGCCCGCGCTGGTGGAGATCCCGACCGATGTCTTCCCCGAGGAAGTCCCTGAGCCGCTGGCCTACCGCCCGACGTTTGCGACCCGCACGGCCCCCGACCCGCAGGCGGTCACGAAGGTGGCCCGGGTCCTCGTGGAGGCAAAGCGGCCGGTCGTGTACGCCGGCCAGGGAGTGCACTATGCGCGCGCCTGGCGGCCGCTTCGCGAGCTGGCCGAACTCCTGGAGGCGCCGGTCACGACGAGCCTGGGGGGCAAGAGCGCCTTTCCCGAGGACCACCCGCTGTCGCTCGGCTCTGGAGGCCGCTCCGTTCCCAAGACCGTCCACCACTTCCTGCAGAACGCAGATGTCATCTTCGGCATCGGGTGCAGCTTTGCCACCAGCAACTTCGCCGTGGCCATGCCGAAGAACAAGGTGATCGTCCACGCCACGCTCGATCCCGCCGACCTCAACAAGACTGTCCCCGCCGATTACGCCCTCATCGGGGATGCCGAGCTCACGCTCGAGGCGCTCGTGGCCGAGGTCAAGGACCGGCTGGGCGAGGGCCCGCGCGGGAGGCAGGAGGAGGTCGTCCGGGAGATCAAGAGCGTGAAGGCGGAGTGGATGGCCCAGTGGCTGCCGAAGCTCACCTCGGACGCGGTGCCGTTGTCCCCGTACCGCGTCCTCTGGGACCTGATGCACACGGTGGACCGGGCCAGCACCATCATCACCCATGATGCCGGGAGCCCGCGCGACCAGCTCTCCCCCTTCTGGGAATGCGTGGCCCCGCTGACGTACCTCGGCTGGGGCAAGACCACGCAGCTCGGGTACGGGCTGGGGCTCATGATAGGGGCCAAGCTCGCCGCGCCCGAGAAGCTCTGCGTGAACGTCTGGGGGGACGCGGCCATCGGCATGACCGGGATGGATTTCGAGACCGCCGTGCGCGAGCGCATCCCCATCCTGTCCGTCCTGCTGAACAACTTCTCCATGGCGATGGAGCTGCCGGTGATGAAGGTGGCGACGGAGAAGTATCGCAGCACGGACATCTCGGGCAACTACGCCGACGTGGCCCGGGCCTTCGGCGGATACGGCGAGCGGGTGACGCAGCCGGGCCAGATCATCCCGGCCATCCAGCGGGGGATCCGGAAGACGCAGGAGGGCGTCCCGGCCCTGCTGGAGTTCCTCACCGCCAAGGAGATCGAGTTCTCGTTGTTCAAGTAGACCGAGCCGCCGGTACGACGGGGGATTCGCAGGACAGAGAGGAGAGGGACGGTGAAAGTCACGAAGGTCGAGCCGATCGTCCTGGAGGCGCCGGTGAAAGAGCCCTGGCGCATCGGGACGGCCGTGTACACCAGCATGCACGCCGCCCTAGTCCGCCTGGAGACGGACGAGGGCATCACGGGGTTCGGAGAGGGCCTGGCGCGCTTCTCCCCGCGGGCGGCGGCGAGCGTCATCCAGGACATCCTCAGCCCCGTGGTCCTTGGCCAGGACCCCTTCAACGTCGAGCTGCTCTGGGATCGGATGTACGCGATGATGCGAGGCCGCGGGCACTCCAAGGGGTACGTCCTAGAGGCGATGAGCGCCGTGGACATCGCCCTCTGGGACATCATCGGCAAGGCGCTGGGGCAGCCCGTGCACCGGATCCTGGGGAGCTACGGGCGGACCTCGCTGCCCGTGTACGCCTCGTCGCTTCTGTTCAAGCCCACCGAAGAGCTGGTCCGGGAGGCCGAGCGTCTGGCGGCGCAGGGCTTCCCCGCCATGAAGCTAAAGGTCGGCCAGGGGATCGAGGCCGACCTCCGCAACGTGCGCGAGATCCGCCGGGCGTTGGGCGACCGGGTGCAGTTGATGACGGACGCGAACTCTGCCTATGACACGTTGACCGCGCTGCGGATCGGGCGACGGTTGGAGGCAGAGGGGGTCGCCTGGTTCGAGGAGCCGGTGGCGCCGGAGAACCTGGATGGCTACGCGAAGCTCGCCCAGGCGCTGGACATCCCCATCGCAGGGGGGGAGTCGGAATTCAACCGCTGGGCCTTCAAGGAGCTCCTCGTGCGTCAGGCCATCGACATCATCCAGCCCGATCTCGGGCGCGCCGGCGGGTTTACCGAGGCGCGCAGGATCGCGGCGCTCTGCAGCGCGTTCGACGTCCCCGTGGCACCCCACACCGGGGCCTCGTCAGCGGTGTCGGTGGCGGCGTCGCTCCAGTGGGCGGCGGCCCTCCCCAACTTTCTGATCTTCGAGTACATGTATCCGCCCAACCCGCTCCGGGAGGAGCTGCTCACTGAGCCGCTCCCGCCCATGCAGGGCGGCCAGGTGGCGGTCCCGCAGAAGCCGGGCCTGGGCATCGAGATCGACGAGAAGGCGCTGGCCAGGTTCCGGACGGGATAGCCCGAGGTCGTGTGCGTCTTGGGCGAAGTGGCTCCTTCGCGTGACTGAGGCCGCCTCGTGATATTCGGAATGCGGTTCCCCAGGCTCCGCCTGATTGCCCTCGCTGTCGTGTTGCTCGCCCAGGTATATCTCTTTGTCCGCATTCGGCGAGCAATTCGGTCCTCACGCCGATCCAACCGTTTCAAGTCCTGGGCCATCCACCTGGTGGGTGTCGCCATGGTCCTGCTCTTCGTCCTGAACGGATACACCCTGTTCAGGCCGATCCCCTGGGTGGATCCGCCGGTGGCGGCACGGTTCGGCCTGTTCTATCCCGTCGCCGCCTGGAACTTCGGCTCGCTGTTCTCCGCCTTGCTCCTCTTCCTCACACGCGTCATCGGCAGGCTGGGGCGGACGGTCGTCCGCCTGTCTCGTGGTCCCGTCAGCCGGACCGCAGGCGATCCCGTGAATCTGGGCCGGCGTCGCTTCCTGCAGGCCGGGGTCGGCAGCCTGGCGGCGGCCCCCATGGTTCTCTCCGGCTACGGGGCCGCGTATGCCGCCAAGTCCTATGATGTCCAGGAACTCAGCCTGCCCTTCGGGCGATCTCTGCGGGTCGTGCAGCTGACCGACATCCATGCCGGCATCTACATGACGCGGGAGGAAATTCGGCGCTACGCCGACCAGATCGTCGCACTTCAGCCGGATCTGTTCGTCCTGACCGGGGATTTCATCTCGAACTCGATGTCCTTTCTCCCTGGCTGCGTGGAGGAGATGGCCCGGATCCGCACCCGGTATGGCACCTTTGCCACGCTGGGGAATCACGAACACTTGTGGGGGAGGCCGAAGGAGATCCAGGCGATCCTCGGGCAGTCCCGGATCTCACTCTTGAATAATGCGCATCGGGTGATCCAGACCGAGCAGGGCCCCCTCGCGGTCGCCGGGATCGACGACTTGGTCGCCGGGCGGGCCGACCTGGAGGCCGCCCTGCGGGGCCTGGATCCCGCCGTCCCGACGCTCCTTTTGTCGCACCACCCGGAGATCTTCCCCCAGGCCGCTGCGTATGGAATTCCGCTGACCCTGTCGGGCCACTATCATGGGGGTCAGATCAAAGTGAGCCTTCCGGGAGGGGATATCAGCATGGCCCACCTTTGGACCCCCTATCCTGAGGGGCTGTACCGCATCAATGCTTCCCACCTGTATGTCAGTCGCGGGATCGGTACCACGTTCACACCGGTCCGGCTGAACGCCCCGCCAGAGGTCACGGTGTTCCATCTGACCTAGTGTCCCGAGTTGGAAGCTTGATAAGACAATCGGGTGACAGCCGGGAGAGTCTCTTCCACCGTCCTGGTTCAGCATGAAGAAGCACAAACCTAACCCCGATCCGAGAAAACCCTTGAACCGCCATGATCACCCAGCGGCGGCGCTGGGTGTCCTTGGTGGTTGGCAATTTTGGATTGGAGCTAGTACGAGTGAAAGTGGAAATGCGTGACATGGGACCAGGAGTAACAGCAGCGCCCGAGTTGACATGATGTTCATTCCAATGTACACTCCTGTGGACAATTTGGAGGGAATACCATGACGAAGACGCTGTCGATTACCCAGGTGCGGTCTCAACTCCTGCAGCTGGCCGAGGAGCTAAACCGGCCCACCGGGGCGAATGCCGTTACCGTCACGAAGCGGGGGAAGCCCGTCCTCGCGGTGATGCCTTGGGAGTTCTACGAAAGCCTCGTGGAGACTCTGGAGATCCTCGGAGACGACGCGCTGATGCGCGCCTTGCGGCGAAGCGTGAAGGAAGCGCAAGCCGGTAAGACCGTGCCCTGGCAAAAGGTCAAGCAGGATCTGGGCCTGTGACATCCCTCCGGTACCGTGTCCTCCTCACCTCAGGCGCCCGGTCCATGCTGGCGGCTATCAAGGACCGCCGCACCCTCGAGCGGATTCGCGACAGGATCGACGGGCTTTCTGAGGATCCTGAAGTCCAGGGAAAGCCACTCCTCGGAGAACTCACGGGATATCGCAGCCTGCGGGCTGCTGGCCAGCGCTACCGCATCATCTACCGGCTCCACGAGGCTCATGTCGAGGTCCTCGTGGTCGCCGTGGGTCGCCGGGAAGAGGGATCGCGCCAGGATATCTACCGCCTGGCGCAGCGGCTTCTCCGTCTTCGCCTGCTCGACTGACACCGTATCGCCACTCTGGGCCCGCGAGCATGCTGGCCGGATGGATCCCGTAAACAGTGGACGACCATGCAATTATGAGTTTCTATCGTCCCGGGTGTCCGGCACCTTTTTCTTGATGCACTGCCGACTAGGCTGGCGCGGCGCAGGCTGATCACGCGGGACGAGGGATTGGAGGGCGATCGTACCGGACCCCGGCAGTGGCCCCGCGCCGGACCATCGGCCCAAGGAGGGCGGTATGGATCTGGTTTCCCCCTGAAGGGGATGTAGGGTACTTATGATACTTGTTTACTGGAGGGTTCGCCGTGGATCAGGAGATCGCGAAGCCGGGGACGCGCCGCGAGTCCTTCTGGTCTTGGTGGTCTTGTCCCGCTTATGGCGGGATTGGCGGTTGATAACTTCGGATTGGGCTCTACACACTATGCTCGCTACGTCCGGCGGGTATTCTCACCTCGACCGAGTGTTCCTGACGGTCGTCAACAAGGGGAATCGCCTTGTCGGGTCGCTCGACGCCGTCAACTGTCACACTCGTCTCGCCATTCCCGGCGCGTGTACGAAGGACGGCGATGTGGTAGACAGTCTCCCGATACCGGTAGTGCACCGTGAACCCCTTCCAGTCCGCCGGGAGACACGGAGCAAACCGCAGCGTATCCACTTCCAGCCTCAGCCCCAGGAGTGATTCCACGATCAGCCGGTACATCCAGCCGGCCGAGCCCGTGTACCACGTCCATCCACCGCGGCCAATGTGCGGCGAGAGCGCATAGACGTCGGCCGTGATGACGTACGGCTCGACCTTGTAGGTCGCAATCGCCTCCGGAGACCTCGCATGGTTCACCGGGTTGATCATTCCCAACAGTTCCCACGCGCGCCGACTGTCGCCCAATGCAGCGAACGCCATCGCCGCCCAGATCGCCCCATGCGTGTACTGCCCGCCATTCTCCCTCACACCTGGGACGTACCCTTTGATATAGCCAGGATCCAGACTCGACTTGTCGAAGGGCGGGTCCAGGAGTTGGATCAGCGCATGGTCCCGGCGAACGAGGCGCTTATCCACCGCTTCCATTGCCATGCGCGAGCGCTCGGCATCGCCCGCCCCGGAGAGAACAGACCAGCTTTGCGCAATCGAGTCAATCTGGCATTCGGGATTACTCGCCGACCCAAGCGGCGAGCCGTCGTCGAAGTACGCGCGGCGGTACCACTCGCCATCCCAGCCATTCTGCTCGATATTCTGGCGCACGTGAGCCGCCTCCCGCTGGCAACGTGCGGCGAAGGAGACGTCCCCATGCCTGCGGGCAACCTCGCTGAACCGCATGAGCACTTCATACAGGAAGAAGCCCAACCAGACACTTTCACCTTTGCCGTGTTCGCCCACAATGTTCATGCCGTCGTTCCAATCACCGGAGCCGATGAGCGGCAGGCCGTGCCCCCCAAATCTGAGGCCCCTCAGGATGGCTCGCACACAGTGTTCGAATAAACTGGCGGCTTCTTCAGACCGGCTGGGCAAATCGTAATACGAGTCCTCCTCCGCGTTGACCGGGCGGCCTTCGACGAAGTGGATGGGTTCATCCAACACCCCGGTGTCCCCCGTGATCAGCACGTAGCGGCAGGTCGCCAAGGGCAGCCAGAGGTAATCATCCGAACAGTGCGTCCGCACGCCCCGGCCCGAGGGGGGATGCCACCAATGCTGGACATCTCCCTCCCGGAACTGACGGGCCGCGCAGCGGAGTAGGTGCTCGCGCAGGAGGTGTGGCGCGGCGTAGATGAGCGCCATCGCGTCCTGCAACTGGTCGCGGAAACCGAAGGCGCCCCCCGGCTGGTAGTATCCGCTCCGCGCCCACAGACGGCACGCGAGAGTTTGATACAAGAGCCAGCCGTTGGTCACCACGTCGAGGGACGGGTCCGGTGTTTCCACCTGCACTGCGCCGAGCGTGTGATTCCAGTACTGCCACACCGCTTCGAGCGCGCCACGCGCCGCAGCAGATCCCCGGAAGCGACGCGCCAGGTTGCTGGCGTCATCGGCCTCTCGCCCTACGCCGAGCCTGAAGATGATCTCGCGCTCTTGCCCGTCGGCCAGCTCGAAGGTCACCTGGATCGCGCCGCAGGGATCCAAAGCGGCCCCCACCTTCCCGGAAAGCCGCAACCGGTTCATTGCGGCCGGACTCCGAAGCGTGCCGTTCCGCCCAAGGAACTCAGTCCGGTCGCCGCTTACGGTCCGAGTCGCATCGTCCACGTCGAAAAAGGCAACCCGGTCGGCGAACTCCGTGTTGTATGGGTTCCGCGCGAAGAGCGCTCCGCTGTTGGGGTCAACTTCGGTGACCACGTGCATTGTCGATTTCGGCCGCAGATCTCCCAGCACCCATTCCACG
>Ga0315280_10007452_pt1 | contig 14688 bp, 8 predicted proteins | sample YL17G06_40_MG_FD_203697 | JGI IMG/M metagenome (GOLD analysis project Ga0315280, IMG submission 203697) | Sediment microbial communities from Yellowstone Lake, YNP, Wyoming, USA - YL17G06_40 | ecosystem: Environmental > Aquatic > Freshwater > Lake > Sediment | place: USA: Wyoming | collected...
CTCCTCACGACTCACATTCTCCCAGGCGCTCATGACCCGTTGCTTCGCACGACATCACACTCGTCCCTTTTTGCAGCCTTCAGCAGAAAGTGTGAGCTCTTACGGCGGCCCGCTCGCCTTGACCCACCGCGCTCGACCGGGTTAGGATTCGCGGCGACCAGGCGGCCCGTCGCACGGCTGACGGACGCAGCCGGGCCTGAGGCAACAGGCAGCGGACAGCACCCCGCGGGACATAGGAGCCCTGCGGGGTTTTCGTTTGCCAGGATGTGAGCTAGTGGAGATCAACGGCGCGAAGGTCAGAGTGGCGTGGCTCTCGGTCGCCTCCAACACAACCCTGACGCTGCTCAAGTTGGCCGTCGGCTTCATGATCGGCTCGGTTTCGGTGATGTCCGAGGCGATCCACTCGGGCGTCGACCTGCTGGCCGCCGTCATCGCTTTGGGTGCTGTCACAGTCTCGGGCAAGCCGGCCGATGAGGACCACCCCTTCGGCCACGGGAAGTTCGAGAACGTGTCGGGTGTCGTAGAGGCCCTCCTGATCTTCGTAGCAGCCGCGTGGATCGTCTTCGAGTCGATTCGCAAGCTCGTCTCCCCCCACGAGATCGCGAACCCGAGCTGGGGGATCGCGGTGATGGCCGTATCCGCCGCCGCCAACATCGTGGTCTCGCAGATGCTATTCCGGATTGGGCGCAGAACCGACTCGATGGCGTTGCTCGCCGACGGCTGGCACCTACGCACCGACGTGTACACCTCCGTGGGCGTGATGGTGGGCCTTGGGCTCCTGCGCCTCGGGGGAGTGTTCTGGCCCGAGATGGATCTACGCTGGCTCGATCCGGTTGTCGCGCTCGGCGTCGCGGCGCTCATTCTGAAGGCCGCGTGGGACCTGACGCGGCAGTCGGGCCGCGACCTCTTCGACGTCAGCCTTCCGACGGAGGAGGAAGCCGTCATCAGGGAGGCCATCAGCGCCCAGATGCCGGAGGTCCGCGGCTTCCATCATCTAAGAACACGCAAGGCGGGAGCGCATCGCTACATCGAGTTCCACATGATGGTGGATGCAGCCATGCACGTCAGCGAGGCGCACGAGCTCACGGACCGTGTAGGCGCTGCGCTCAGGGAACACCTCGCCGGCGCGTATGTCACAATCCATGTCGAGCCCTGCGGCGTGAACTGCTCACCCCACTGCCAGGCGGGTTGCATGCTGCCGGAGAATGAACGCCCGGGGCTCGAGGAGGTGACCGCCGAGAATGCGGGCGTCTAGCGTCGTGCTGGCACTGTTCGTGCTGCCGGCATTGCCAGCCGCCGGGCAGCCGGACCTCTCCGCTGTCATCTTGGACACAAGCCCGCGACTCACAGCCGCCGACTTCGTCAACATCCAGCGGACCGTTCAGTTCGCATACGATACTTGGCTGACGGAGCGCGAGCGCGAGCGCCTTTACAGGGGTGTGACTGACGAGTGGCTGGCCTGCGATGCCCCGGGACGCACGCAGGTCATCGAGTTCGGCGCCGTGTCGGCGGGCATTGAGCAGCTATCGCCCGAAGGCCTGAAGGCGTTTAGAGACAGCGTCCTCGGCGCCGCTTCCGCGGCCGGCGACACGGGGCGGCCCTTGGGCAGCGCCCTGGTCGCCTTCGCGCTAGAGACCTCCAGCCTCCTCCGCAGGGACAACCCCCGGGTAAGCCGGCACGAGGCGTACTCGTGGATCGAGATGGAAGAGCTGGCCCTGTCCCTCGTGGTCGGCACCGAGGTCAGGCTGCCCGACGAGCTCGCGTCCGAGGCCGTCCGCCTTGCGCTTGAGCAACGCCCGGCCGACCTTGCCGGTGCGGACAAGCGCCTGGCGCGACTCCGGCTGGGGGTGGCGAACGCCGCACCTGACGCCCTATCGCGCGCAGCAGCGTGCCTCAGAGACAGGTTGGGCGTCTCAGCGCCGTCCGGGGTTGAGCGACGCGGGGATCCCCTCGGGCTGTGGACGCTCCGGGTACCTCTGGGGTGGGAACCGGTCTCCTCCCCGCCCGCCGGAGCGCAGCTCACGCTGTCAGCCCGGTCCTGGCGCGGCGCGAGCGTAACCTTAACTGTCGCCGACCCCAACGCGGCCGTCAGCGACGGCAGCCGCCCCGTCCTGGCGCTGGTCAAGGAGGCCTCCGGCAAGCTGCAGGGCGCCTCGCTCGCCCCGGCGTCCGGAACGCGAGCGCTGGGCGCGTGCGCTCTTGTCGGCAAGGATCGCAACTGGTTCCTGCTGGCCACGCAGCGCGCGCCCGGGGATACGGCGCTCGTGACGATCATCGCGACGTGCCCGGCCGACCTAGCCAGGGCCGCGTGTGGGGAGCTGTGCACGCTCGTGACAGGGCTTGAGTTCACCAATGACGCCTGGTCCGCGAGCCCTGCCTGGCAGGCTGCGGCCGAGCTGGCTCGCGCCGATGAGAGTCCTGTCGAGGCCGGCAGGCGGGAGACGCGGACGGGCCTTCGGGAGGCGGCCGGGCTGCTGGCCTTCAAGGCCCTCGGCGCCCCACTCGGTGAGGAGCAGATGCCCGACGCCGAGCTGCTGTCCGCGCTTGGCGCGCCCGACTCCGCATCGCTGCTCGAGTGTCCGGCCGCCGCCGAGCTCTGGAGGAGGAGCCCCTGACCTCCGCGACCGCAGAGCGCAGCGCTGTTCCGGCACCTGCGGGCTTCCTGTCGGGAGACGTACCTCACCCTCCCGGTCTTCGGCCGTTCCCCCTCTCCGCCAGCGGAGAGGGGGTGCCTGGCCCTGAGCCTGTCGAAGGGGCAGGCGGGGGTGAGGTCGACGGCGGGAGAGCCGCGCGTCTCGATTGCGAAGAGGGAGACGGCCCTGGCCGCGAGCTCCACATCGCCCCGATACTCGACGTGCGCGCGCTGACCGTTACATTCCCCGCAGCACCGACCCCGCTGCGTGCCGTTGACGGCGTGTCCTTCTCGATGGCTCGGGGGGAGGCATTGGGGCTTGTGGGGGAGTCGGGCTGCGGCAAGAGCGCGGCTGCGCTCGCGATCATGGGGCTCATCGCGGAGCCAGGCCTGGTGGAAGCCGAAGCCGTCGAGTTCGAGGGGAAGGACCTGCTGCGACTGACGGAATCGGACATGCGAAGGCTGCGCGGATCGAAGCTCGCGATGGTGTTCCAGGAGCCGATGTCGTCCCTGAACCCCGCGCTGACGATCGGCGAGCAAGTGGCGGAGGTGCCCAGGGCACATGCTCGCATCTCCAGGCGCGATGCCAGGCGCAAGGCCGAGGCGCTGCTCGCCGAAGTGGGACTGCCGGACCCGGCCAGGCGCATGAGGCAGTACCCGCACGAGATCTCGGGCGGAATGCGTCAGCGGGCGATGATCGCGGCCGCCCTGGCCTGCGAGCCGTCGCTGCTGATCGCCGACGAGCCCACCACCGCGCTCGATGTAACGGTCCAGGCCCAGATACTGGACCTCATTGCGCGGGTCCGCGAGACCCACGACAGCTCCGTGCTGCTGATCACGCACAACCTGGGAGTCGTTGCGTCGTCCTGTGATCGGGTGGCTGTGATGTACGCGGGCAGGCTCGTCGAGACCGGCCCGGCGCGGGAGCTGCTGGGAGAGCCGCTGCACCCGTACACTCGGGGACTGCTCGCCTCAGTGCCGTCTCTCTCGTCGGGACTGCGCGACGGGCGGCGGCTCGACTCGATCCCGGGGACGGTGCCGTCGGCTGCCACGATGCCGCCGGGGTGCAAGTTCGAGCCGCGCTGCCCCATCGCCGAGCCGGCGTGTGTCGAGCGCGAGCCTGAGCTGTTGGACGCCGGAGGAGGGAGACGCGTGAGGTGCCCGGTGGTGCTGAGGGGATGACAAGACCGGGTCCGAACCCCTCACCCCGACCCTCTCCCCTCGGTGAGGGGGGAGGGAGTAGCGACGGTGAGCCCCTGCTCGCGCTCTCGTTGGTCTCCCGTCACTTTCCGGTCCGAGGGCGAAGGGGCGCCGTGCTACGCGCGGTCGACGGGGTCTCGCTCCGGATCCGATCGGGGGAGACGGTCGGCCTGGTGGGGGAGTCAGGATGCGGCAAGACGACCTTGGGCCGAGTGGCGATCGGGCTGCTGAAGCCGACGAGCGGGGAGGCCCTCTACCGCGGAAGCGACATCAACCGGCTGCCGCGCGCGGAACAGCGCGGGTTGCGCCGCAGGGCGCAGTTCATCTTCCAGGACCCATTCTCGTCCCTTGACCCGAGGATGCGAGCCGGGGCGATCGTCGGCGAGGGCCTGTCCGTCCACCGGATATGCGGCGGGCGCGCCGGCCGGCGGGCCCGCGTCGAGGAGCTGCTCGGGCAGGTGGGCCTGGAGCCCGAACACGCGGGTCGGTTCCCTCACGAGTTCTCGGGTGGACAGAGACAGCGGGTCGGGATCGCCAGGGCGCTCGCCGTCGAGCCGGAGCTCGTGGTGTGCGACGAGCCGGTCTCGGCGCTCGACGTGTCGGTTCAGGCACAGATCGTGAACCTGCTGGCCGATCTGCAGCGTGAGTTGGGACTCGCTTACCTGTTCATCTCGCACGATCTGTCGGTGGTGCGTTACCTGAGCGACCGCGTAGCCGTCATGTACCTCGGGAGGATCGTTGAGATGGGTCCCGCGGGCGAGCTGTACGAGAGCCCGCGCCACCCCTACACGAGGGCCCTGCTATCGGCCGTGCCGACGGTCGACCCGGCGTCGGGCCGGACGAGGATCATCCTGGAGGGCGACGTGCCCAGCCCGATCGACCCGCCGGGGGGCTGTCCGTTTCACCCGAGGTGTCCGGAGCGGATCCCGGCGCCGGTGGGCGGCCGGAGCCCCTGTGATACACTGGTTCCAGGTCTCGTAGGTGGTGCGGGCGATCACCCGGCGGCCTGCTTCCTGTACGAGGAGGTACTTGCCGCCGCGGAGCCGGGGGGCCCTGTGGTGGGCACCACGCCGTAGGAGCTCGCTGATGGACCTGTCGAAGGTGCGGGACATGCTGTCGGCGGTGCCGGTCCGCTTCGAGGACCCGCGCTGGCTGCTGACCCTCGTCACCCTCGTGATCGCGGTGCTCGTGAGCGCGAAGAGCGTCGCCGGGATGGCTCGCTGGCGGCGCACGATCGCGCTCAGCTTGCGGGTGCTGATCTTGGCCGGCCTCTGTCTGGCGCTTGCCGGCACGAAGCTCCTGAAGTCGCAGGACAGCCTGTGCGTTATCTTCCTCGTCGATGGGTCGAAGTCCATCAGCGAGGATCAGCGCGACCTTGCCGTGGAGTACGTCAAGGATGCCACCCAGAACATGCACCGCGGCAAAGACAAGCTCGGAGTCGTCGTCTTCGGAGAGGACGCCAGCCTCGAGACAGCACCCAGCGAGAGTCCGCAGGTCGACAAGCTCGAGACCATAACGAAGCGGGACAATACGGACATCGCGCAGGCGGCCCGCCTGGGGCTCGCGAGCTTCCCGGAGGGATCCGCGAAGCGCATGGTACTCCTCTGCGACGGGAACGAGACGCTCGGGCGCGCGACCGAGGAAGCGCGCGTCGCCGCGGCCAACGAGGTGCCCATCGACATCGTCCGACTGCACACCCCGTACGAGAACGAGGTGGCGCTCGATCAGGTCGTCATGCCGCCGCGAGTGAAAATCGGCGAGCCCTTCGACCTGAAGGTGGTCGTCAACGCCATCGCGGGGGGCCAGGGCAAGCTCATGGTCTACCGCAACAAGCAGCTCTACGGCGAGCAGGACGTGAAGTGGGTCAGGGGCAAGAGCGTCTTCCGCCTGCGGCAATCGCTCGAGGAAGCCGGGTTCTGGACCTACCAGGTGGTGCTCGTCACCGACGACGACTCCCTGGTTGAGAACAACACCGCGATGGGGTTCACCCACGTTGAGGGCGCGCCGCGAGTGCTCTTCTGCTCCGGCGATCTGGCGAACGACAAGTACATCCCGAACGACCTCGCGGACGGACACATGAAGGTCGAGACCGCCGGGCCGGCGGGGATCCCCACGGACCTGTCGGACATCGCCACCTATGACGCGGTCATCTTCTCAGACATCCCGGCGACCGCGATGCGCAAGCAGCAGATGGAGCTGATCCGATCGGCCTGCCGCGATCTCGGAACCGGGTTCATGATGCTCGGCGGCGAGAACAGCTTCGGGATGGGCGGGTACTTCAAGACCCCGGTCGAGGAAACGCTCCCGGTCAGCATGGACATCACTCACAAGAAGCACTTCCCCGCGACTAGCCTGGTGATCGCCGTCGACACCAGCGGATCGATGGCCATGATCGAGGGCGGGAAGCAGAAGATCGAGATCGCGAACGAAGCCGCCTGTCTGGCCGCGGAGCTCCTCACGCAGCGGGACCAGCTCTGCGTGCTCAGTGTGGACACCATGGCCGCCGAAGTGCTTCCGCTCTCCAATGTCGAGGACGTCGAACGCATAAAGCAGCAGATACGCACTATGAGGCCGGGCGGTGGCGGCATCTTCTGCAGGACCGCCCTCGTGAAGGGTTACGACGTACTGCGGAGCCAGCAGTGCACCGGGCAGATTAGGCACATGATCCTCGCGGCTGACGGCGCCGACGCCGAGCAGTTGGAGGGATGCGAGAAGCTCGCTCGCGACATGCTGGAGCAGGAGAAGATCACCACCACAGTGATCTCCCTCGAGGAGGCTCAGTTCACACCGGAGCTCAAACGCGTGGCCGAGGCCGGTGGCGGCCGGCTGTACGTGGCGCAGAAGATGGAGGACGTGCCGCGGATCTACACCCGAGAGACGATGATAGTCGCCCGCTCGCCGGTGATCGAGGAGCCGTTCTACCCGATTGTTGACTCGTCAGCGCAGGCCCTCCGCGGGATCGACTGGTCGACGTCCCCGCCGCTGCTGGGCTACGTCGGGACCACCGAGAAAGAGACCGCGCAGGTCTCGATGAGGACGCACAAGGACGACCCCCTCTTGGCGTCGTGGCAGTTCGGGGTCGGCACTTCGGTCGCGTTCACCTCGGACGGCAAGAGCCGGTGGGGGGCGGAGTGGGTCGGGTGGTCGGGGTCGCCCAAGTTCTGGCAGCAGGTCGTTAGGTCGATGCTGCGCGCCGCCGACCGCGGCAACTTCGAGTCGACGGTAGACATCGAGCGTGGCGAGGGAACCATTACTGTCGAGGCGCTCGGTGACTCGGACGAGTTCCTGAACTACCTCGAGATCCGCGCGCGACTGCTCACGCCCGACAACGAGGGCCACGACCTCAAGCTCGAGCAGATCGCCCCGGGCCGCTACCAGCAGCGCTTCGACGCGAAGGCCGTGGGCCCGTACATGGTCAACCTGTCGTACACGCTGCCGGATGGGACGAAGTCGAGCCAGAACACCGGCGCAGTGATCCCGTACCCCGAGGAGTACCGCAAGCTCGATCCCGACGACTTCATGCTGAGCAGGATCGCCGACATCACGGGCGGGCGGCGGCTGGACTTCAAGCAGGTGTCGGACGTATACGGCAAGGAGCGCCGCGTCGCACGGACCCCAGTGCCGATCTGGCCCGCACTCACCCTGTTCTCGGTGCTGGCATTCGTAGCCGATGTCGCCACTCGTCGCCTGGCGTTCGATCGCAGGCAGCTCGAGGCCGCCCGCGAGAAGCTCGTGGAGTTCAGGGCGAGGATTCGTCGCGAGGGGCAGCCCGAGGTGGAGGTCGATCCCACGCTCGGCCGCTTGCTCGTACACAAGCGGACTGAGCGCTGGCCCGCTCGCGGCATTCGGGAGCCGGCCCGGTCGACCGAGACCCAGACGCCCGTGACGACGGCCGCTTCAGCGCCTCACGCGATCAGCGACGAAGAGCGCACAGCGCTGCGCGGCCAGCTCGAGGTGGCGCTCTCCAAGAAGGGTCAGCAACTCCTGAAGCCCGGTGCCCCACCACCCCCGCCCGCAGCGGAGGCCCCGCCCGCCGAGGGCGACACCTTCAGCCGCCTCCTTGCGGCGAAGAAGAAGGTCGCGAGGTAGCAGCCCGATCGCGCTTCCGGCCCGCAGCCCCACCGGCGCCCCTGCCGGTGAGCCAGCTATGGGTAGACCGCGTCGGGGAAACCGGGACACGTCACCACCAGCGAGGTCGGTGCGCCGTAGCCTCCGGCGGCCTTGCCCCCAGCGATCTGCTGGAGCAGAGCTTCCAGGTGAGGTGCGAGCCACGATGGGTCGTTGCCCGGCTTCAGCGTTACTCGCCAGGTGTGAAACGCCGGACCCCGCTTGCCGATCGTCACATCGTGCACAGACGCACACCGGTAGAAGAAGCAGACGGCCCGCAGAAGAAAGCGACGCCAAGCCTCCGCGTCCCCGCTGTGCGCGGGCTGGGGCACTTCCACGTCGGGCATCTCTCCCGGGGGCTGGGCCAGGTCGGTTGTCGGATCGCGGAAGTTGATGCTCTGGGTCCCCTTGAGCCGGTTGCACACACTGCATAGCGTCTGCAGGTTCGTCAGCGCGTTCGGACCACCAAGGTACACTGGCACGATATGGTCTACCTGAAGCCGGTACCTGCTGCCGCACACGACGCACGCTCCGTCCGACTGGCGCACTTGCGCCTTCACTTCGTCCGCCAGCTCCTCGGGCAGGTCGTCTGTAGTGCGACCTACCGGGGTATCGGCGGCCACACCCCCTCCGGGCTGCAGAAGGCGCTCCTGGCAGAGGTTGTACTGCTGTTTGAGGTGCGAGTACGACGGGTACAGCACACTCCAGTACCGCTCCGCGTGGTTGTTGAACTCCTGCTTGAGGCGCTGGTCGATCTGGTAGGGGTCGAGCCGGAGCCGCAGGCTTTCCCCCGCGATCCTGTCGAGATCGTGCTGATCCCGCTCTGCGAAGTCAAAGTAAGCGGGGCGTTGTCCCGTCTGGGCCACGTGGCGAGCGACCGCGAGCACGTCCTGCGCTAGGTCGGAACCGAAGTGCGTCTCACGGTCCCCGAAGCGTTGCTCTACCCACGCGTCGACCTGGTGCCCAACGTCATCCAGCGTGAGCGATTCAGCCTCGAACTGCTCTAGGACCGGCCCGCACAGGCTGTCTAGAAGCCGGTCGTAGGCTTCCCTCTCAGGCTCGAAAACCATCACCAGCCTGCGCACGGTCTCGGTGTCCTCCGTGTCAGCGCGCTGGGCGACGTAGTCCACGCGAAACCAGCCGACAGGTAGCAGCGTTGTGAACGGAACCGGGCAGGCTGCGAGTCCGCTGTCCATCTGGGCCGCCAGCTTCCGGACCAGCTCAATGGACACCCACTGCACCGGTGGCCGTTTCCCGTACTCCTCTGGATCGATGCCGACGGCCGTGCCGGCGAGGCAGTCATAGTGAGCCCAATTGATGAGGCGCTTCCAGTCGTCAATGAAGAAAACGAGATACGCCTCTTCCGTGCCACCGAACTTCGGGCCTCGGAGCGCACGCCCGACCATCTGAGTCAGCATGATCCGGCTGGTGGTCTGCCGCGTGATAAAGACCGTCTGGGCCTGCGGAACATCCGTGCCTTCGGTGAGCATCTGCACGTTGAGGATGACGTCGAGCTGCCCCGATTTGAACTGCTCCAGTACTTGGGTGTTCTCGTCAGCGGCTCCCCTGGTACGCGCACCACTGGTCCCGGGGTCTCGATCGACATGCGAGTACACCGTTCCGGCGCTGACCCCCCGCTTGTGCAAGGCCGCAGCTATGGCCTCACATTGGTACCACCGATCCGCGAACATCACAGTCCTGCCGTACCGGTCGCGGCTACGAGCGTACGTCTGCGCGATGTAATCGTTGCGCTCTCCGTTGGTCGCTATCTCTTCGATGAGGGACTCAGGCAGGTCGCGGAAGCTCGTTACCCACGTCTGGTACTCGCGCTCATCGAAGCCGGGCGAGAACGAGGTCCGATGCTGCTCGGAGTGCGGTTTGGCCAGCACCTTGGCCGCCATCAGCTCCTGGACGGTAGCCTGGAACACGATGTCCTGAGGGAACAGCCGTGCCAGCCAACCAGCCCTCCGCTCATCGCTGTAGGTCGGGGTAGCGGTGAGCCCGAGTAGCATCATGTCGGGGCAGGCTTGCCGCAGGCCGTCGACAAGCCTGCGGTAGCTCGGGGCCGGTGCGTGGTGGGCCTCGTCGAAGACGACAGCCAGCCGGCCCCGCCCGCTACGTACGAAGGCCTTGAGTCTTGGGTGCTCCTCCTTGAACGCGGTACCGATGGTCTGGAGCGTGCCGATCACGACGTCATCGTCGGGAGTGACTCTGTGCACCGGGTAGTGTCCGGGGACCCCGGACACCACGCGCGCACGGAGCCGTTCGCGCTCCCCTGAGGTCACAGCGATCTGCCCCATGTCCTCTGCGAGCGCCTTCCATGCCTGCTCGAGCAGGTGGTGCGTATGGGCGAGCCAGAGGACCTTGTACTCATCCGCGATAGGACTGGTGGCCAGGAAGCGGACCGCGGTGAAGGTCTTGCCTGCTCCAGTCGGTAGTGCGAGGATGGCGCCCGACGGGCGCTCCCGCCGCGAGTACCACTCTTGCAGCGCAGCGAGCGCCCGGGCCTGATGTCCGGCCGGATCTCTGATCACCAGGCCGCCGTCCGCTACCTGCCGGCGTGTCTCGACGAGGTCGTACTCGGCCTGGAAGTTGCGCTGCGGACGCTGCGACGCCGACGGGCCCAGCTCCTCGCCTGTACGATCCGTCCCTCCTGGTTCGGCCGTGGACAGCAGTCGCTCCACCAGAGCTGACTTGCGCCCAACGCTCGGGACCCCGGCAGCGTCGCACACGTCCTTCACCCGCACCTCGCTGAGCCGCGGCAACAGCTCACGAAGTGTGGCTCGGCGACTGTGCGACAGCGCGCGTCTCATGGAGTCGGCACTTCGGCGGTCGGCTTCCTCGATCTTCAACAGGTCGATGAGATCTCGAAGCTCATCGCGACCGAACTGCGCAAGTACCAGGGGCTTGAGCCTCAACAGGGTCCCCCTTCGGATCGAGCCGCTCTCGGGTCCGGACGCACGAAGAGCAAGGCCCCCTTCTGCGCGTTGCCGCGGCCCTCCTGCCCCACTGGCAGGGGCGCCGGCGAACTGAGATGCGCTCTTGACATACAAACGTGCGTTCGCTATTATGCCGCCACTATCGAAAGGTGGTGGGCGGATGTCTGAACGCATCCTCGTGGTTCCTCAAAGCTGGGTGGAGCGGTACAGTGCCCTTCCGACAGGCTGGCTGGCAGCGCGGGCGCCGAGTCTCCTGAGAGTCCTGCCCGCAGTGGACGAACTGGTGGGCCGAGTCGCGCGCGAGGTCGGTGTTGACCCACGACTGCTCGTGACACGGATGGAGGTGGAGCAGACTGCGGTCACGTACGCGTGGGACGGGTCACTGAGGCAGTACGGTGAGGCCGACTTCGAGACACTGGCGAGGATCTGGCCGGCCGCGAAGACGCTGGCGCAGAACGGGATGGCGCGCGGTGACGTGTGCAAGCTGGGCTACCTGTGCGGGCTCGACAAGCCCGGCACGCAGCCGCGACAGGACGGATGGTTCGGGCCGGAGCTTCAGCTCTACGGCTGCGCCCTCCGGTTCAAGCATCTGTACCGGGGCCGTGGCGTGCCGGCCGGCCTTTCGCGAGAGCTGCCTCCGCTACCGGCTGCGTTGGGCGGACTGCCTGCCTCGCAGGACGTTCGCGATCCCGAGTCCGCGCCTGACGGCTTCGCGGCAGGCCGACGAGTCAAGCGCGGCGACACCTGGGTGGAGCCGGACAACCAGGCGAGCGCCGACTGCTTGCGGTACACCGCCGGGCTCGAGGGCAGTCGCCTCTTGGCGCAGATCGGTCGCAGGTGGTTCGCGGACGAGTACGCTCGAGACGAGAAGGAGGTGGCTCCGCCGCCGCCCGCTTCTCCCGCGAGCAGGAAGCTACTGGTGCTCATCGACCCGGGCCACGGGGCGCGGTACTACAGCAGGGCACTCGGTCGGTGGGTGAGGGACACAGGCGCCGCCGGGGGAGGACTGTCGGAGGCGGACGTGGTGATGGCGACCAGCCGCGAGCTCGCGGCCCTGCTCCGCGCCGTCGGACACGATGCGCGTCTGTCGCACGAATCGGTGGACTACTCGAACGACCTCGGGCCGTCGGCTCGTGGGCGCTGGGCGGGGAAGCTCCCGTACGACGTGTTCGTCTCGATCCACCTCGACAGCGGCAACTCCGCCCTCAGGGGCACCTGCGGCTTCTACCCGAACGAGCAGAGCCCCAGGAGCCGCGCCCTCGCGATGGCACTCGCTAGAGAGGTGAGGGACGAGTTCGGCGTGCCGTTTTCATACGACAGGAACGACGGCGCCCGCGTCCATTGGGACAAGCTGGGCGTGTTCTACGGCGGGAACAACCACCTCTCCCCCGGGGCACTTGCGCTCATCGAGGGGATGTTCATGTCCAACAGCCAGGACGTGAGGATCGTGCAGTCACCCGGCTTCCCGGGTCGGTACGCGCGAGCGCTCGCGCGGGGAATCCACCTCGCGTCCGGGCTTGAGATCCCCGGCGGGTGGCACACCCAGGACCGAGCGGGCGGTGAAACCGAGTAGCGATGGCGCGACGAAAGCCAAACGGGAGGCGGGGCCCCGACCACATGCCGGGGCCCCGCCACGCAGGTCCCCTACCGGATGCTGTTGGATACCGGCCACAGTACCGCGGTCGGCGCTACTTCCTTGCCGCCGCCTTTTTCGGAGCAGCCTTCTTCGGAGCAGCCTTCTTGGCGACAGGCTTCCGAGCAGCCTTCTTGGGGGGCGCCTTCTTGGCCGGGGCCTTCTTGACGGCGGCCTTCCTAACGGGGGCCTTCTTGACGGGGGCCTTCTTGGCCGGGGCCTTCTTGACGGCGGCCTTCTTGGCAGCAGGCTTCGGTGCGGCCCTCTTGGCTGGCGCCTTCACGGGGGCCTTCTTGGCGGCTGGCTTCGGCGCGGCCTTCTTGGCCGGTGGCTTGGCAGCGGGCTTCTTCTCAGTCTTCGCTGGGGACTTCGCCTTCACAGGTACCTTCCTTCCGGATACGGCAGCGGCTCCCTCGCCTCTGCGAGGCTTCGCGACGACCGACGGCCGCGGCTGGCCCGCCGGTGGCTCCGCCGGCTTCCTAGGCATCGCCCTTCTGGGCGCCGCCTCAGCCGCACGAGCCGCCTTCCACTTCTGATACACAGGCTCAAGTCCTTCCAAGGCGGCCTGCACAACCTCTCGCACTCTCACATCGTCGTCGCTCCGCATCTTGCTGATGGCGTCGTACGCTTCGGGTGCTCCGATGCGAGCGAGAGCGTGAACAACTATCCTTCGTACTGTGGGACGTGGACTCGCGAGCAGCTTCACGAGGTCGGGGACAGCGTCCGCGGCGGACAGATCGCCAAGCGCTACAGCGGCATGAAGCTGCACAGCCCACTCGGGATCGGAGAGCGCGGCGGTGAGTGGCCTGACCGCCGACTTGTCGCCCAGCCTGCCGAGCGCCTGCGCGGCCTTCATCCTAACCGCCCAGTCGCTGTCGCGAAGGGACTTCGTAAGTGGCTTGAGTGCCTCGCCGGAGCCGATCGACTTCATGGCCTCGACCGCGGCCGCGCGCAGGTCCTTACTGTCCTGCCGCAGCAGGTCGACGAGGCGACCCACCGCTCGCGTCTCGCCGATGCTCCCGAGCGCGATCGCGGCGTACCTCTTGACGCGATCGTTCGGATCTCTGAGCGCCTCGAGAAGCCCATCGCCGGCCCGCAGGTCTTTGAGCCGCCCCAGCGACTCTGCGGCCCATCGCCTGACGATGTAGTCGTTGTGCCCGAGCGCCTCGATCAGCGGCTCGACCGCCGGCTTGCCGATCTTCACGAGCGCGTCGGACGCGGCCTCGCGCACATCCATGGACTGCGAGCTGAGAGCATCGAGGAGTGGCTCGACAGCCTTGCCGGAGCCGATCTCGCCGAGCGCGTAGGCGGCGCATCTGGCGAGGTCGACGTTCTCGTCGGTAAGCAGGTCGAGGAGGGGCTTGATAGCCTTCTTGACGCGGAGTTCCCCCAACGCGATCACGATCGACTTCTGCACCTCGATGTTACGCTCGGCCAGTCGCTCGATGAGCGAATCGACGACCGAGCCGTCGCCGATCTTGCCGAGGGCTTCGGCAGCCCACTTGCGGGCGAGCGAGTCGGTCGAGTCGAGGCACTCCATCAGAGCTCTGGTCGCGGCCTCGCCGATCGCGGCGAGCGCCTCTGAGGCGGCGCGCTGCACATTCACGCTGGTGTCGCTTAGCGCGGCGACCAGGCACGGAACGGCACGCGGATCTTTGATCTTGCCGAGCGCCTCGGCAACGCACTTGCGGACGTGGAAGGCCCTGGCCTCCATCGCCTCGATGAGACTGGTCACCGCCGGCTCGCCGATCTCGACTAGCTGTTGCACCGCATCTTCCTGGACCGCCTCGTTCTTGCTCTTGAGGCGATCGATGAGCTCGGCAACCTGCGCGTCCTTCTTGGCCATCAGCCCTCACTCCGCCCCCAAGAGGCCAGTAGTGCGGTCAGCGAGAAGCGACAAAGAGCCGGCCCGTAGGCCCGCTCTTGTTGCAGCGTGCACACACTATGGGTAGTGGCAAGCACTGCCACTCGACCCCTTCTAATACTGAGCACACAACGCACCTGCGGTAGAATACTCGCCCCGGCACCGCTTGTCAATAGCCGATTCGACCCGTAAGAGCTCACACTTTCTGCTGAAGGCTGCAAAAAGGGACGAGTGTGATGTCGTGCGAAGCAACGGGTCATGAGCGCCTGGGAGAATGTGAGTCGTGAGGAGCTGCTGGTGGTGGTCCGCCGGC
>Ga0315280_10007454_pt1 | contig 14686 bp, 12 predicted proteins | sample YL17G06_40_MG_FD_203697 | JGI IMG/M metagenome (GOLD analysis project Ga0315280, IMG submission 203697) | Sediment microbial communities from Yellowstone Lake, YNP, Wyoming, USA - YL17G06_40 | ecosystem: Environmental > Aquatic > Freshwater > Lake > Sediment | place: USA: Wyoming | collected...
TTGTAGAAAACTTAGATAATCAAGAGGTTCAATGAGTCTTAAGCTGTTAAGCTGAATGTTAGAAACTTCCATTTGCTTTTTTGCTCTAGGATGAATTGGAAAAATACCTTGGAGATCGAGCTTCTCTTTAATCATCTGCAAGCCTCTCAAGATTCCTTGAAACCTTTCCTTATTGTCAACGTTCTCTTGTCGATGTACCGTAGCCAAAAAGTAATCGTTCTTGGTAATGCCTAAATGATGGAGTATGCCTGCTTTTTTCCTAGATATTTCAAAATTCTGATAAACAGCATCCAAGATTGTGTTTCCAGTTATGAAGATCATCGTTTGGAATACCTTCATGGATAAGTATCTTTCTAGATTTCTCGGTAGGAGCGAACAATATATCTGATCCTACCCTCCAAATCAGTAGGCACGGGTTCAAGGAGAATAGGATACTCCGCCACAACTCAGAAAACGGCCTTCCCATCATTTTAGCATATTCTCCGAGAATAATAAAGGCCGAACGGGCCATGGATGTGGCCTCATCTATGCCCGACATTTTACGTTGCCCTTCACTTTCTTAGGAGGTATTATATTAGTATTTAATTATTCACACCAAGAAGTGAATAAATCTTTCCTTTCTTAGTAGGCCTCCTACACCCTATAGCTGCTACCGGGTGTGAGACGAGAATTGAATTGTAAGGGGAGGGGCAGTAGCGCTAAGAATTGAATAGGCATGTCGGCGATCAATCTTGGCATGTTATGTGCATATTTGGAAAGTCGGTATATCGCGCGCAACTTGTATTTGTGTTGAACCAATGCACAAGAAAGTTTATTAAATATTAAGATGCAATAGATAAGAGGTGTCCGCGTTGGATAGAGTTTGGGGCGCACGCGCATATTATCTGGCTGCAACACTTCTTATTGTAAGCGCCTTGATAATACCAGCTCTAGGTCTACAAAGCACTTCAAGTTTGCAGTCCTATGGAACAATCATCTATCCAACTGAATTTATGTATGGAGTCTGTGCACACCCTTCGACTTTGACTGAACGAGACTTCCAAGAAGCAAAAACTTTAGGCGTTAAATACTTGAGAATGGATTTTAATTGGCCAGACATTGAAACGTCCAGAGGAGTATTTGAATGGAGCAAATATGATCAATTTGTTCAATGGGGAAAACAGTATGGTATTGAAATTATTCCTATTCTACTTATGACTCCATGGTGGCTTTATTCTTCACCGGGGACAGACTTTGCTATTCCTCCTTCAGGTGCAGCCTTCGATGATTTCGTGTCAGAGTTTGGCAAATTCACATATGCAGTCGTTGACCACTACAAAGGAAGCATTAACTACTTTGAAATATGGAATGAACCTAACAATTTAGGGTCTTGGACTGACCCAGAGGCTACAATCGTAGGAGACCACGTTTTCGGAAAAGCAGTCACAAAATATGTTACACTGTTAAAAAGTGCATACTTGCAGGCGAAGATGGCAAACCCGAACTGTCTAATCATATCTGGTGGCATTTCTAACTGTGAAAGATACCTTCAAGAAATGTATGATAACGGAGCTAAAGGCTACTTTGACCTTTTCGGTTCGCATCCCTACTTCGCCCATAGCCCAACAAAGAACTATGATGTTGACTACATCAACCCTGATGAACCTGAATGGACGTTTCCAGCGATTCAGTACATGCGAAACATTATGATTGCTAACGGAGATGAGGCTAAGGATATTTTAATTACGGAACTCGGGGTTGACGACTGGCCAGGCGGACCTGAAGGACCTACCACACAAGCAATGCAGGCTGACAGGCTCACAAGAATCTTCGAGAAAACAATAGCCGAATATCCTTATGTCGAGGGAATAATGTGGTATCAGCTCAAAGACACTCATGAGGCGTTTTCGTCGGTTCCTGTCACGATTGCAAACTGGGGCTTATTCAGGATGAATGGTTCTTGGGACCCAGATTATCCGAATGTGGTGGATTACACTCCACGTTTGATGTACTACGCCTACAAACAACTAATATCCACACATCCTACTTAGCATTAATTGGGTCAGCTCGAATCGATGAATCATTTACAGGTGCGAAGTTCTCCTCAAGAAACCTGGAATATCCAAGGAATACATTTTTATGCTTTGTGGATTGAAAACATCAATCGGTATTTTTTCTTTTCTCTCATAGAACCATTTTTTCATTAGTCGTTTTCCATAAAAACGTTCACTCCCATCTTCCTCCACAAGAGTGTTTACGCTCAAATTGTTACGCGATAGAATCGCCGATATCGATCGATCGCAGGGCTTATGAAAGTTTTGCGAGAAAGATCCTGAACGACGAGGTTAGCGATAGGGGTAATAGTTTAGCTCATATATTTAATGTGTATTATCCAGAGCCTATAACGATTCTTGAGCTGGCTGAAATAGTTAGAGATGCCATAGTCAAATATTCTGATGGTAAAATATCCCCTAAAATAGAGGTGGTTGACACTGGTCAGTCGAGTATGTTTAGCGAAGAGGATAAGAAGCTGGTTAGGAGTGATGTAAGTAAAGCGTTGAACTTTTTGGGGTTAGGAAGGCTTAAGAGCCCAAGTGAGTCGATAGAGGAGATTGTTAAATTGAGGATTGGTAGGCTTCTTCATTCAGGCTAATCGTATGAGTTAAGATGAGGCGCGCTTACTTTCGAAGATCCATTCGAATAGTCCGGTAAGAGTACATTTCCATACGTTGTATTTACTTACATATTCAAATATTTTATTAAGATATTCCAATTGCTTTGATTGTGTCACTTCGTTTTGCCAATCATAGAAATACTCCCAATAGTGAGTGACGAGAATGAAAAAACCCTTCTTTCTTGAACATTCTTGAAATTCTTCTTTAAATCGGTTAAACCAGTAATTTGATAATTTATCGTTTACATACTTATTCCAATAGTGTTTGTAGGTTGGGATTAGGTGTGGTAGATCGGATACATTGCAAATGCCTTGAGGATAACCCTTCTTTCTTAATAATCGCCTAAGAGAGTTCGGAAGTAGTGCAAGGAGACTGATGTTTCTGATTGGGGCGGCATGGATGTTGCTTCCTCCACAGTAATATAGACCCTCTCGTCTAAGAGTTTTCCAAAGGTTTTTTGATAAATACTCTTGAGGTGCGACGAAAACCCTGATTTCCCTATTGAAGTTTTGCTCAAGGATGTCCCTGCCCTTTCTGATTCTTTCTTGGCATTCCTCTTCTGTTAATCCATAAAATTCTGAGAACTTCGCTAAGTCTACGTTTTGTTCATTACTTGCGAGAAGCACACCTTTTTCTAAATCAAACTTTAAAGCTGGAAGATTTGGGTTTTCTGTATGGCAAAAACCATGCTGAACTATATCTGCTTTTCCTTCAGATACGTTTGATTTGAGATATTCAACAAGCCCTTTATTTTGATGGATTGGATAACACTTTGTTGTATTTCTAAACTGTGTTGGCACGTTTGGATTGTTTGTTGCCTTATGCATGGGAATTACGGCAAATGATACCTTAAACCCTTCATTCCATGAAGTTCTGTAAATCTTTTCCAGTTTTTCTGGAGGAGTGAAGAAGCTAATGTCATCATCTCGTATTGCAAACGCTACATCAGCGGCATAAGGCCATGAATGCATTTTCATTCGGCTCCCTTTTGAGCACATACGAAATAGAAGTTCGATTTATTCAGAGAGTATGTCTTGATTTTCAAAATCGTGTCTCTCAGCTAGTTTCTTTATTGTTTGCTCACTGTAATTCAACGCGCGCCACAACTATGCGGATGAGTTTACCTTTATTTGAATTAATGACATCCTAGAAAATCTAATTCTATCAAATAAAGGTATTTTACTAAGATAACAGTCCATAAAGCCAAACAATGCATAAAGTAGTTCAATTGCTATTCTTTTAAGGAAAAGAGAATGAATTTTGGATATGCGATAAATGAGAGAATAAGGGGAGATGGTTACGGGTTTTACTTTTAAAATTTTTGCGCATCCAGTACTTCTGATTGTTTTTTCATATGCTTCAAGTGGTCTATGAACTGTAGTAGGCCCTTTTATTATTTTATTTAAAGGGGGCTCTTCGATAATAATAATATCCCCCCCGGTTTCGTGACCCTGATCATTTCTTGTAACGATTTTTTGAAATCTTCATTATTTTTGATATGCATCAAGACTATCGCACAATTAACTAGATCAAAGGAATCGTCAGAAAAATCTAAATTAACTACATTCATTTTTAAGAATTTACACTTACAACCTGAAAGTTTAGCGTTTCTTTCTGCAACTTTTAACATTTCGTCACTAAAGTCAATACCAATAACACGAGCTCCACTCCCTGCAAATAGTAGAGACCATCTACCTACTCCACATCCTACATCAAGCACGTCTTTTCCGTTTGATTTCTTTATAAACTTACTTAACGCCCGTTTTTGTATGAAATCCATATATATGTTATATTCTAGGGTGCCTCCACAATGTAATATAGCATTAAGCGCATCCTTTGAATCACCGAAGCGTTTGATTGCCCAATTCCAATATGCTTTTGAATCGCTATCATATCGCCCGCGTGAGAGGAACTCGTTTTCGTTAAGTTCTTCTTTAGATTTCTTACTTAGAGACATATAACCCCTTCATTTTATACGTAAACTTACTTTTTCCCTTTTAAAACCAATGAATTTCTTCTTCCACTGTGCACTAATGCCTTTTTCATTTTTAATCATTGTTTATCATTATTCATCATCTCAAGAAATTTCTTGTTTTATTCATGACTTCATTAGCAAAACTCTCCCAAGTATACTCCATAGCTTTTTTTCTAGCATTTTTCCCCATTTTTCTTATCTCGCTTGGATTATCATGAAAATATTGAATTTTTTCTGAAAGTGCATCTACATCTTTAGCGGGGATGATAAAGCCCTCTCTTCCATCTTCTATAATATCCTTTGCACCCACCATGTCGGAAATAATTACCGGTAGACCACAACTCATAGCTTCTAGTATTGTTCTCGCAAAAGGGTCTCCTAAGGAAGGCAAAACAAAAATCTGTGCTTTATGGTAGTATTCTAAAGGATTAACGGTCCCTGGCGCTTCGAACTGGACTTCCCTTCTGTATCTTTCTATGAGCTCATTATCCTGATAGCCCGCCACTATTAGTCGGGCGTTTTTTAAATTGAGCATTTTCCAAGCCTCTAACAAATACGGCACTCCCTTAATTAACGATTTATGACCAAGGAATAACACAGTGAATGTTCCCTTTGCCTTGTTTGAGGGTTTAAAATAATTAGTATCTGCCCCTTGCCCATGATGGATGAGGTCTATTTTCGATTTTTGAATTCCATATTGACACAAGCTATCTATTTCCAATTTTGAGAGCGCGAAAATTCTTTCGCACTTTTCGAGTGTCTTGATTCTATTGGCGTTCCATTTTTTGTGCGTAAAAACAGTGTTCTCTCTGATTCCGAATTTCACGCTCTCCTCTTCTAAGATATGTGATATGTGTTCAGGATGTAACGTTCTGTGTAAAATAATTGTAGGAATGTTTTGACTTTTCGCTTTCCTAAGACTTCTCACTAACCCTGAGTCAGTGTGCATCACCAAGCTGGTATCTTTACAAATATGTCTCTGACTGAACCAGTCGAATAGCACTTGTTCATTGTAATATCGGGCTGGAAATTTTTCGGAAATATTCGTGTTGACTTTTGATATCGAGAAACTTAGACTTCTTAGAGGTAAGGGTTCTTTCATAAGAAATTTGTTGTCAATAGCCGTATTACTCTTGTAACTGGGGCAAACAAGCTTGCGAAGATATCCATGTTCTGACATTTCTTTACCTATGTTATATAAACAGCTATTGCTACCGCTTCCATTTTCAAAACCTACTAGTGTGATCTTCATTTTCATAACCTCCTAAGGATGTTACGGGTGTTTTTGCATCCTGTTATTTTTCTTTTTTAAGAACGAATGTATCCCATGGGCCTATTTTGAAATAAGTTATTGCACGCAATTTCAACCCTGTAAGCACGCTGGAAAATTCTCTTCTGTTTGATGGCGCAGAATAAGATTTCAAGAAGCCTGTTTTTCTTAAAATATCATTAACAAAGTTTTTGATTCCTCCAAACTGTAAAGACCAGCGGATGAATTCTTTTAGCCCGTATATGGGAAGATATACTATCATTGACCCATCTTCTTTGGTAATTCTCTTAATCTCGTTAAGGGCCTTTTCACGATGAGGAATGTGAATAAGAGTTTGAAGACATACGGTGAAGTCGGTGGATGAGGTTTTTACAGGAATATGCTCCACGTCTCCTACGACAAAAAAGGTGTTATTAATTCTGAGATGATTAGTGTTCTTTCTAGCTCTTTTAATCATCTCGTTGGAGATATCAATTAGCACCATTTCAGTGGTTTTGGACGCCAAAGATAGCAGTCTGCCTTGGCCACATCCACAATCAACGGTAAGATCAACCGATTTAATGATTTTTCGATTTTCTCTCGTTGCTCTTTAGCTTCTTTCCAAAATTTCCAATAATCTGGATCTTCAGGCATCCACCAATCTGGATCTCTTACTCGCATATTCTCCTTAACGTCTTCGTCAATCCGCATTCTTTAGGCTGTCACCTCTTCTTTTTTGGCTAGCAGTCCATACATCTCAGATAATCCTCTGCTATCTTGTTAATATCAAATCGATTTTGGGCATCCTCTTTCGCCCTTTTTCCCATTTCGCTTCTTCTTTCATCATCCGACGCGAGGTAAATTATTGCGTCTGCTAAGCGGTCTGGAGAATGTACTGGAACCAGTATGCCTGTTTCTCCATCTCTTATTATTTCAGGAAAAGGCCCCACATCTGTTGCTATCACTGGCTTTTCGCAAGCCATTGCCTCGATTACAGCTATCCCAAACGCTTCGACAATGGAAGGCAAAACAAAAATGTCGCAATTCTTTAGCAAATCCCATTTTTCATCTTCTGAAACAAAACCTGTAAATACAATTTTTTTATCAAGCCCTAAATTCAACGATAATTTTTCTAGTTTGTCTTTTTCTTCGCCTTTTCCAGCAATTATAAGTCTGGCATTTGGGACTCCTTGGACAACTTTTGGAAATGCTTTAATTAAATCATCTGGGCATTTTTTTGGGTGAAGCCTACCCAAGTATAAAATGATTAAGTCGTTTTTAGTCAATTCATATCGCTGGAGAATATCAGTCCTCCTCATTGATTGGATTTTCTCAAGATCAATGCCGTTGTAAATAACTCGTATTTTTGAAGGATTAGAACCAGCTTCTATTGCATCTTTTACCATTGATTTACTTACTACCACATGAATATCGATTAGCTTCAGTATGAGCCAAGTAATTGCAGCAACCATTTTATTTAATCTTGCACCATATCCGATAACTTTATCTTTTTGAATATCACTACCATGTGAAGTCACTATCACGGGAGTCCGAAACAATTTACCAATAATTCCCCACATCGCTGTTGGAAACACAAAATGTGTATGGATAACACTAAAGCGCTCCTTTATTAGCAGTTTGAAGATGATGAAAAAGTTCTCTATGAGGCCTATTTTTCCCTGTTCTAGAATAGGAAGTATATGTAGATTCTTACTTCTAAACTCTAGTTGTTGGGAATTAAAACCAGAAGAAAAGCACACAACGAATACTTCGTTCTCATTAGCAAATGACTCAGCTAATTCATAAGTTAATGTCTCTGCCCCACCTAGCATAGGAAAGGGACATGGGCAAACCAAGCAAATTTTGTATGTATTGGGCATCTTTACGTCACATGTATTTAATTTCAATGTATCACGTTATCACGTTTGCCTTCTACATAAGATGATTCTGCATAGCATCATTTTCATAAGCACATGAAAATAATCGCTAATAAAGACGTTTCAGTCACCTGACGTATAAGACAGCCAAAATAAGCTTTGCGCGCGCGTTAAGGGAGTGTTGAATTGGAGTACTTTGGATGAACAAAGCCACTTACAGAACCACAGTCGTAAACCCTAGAAAAAGTTTGGGTAAGCACGTCTCGAGGGTCATAATCTAGCTTATATAAGTAACCGAGCATATCGATCGGTCGGTTTACAATCTCTTTCCTGATTAAGATGAACATATCTTGGCAGGCGGTATAATTTCTATTGTAAATTTCTGCAGTTATTTCTTCCACCGGGTATGATGACTTTCGTAGTTCTGAGTAATAGCCATCAACTCCTATCGTTTTGTTACACATATTTGATACTCTTTCAACTGCGTGTAGTTCAGATTCAGTAAGAGCAAACCGAACCTGTGAGTTTGGCGAGAACGTCGGATTATTCAAATTGGCTGTTGGACTCATGATCATAAGAAATGATAAGGAAAAGGTCAAAGTTGCTAACAAGAGAGTTTTCGCCACTTTATTTTTTACAATCCCACAGAACAGGAAGAAAGCTACGGCAAGTGGCAAAGCCAACAGAATTTGAGAGAAATACCACCATCTTTCTGCAATAATCGCCAAGCCAGTTATTAGAGAAAAAAAGCTCATAACTAAGATTATTGCTCCGCCGAGTGCCATGACAAATCTATAAGAACTACCAAATCTCTTGTATACCACGTAAAGGCATCCAACAAGTGATGCAGCAAAGAATAGGAACATCCCTAAATTGTTAAATAGTTGCTCAGAAAACGGCAGATTGTAAGCATATCGGATAACCTGCTCGGGCATAGCACGCGCACTCATGCTTAAGAAGTAATCCAAGCTAAATCCCCATTTTATCAATTCGCCCAATAGTCTTATAGATCCAGAAGCAAAAGTCCACCATGAAAGCATTCCCACAGCAAACAGAATAGGGATGCTAATCGGTATAGATGCTTTCCACTCACGATACATGGAATTGTAAACTCTAAAACCTGCCCAGAATGCGAAAAGAAGTATTGCTAAACATGCAGCGGTTATCGTATGCGTTAAAATTAAGGCTCCCATAAAGACCATGGCAAGACAGACGCCTATACGCGGTTTCTCCCTCCTCACTTTAAGTAGCAAGTATATGATAACAGGGATAAACACAGCTGCTATTGTGTTAGGAATAGTCCAATAACCCATATTAACCTGCCAGTTTGCCACCGCTAAAAGTAGACCGCCGAGCAAGCCGACCTTTTTGTTAAATAGGAAATTCCCTAAGAGGAACGTAAACAGTACATTGCAAAGAACTTGAGGCAGAGATACAGATAACATAGTAGCCATCTTGTAATTTAATCCTGTTATGAGTGAAGTCGAACCTATCAAAAGATGCATAAAAGGAAGCATGGAATAACCATAGCCTTCGGGTATATGTCCGATATTCAGTATATTCAAAGTAAACATCTGATGCCACCATGGATCCACGCCTACAACGCTAGGGAAGATGAGAAGCTGCGAAAATTCAAGACTTAGACCAATTAGTACAATCTTAAATAGGGCAAAATGGCTACACCACCTCCGAGACGGGAGGAATAGGATTTCCACTGCAACTACACTGGTCATGAGGGCGATCGCTACAAAATAGCCTAGGGGCATAGTATAAAGATCTGGTCTTAAATGGAAGGAGAGGATACTATAAGCGAAAAGGAAAAAGAAAAGGATATTCAACGCCAAGTAAAGCCAACTCGAGCCCTCTGCTAAAGCCAAAGAAGGCAACGTAGACGAAGATAGAGATTTTCTGATGATAAGATAAGCTGCAAAAGCAAGGAAGGATAGAACTCCAACGGTTATGTATATTGGGCGACCTATAGTCAACGTCAACCAAATGGTTAAAACCAAGGATAAGATGAGCCCGAGAAAAGCCATAGTCTTGTCTAATTCATCAAGCAAGTGCTTTATCAAGTTCAACCCTTCTCTTGCATACATTGACTACGCGCGCATTCGGTCAAAACTTGTTCTTACTATTCGGCGGAGTGACTCCTGCGGACTCCTAAGTTTTCTTAGGCCCAAATAATTTCTTGCTTTACTAATGTCTATTTTTACTTTATTTACATCTTTTTTAGTGAAAAGAACAGGTAATTCCCTGTCTATGATTTCTATTCGAGGCATGACTTTTCCATCACTGCACTCGGTGATGGCACTTTTCACGATTTCAGCCAAGCGCAAGATGGTTATGGGTCTTGGATAGTACACATTGACGATGTGAGTTAAGCTGTTTCCGCTCTTCTCGCATTCACCACTCAAAATCTTCATCGCATACACGGAGTAGGCCTTGCAAATGTCATTGATGTCCACATACAACATAGGTCGATACATGCTATGTCTGAAAGGAGTGATGGGTTCTCCTTTCATTCCTTTTTCTATGAATATGTTTGCAGCGGTTTCCTTGGGCATGTCTTCTCCCAAAACGGTTCCCATTCTTATTATACCGTATATTTTTTCTGACATCTCGTCATAAAGCCTTACAATAGATTCTTGGGCCATCTTTGACAAGGCGTACTTCACAGCTCTCTCCTCCACCTTGTCCGGTCTTAAGCCGAACTCTTCATTGACCACGCCCACTATACTTCTTTCGCCTATCGTGTGCCATGTCCCAGCAAGTATCATGCCTTTAATGTTTGCGTTTTCTTCGACAGCCCTGCAGACATTTTGAGTTCCGACTACGTTAACTTCGTAACCAAGTTTCTTCTGCTCGTTAATTAGAGGAATCTGGATTATTGCAGTATGAATAACCAAATCTATCCCTTGCAAAGCCTTGTTAACGCTTTTATAACTTCGCACGTCGCATCTCCGGAAGGCCAACTTAAAATTCGAGTCTTCTGGAGATTTAACGTCAAGAATAGCTACTTCGAATTTATGAGAGAGATCTCTAGCTATCGAAAAACCTACGTAGCCGGAACCACCCACAATACCTATCCGCTGAGGCATGCTTCTCACCTGTGCAGTACTAAATTGAGAACTCTTTTGTACCTTTCTACCGCGGCTTCGTAGGTGAATTCTCTTTCGACAAGGGCACTCGCTTCATTTGCAATAGGCTGCAGATTAGGATGGTCCAATGCTCTGATAACATTTTCAGCGATGCACTGCGGTGAATTCTCTTTCATTAGGAATCCTGTGTGCTCGTTGCGTATTATATCTGGGATAGCACCAACGGCGGTGGCTAAAACCGGTGTGCCGCATGCCATAGCTTGCAATATAATATTAGGAAGCCCTTCAGTATAAGATGGTAAAACAAGCAGTTTCAGCTCGTTTAAATATGTTGGAAGCCTTTCTTGAGGAATCCATCCTGAAACTTTGATTTTGTGATTTAACCGCTTTTTATCTATGTATTCCTCAATTGAATTACGCAAATGCCCATCGCCTCCTATCAGAAACGTGACTTCTCCTCTTCCTTCCAGAACTTTTGGAATCGCTCTAACGAAGTTCAGAATCCCCTTTTCCTCACTTAAGCGTCCTATATAGCCAACCACGTCATCTCTTTCAGATAATCGCTTTTCTACTCTAAACTTATTGAAGTCCAAGAAATGTTGACGGGTTACTAAAATTTTATTTCTATGTTTTTCTAGGCCATATTCTTTGATTAGTCTTTCTGAATATACCATAATCTTATCTGAGAGAGCACAATTAATTTTCACCAAAAAATCAAGGGATTTCCAAAGGACGTCTTTTCGGGCTTTACTACAGTCCACTGAAGAAGCTGGAAGCGCTAATACAACATTTTTCCCTAACAACTTCGCAGTCAACATGGGAATGAGCAGACCTTCATCGCTAAAGAAAAATATGAAAAAATCCACTTCTCTTGTTATTTTTATCAAAATAGGAAGAAATTTCAGTTGCGTCCAAATGTATTTTATAACCCTGCTCAATGTATTTGTTCCTCCTTTATGTTTTATCCCATAAGTGTGAATTTGGTTGTTTCCTTTGAAGAAAGCATATCCTGCGTTTCCCGTAATAAGGTGTATGTGACCTGAAAGGGGTCTTAATATATTTATTAGGTTTGATAAAGGAATAATTCCAGACTCATGTATAGGGAATGTAACTATTCCGACGTTTGGACGATCTTTTTTCACGTTCGTTTCCCCTTCTACATTAATCTCACATAAATCCTCTCTTTCTATTCAGTAACCCTTTCCCGGTCTACCTAACATTGGACTTCTACCAACAAAGATTAACAGCGAACTGGCCGGTCATAAATTGTTTCTATGTGTTAAAGTAGGTTTGTGAAATAGCTTTCTTGATATATGACTCGAATCACATAAGCTACATTCGCTATATCAGAACCATAAGGCGGAAATTCAGCCCCAATCATTAGAATTTTCATGATAGAAAACCCCTTACCAATGCGTTATGGTTTTTGTACTATCAAGATGTATGAGGCACCCAGATTTCGCAAGGGGGTTCTGTTCAACTCTCTTTCTATACGTGTCATCGTCTTGACCACGGTTTCGTAGAAATGAAGAGTTGGAATAAAAGCAACGAACGTCTAGTTTTCGTTGAAATTCCTGCAACCTGCTCAATTAGTTATCTCCATAAGCTGACTGTTTCTTTAGATCAATACTCCCGAATGACTTTACGTTAAACTTTTTCATTAACAACAGAGTTAAAAGTTAATTCGGAGATTGTTGAGTTAGAAATTACTGATAAGGGTGTTGACCAGACGTTTATAGTTTGAACTCCTATCGTGTCGTTGATCATTGTTAAACCGTGGGATTCGTCATAGACCCCTGAGATTGTGAAGGTTACTGTTCCCATGGCAGTCGCAGTGTATATGTATTCCCATCGCGTGTTAGTGGCAGACCATGTCATTGCGGATCCGTTTAGGTAAAGGATTCCGTTTGCGTTGGTGAAGACGGTGTTATCGTATTCATATATGGCTTTGAACCATATGGTTGCAGTTTCGCCTAAGGTGAGGGATTCTTTTGTAGTGCCTCCCTCTATGATTTTTATTTGATCCCAAACTATGCTCGGGATTTGAGTTGTCTGTGTATAGATTGTTATTCCGCTACAGTTAACCCCGGTAACAATCCACTTAACTTTTTCTACTATGGACAAGGCAATCCATGTCATATCATAGTCAAGTGTAAATTGGCTGTCTGCATCGGTTTCGTAATTGTTTAGGTATGGAGAGTACGTTCTCACGTAGATTTTGTCTTCTACAGGGTGAAATTCAAGTGTTCTCAGCCACCCATTACCACCGTTAGTTCTGTCTTGATAGTCTGCAATAATCTGATACACGGTGTGACCATTTATGATATCTGTTCTTTGTGTTTCGCCGTGGTTGTGACCACAAAGAACTAGGAAGATTTGATCCGCATGTGGCGCCACGAAATTCTGCCATATTCTATTGCCAATATCTGTTCTGCTCCCGTCAACATTTAGGTAGCTGTGGGTCGTGACTATTACTCGTCTATTTGGATAATTCTGCAATGTGCTGTTGGCCCATGTTAGGACTTGATCACTTGGGTCGTACTGGAAGTGGAAGATCAGATAATCATCCTGTCCACCATGAAACAGCTCAAAATTGTTGGCATTCTCGTTTTGGTAAGCTCCGCCATACCAGCTTTCGCCATTAAATCTGCTGTAGTTGAAAAATTCGTTGAAGTTGGATAAGTGCAAAGGTGTTCCATCATGGTTTCCAGGCAAGACTCCATAGGACACGTTACCAGCGTCTAGTTTGCTCATGCTATTGTTCGCGTTGTTCCACTGGCTCAGTGAGCTGTAATCATCAACTATGTCTCCTTCATGCGTGACAAATACTATGTTCATGCTCTGTGCATTGTTAACAACCCATTGCGTCTGGCTGTCAAAAATCTCCGGGTGGCTTGCAGAGTAAAATTGCGTATCGGGCAGAGCGATAATTGTAAAGTTGTCGGGCGCCTCTCTTCTTGCAGCCGCCCTAACGTTTATCCATCCTGTGCTATTTGTAACGTAGTTAGTACCGTTAACGTAAATGTTGCCTCCAACCACATCGGAGCCATTAGTGTTCCACTTGGCATGAAATGCAACAGTCTGAACACTACCTACGTCAGCTCTTTCATCGCTCACAAATGCTTTATCGATTATAACGTATTCTCCTCTTTCTTCGCTTCCCCAAACGCCATGCGCAGGCTCAGGACTAACATATTTGCGAACTAACACACCGCCAGCATAGTTAGTAGTGGAATAACCATAGTTGTTGTATAAATCTGAAATCTCACCAGCGGTTAAGGCTCGGTTGTAAACGTGAAACTCGTCGATAATGCCGTTGTACGGGTAATCGCCTGAAGCACGCATCCCAATGTATAAATCATACGCGTTTACTTGGAGACCCGTATTCAAAGCTGTGGAACTTGCTTTTTCCACATTATTGACAAACAATCTTACTTTGTCTTCGGCAATGCTATAAGTGAGAACAATGTGATACCACGTATTGAGCGCCATATCCGCGGTATCCTGGAGGTACGCCTCATTACCATTAGCGTCAATGAGGAGACCACTAATTTTGTTTCCTGTAAGGAAAATCCTGTTCGTCCAGTCTTTTCCGCAGATTGAATCAAAGCTACCTTTACTGCTAATTCTTTTTGTCCAGACGGCAATCGTGATCTCGCCGACGTCTAAGCTGTTTGCATCTAGAACTCTCACGTAATTGGTTAAACCGTCGAAGCTGAGGGCTTTATTATATTTCCCATCGACCCATGTAGCACCGTATATAGTGCCATGGTTGTTGTTTCCCGACTTGTCATAAGTTGTATTGCCTGAACCCTCATCTAGAGGTAAAGCAA
>Ga0315280_10007456_pt1 | contig 14686 bp, 7 predicted proteins | sample YL17G06_40_MG_FD_203697 | JGI IMG/M metagenome (GOLD analysis project Ga0315280, IMG submission 203697) | Sediment microbial communities from Yellowstone Lake, YNP, Wyoming, USA - YL17G06_40 | ecosystem: Environmental > Aquatic > Freshwater > Lake > Sediment | place: USA: Wyoming | collected...
TGTAACCGGAGGCGATTTCCAGCGGTCCGCTGAAGATGAACTGCCAGATGAAGAGGAAGGCCATGAGGCGGCCGAAGGTTTCGCGGCCGAAGGCCTCGCGCAAGTAGACGTAGCTCCCGCCCGAGCCCGGCATCGCCGCACCCAGCTCGGACCAGACGAGGCTGTCGCAGAGCGTGATGACGAAGGCCACGACCCACCCCAGCATCGCCTGCGGCCCGACAAAGCCGCTGAACGAGAGGAGGATCGGGATCGTGATGAACGGGCCGACCCCGACCATGTTCGACATGTTCAGCGCCGTCGCCTGCAACAGCCCGAAGCGGCGGAGCAAGTGGGGCTGCTCCGGCGGCGCGGCGTTGGCGGCTTGTTCCATAGGGCGGCTTTCCGCGTAGGGTGGGTCGAGCGCGGCGAGCCCCTTTCCGCGTAGGGTGGGTCGAATAAGCGTAGCGTGGGTCGAGCGCCGCGAGCCCCACCGTGGACAGCGCGGCCTCTTCGGCTCGGCGTTCCGCTGAGCCTACGCGAGCCGGCCGCGGAAGTCAACCACTTCTTGACAGCGGTGAGCCGGGCAAGTAGCCTGACCCGTTACGCTTCGGCACGTTGCCCGGCGTGCCGCGGCGGCCATTCGCCTCGTGATTCGTGGGTGCCAAGAAGAGCCCGCCTGTGCAACAGCCCGTCGATCCCGCCGTCGCCGCTCCGTCTCCCCCCGCCGCTTTGCACGTCGCCGGCCGGGAAGCGACTCGGCTTCGCGACATCTCGCCGCAGCAGTGGAAATCGGGGATCGCCGCCTGGCTGGGCTGGCTCTTCGACGGGCTGGACATGCACCTTTACACCCTGGTGGCCACGCCCTTCGTCGCGCAGCTCTTGCTGCTGGAGGACGAGAAGGACCCCTCGGTCGGCCTCTACGGCTCGGTGATCCAGGCAGCCTTCCTGGTGGGCTGGGCGCTGGGGGGAGGTTTCTTCGGGCGGATCGGCGACCGCATCGGCCGGGCCACGGCCCTGAATCTGACGATCCTCACCTACGCGGTCTTCACCGGGCTGTCGTTCTTCGCCCAGGCCTGGTGGCACCTCTTCCTCTTCCGCTTTCTGGCGGCGCTGGGGATCGGGGGAGAATGGGCGGTGGGCTCGGCGCTGTTGTCGGAGACCTGGCCGCGCCGCTGGCGCCCCTGGATCGCCGCCGTGCTGCAAAGCGCCGTGAACATCGGCGTGATGCTCGCGATGCTCGCCTGCTACTTCCTCTCCCTGATCCGCTTCGAGGATCCTTACTACAAGTACCGGATCGTGTTTCTCGTGGGCATCCTGCCGGCGCTCCTGGTGTTCTGGATTCGCCGCAACGTTCCGGAGCCGGAGGAGTGGCGAACGGCCAAGGCCCGCGCCGCCCACGCCGCGCCTGGGGTCCGCGAGCTGTTCCGCGGGTCGGTCCTGCCGATCACCGTCCTCACGCTCCTGGTCTGCGCCTTCTCGCTCTCGGCCCACTGGGCCTTCATGTACTGGTTCCTCCAGCACCTGCGGCACCTCCCGATCGTCGACTCCTGGGACGGCAGCGCCAAGCAGCAATTCGCCAGCGTGATGATGGTCCTGGTGATGGTCACATCGGTGATGGGGAATTTTGTGGCCGGGGGGATCGCCCGGGTGATTGGCTACCGCCGCACGATCGTGCTGATGTGCCTGGCCTACTTTCTGGCCATGCTCGGGGCCTACGGCGTCGCCCGGCCGTATCAGAGCCTGATTCCTTGGCTGGCCCTGATCGGCGTCTGCCAGGGGGTCTTCGGGCTGTTCACGATGTACCTGCCCCCGCTGTTCCCGACGCTCCTGCGGACCACCGGGGCCGGCTTCTGCTACAACATCGGCCGGATCGCCGCGGCCTGCGCCGTGGTCTTCTTCGGGATCTTCTCGAAGATCGACGAGCCGGGGAGCTTCCGGCTCGTGCTCCTCTACTCCGCGTACCTTTTCCCGCTGGCGGCCGCGGTGGCCATGCTCCTCCCCGAGCCGCCCGACGAGACGCGATCGCCAGCCGCGTAAAAACGACTCGCTACCGCTGAGGCGCGGAGACGTGGAGAAGAGGACATCACGCGGTCAAGGTGGCACGCCCTGCGGCACGAAGGGCGTGGCCGGACACACACGCCGCCCTCCATGCCCGTCACTTCGTTCTGGGCGTGCCACCCAGCCGAATTGCCCAACGGCATTGCCCGCCACGTGCCGTGCAAGCCGCTGGCGGCTTAGCCCGCCTCCGCCGATTCACCGCCCGACTCCACCTGCCGCAGCCGCGGGAACGTGCTCAGGAGAAAGTACAACAGCGGGAATGCGCCCAGCACGATGATGATCATGTCGGAGAACATCCGCGATTGGCCGAGGAACTTCACGGGCGCGCGGTCGTAGAACTCGGCGCTGCGGGCGGACCAGAGGCCCGCCGTGTAGCTCTCCCAGACCTGGAGGAAGCCGACCGGCAAGAGCGTGGTGAGGAACATCAGGAACAGCCCGCCGTTGAGCCCCCAGAAGCTGAGCTTCAAGAGGCCGTCCTTCCAGTGCTTGTCCTCGATCAGCCCGCGCCACGAGAACAGAATCAGGGCGATGGCCAGCATCCCGTAGACGCCGAACAGGGCCGTGTGCGCGTGGTTGACGGTCAGGTAGGTGGCGTGCTCGTAGTAGTTGATGATCGGCAGGTTGATGATGAAGCCGAACACCCCAGCCCCGAGGAAGTTCCAGGCGCTGCTGGCAGTGAGGAAGTACAGCGGCCAGCGGTAGGGGAACTCGCGGCCCTCGGCGCGGATCGAGCGGTACTCCATCCAGGCGCGGACCACCAGGAGGATCAGCGGGATCGGCTCCAGGGAGCTGAACACGCCGCCGATCGCCAGCCAGAAGCCCGGCCCGCCATACCAGAAGTAGTGGTGGGCCGTGCCGGGGATGCCGCTCAGGAAGATGAGGATCGCGGTGAGGTACGCCACGCGGAGCGCGGAGCGGGCCGTGACCAGGCCGAGCGTGACCAGAAACAGCGAGATCACCCCCACTCCGAAAAACTCGAAAATGCTCTCCACCCAGATGTGCACCACGAACCACCGCCAGTAGTCGGCGATCGTGAGATGAGTGCCGGGCCAGAAGACCAGGCCAAAGCCGAAGAACGCCACCACGAAGATCGCGCTCATCACGTAGAACAGCATCAGCGCCCGCCGGTCGCGGGCCTCCTGGTCGTCCTTGGCGCTGGCGGTCAGGGCCGGCACCATCGCCCGGTAGACTACCACCAGCCAGAAGATCAGGCCGCCGAAGAGGAGGATCTGCCAGAGTTTCCCCAGCTCGAGGTATTCCCAGCCTTGATGCCCCAGCAAGAACCAGACCGGTCCCAGGTAGCCCTTGATCCCCAGCACTTCCCCGAGCAGGCTGCCCACGGCGACAACCACCGCCGCGATGAAGAGGATGTTGACCAGGAGCCGTTGCCGGGGCGGCTCGCGCCCAGCCACGAGCGGCGCCAGGTAGACGGCCGTTCCCATCCACGAGACGGCGATCCAGAGGATCGCCAGTTGCAGGTGCCAGCTCTTGGCCCAGCTATAGGGGTAGATCTGAGCGATGTACTGGATGTAGAACGTGCCCGGGTGCACGGTGTAATGGGCCAACAGGCCGCCGTTGAAGATCTGCACCACGAACAGCAGCCCGGCCACCAGGAAAAACTTCGCGCTGGCCCGCTGGCTTGGGGTGACGGGCGATTGGAGCAGGCGATAGGAGGCCTCCACGGCCCGGGCCTCCCCGTAAAAGAACTGGTAGCGGTGGACGGTGTAGATGACCAATCCGAGCACCACAAACAGGGCGAGGATCGAGGCGATGCTCCACACCAGGGCCGCCGCGGTGGGCATGTTCCCCACGGAGCGGTCCGCCGGCCAGTTGTTGGTGTAGCTGTAGTCGAGCTCCTTGGCGCCCTGCTTGGCGTCCGGCATGATCCGGTTCGTGCCCGCGGCCCAGGCCGTCCAGAAGAAGAAGTCGGCGATGTCCCGGCGCTCGTCCGGCGTGGACACAGTGTCCGGGAGGAACCCATAGCCCTCCTCTCCCAGGTGGAATACCCTCTCCCAATACGCGCGGTTCTCCTGGAACGCATACGCTTGAGCGGGCGTCAATTGGAGCGTCCGCGACGCGTGGTCGTAGCGGTTGGTGCGGATCTGGTGGATCACGTCGGTTTCGACTTGCCACTGCTGCTCCGCGGGCAGCTTGCCATAAGCGCCCCGCCGGGGCTCCGCCTCGGGCTTCGGGGAGCCCTTCTCGCCCGCGGCAGGCCGCGGCTCGATTTGGCTGGCGAGATAGTCTCGCATGTCCTGCCCCGCCCGATGCAAGGTGTCGGCGGAGAAATCCATCCCTCGCAGCGTGCCGTGTCCCCAAACGCTGCCGTGGTCCATCAGCCCGTACCGCTGATACACGTTCTGTCCTTGCCGGATCGCCGCGCCGGTGGTCAGCTTTTCGGATCCGACCACGACCAAGGAAGGAATCGGCGGCTTCTTATCGTTGGCGTAGTAGCCCCCCACGAACAAGATCGCCATGCTCACGAAGAACGCGACGATCGCCGCGTTGCGTAGCCCGTTGACCCCCATGAGTGTCCTCCCGTATCGCGTTGGTACAGACGAATAGCCAGAAACACGCTTGAGCTTTGGGAAAACCGCCAATTTCTATGGCCGAGCCGGTGGAATGTCAATCACCCCGATCGGGTTAGTGTCCGCAGCCGCATCGCTTCGAGCTGCCATCGGCGGCGACCAGGGCGCGAGGCACCCCGTAGTGGTCGGCCAGTTGGTCGGCCAGGCCGAGGTATTTCTCGTGGCTCCCGGTGCCCATCTCCTCGGCCTCCACCCGCTCGAACGCCGCCAAAAGGGCCTCCTGGTCCTCGGCCGTCATCGCCTCGTCCGCCATGCGGAACAGGCAGTGATCCTCCTTTTCGATGTGTTGGCGCAAGAGGTCGACATAGGCCCGGGCGTGACGGGCGAACTTCTGGCGGGCCTGGGCGTCCCCAGCCCCCGCGGCGGCAATCGCCGCCTCCATCCCGCGCACGTGGCCGCGGCCCAGGTCGTGCTCGTGGAGCATCACTCCGGTCGGGCCGCCGTTTCGGGGGAAGCCCTTGGCCTCCATCGCCGGGAACAGGTGCGCCTCTTCCTTGCCGTGGTGGCAGCGGTCGGCGAAATTGCGGAAGAAATCGACGGCGCTTCGCGCGTCCTCTTCCACCAGCGCCCCGCCCGACTCCACCCGCGCGGCCATCCGCTCCAGGCACTCGAGCACCTGCTCGATGATCCGGTGTTCGCTACTGAGGATTTCTGTGGCTTTCATGACAGTTCTCCTAAGGAAGTTGGGATCGAAGTCATTGAATCACATGTGATTATCCTGTTCCTGGCCAAAAAAGAGGCCGCGGGATTCATCTTCTTTGAACGACCTCCACGATCTCGGGGACCGGGCGAGCCAAGTCCGCCAGCGTCGTTTGCCGCAAGAAACGCAGATAGACGTCGCGCACTTTCCCCCAGCGCTCGTGGACCGCGCACGGGGCGCGGTCGGAGCACCGCGGTCCGCCCAGGAAACACCCCGACCAGCGACTCACCCGGTCGATCGGCTCAACCAGATCAAGGATCGAAATCTCCTCCGGCGGGCGGGCCAGACGGAAGCCGCCGCCTTTTCCTTTCTGCGACTCGACCAGTCGGGCGTCGGCGAGCGTTTTGAGCAGCTTGCCCAGGTAGTTCCGCGGGGCCCCGATCTGCTCGGCGATCTCCGCGGCGCCGGCGTAAGCACCGGCGGGCAGCTCCGCCAAGGCAGCCAGGGCTCGGACGGCGTGAACGGCGGTCTTAGAGATCATGGCGACGTTTCCTTTAATAGCATGCTATTATACTATTACGCGTCGGCCTGTCAAGCCCCGTTTTTCAGTTATTCGTAACGGTCTAGCAGAATGAAGAGCGGTGTAAGAAAGGGAAAATGGGGAAAGGGGGAAAAGGGGGAAACGGGAAGATTCCTTGCAGTGCGTTTGGCTTTCTTCTGCCGCACTTTTCCCATTTTTCCCCTTTTCCCACGTTCCCTTCTTAGAGCGTGTCTGAGAAGGTGCGGTGCGGCGTCTGTCTCCTCCTGGCTATCAGCCGTCAGCTATCAGCTTTCAGCTAATACAAGCTCTGACGCCACAAGCCGTTAAAAACACCACCGGGGCCGTGCAAGCACCTGTCTGACGGCTGATGGCTGAGAGCTGACGGCCCTTTTTAAACACGCTCTTAGAGGCTGCCCGGAAAGTGCGTTGCATCGGTCCCCTTTCCCGCTGGGAGAGGGTTAGGGTGAGGGCGATTCGCTGACAAGATGACTTCCTCACTTGCCCAACCTCGCCATGCCCTTACCCCGGCCCCTTTCCCAAAGGGAGAGGGGAGCTTTCCGGACAGCCTCTTACACCCGGCCGGTCAAGAGCGGCTGGACCGTGAGTCAGAAAACGCCCGTTAGGACCTCAATCGCCACAACGACGCGGGCTAGGCGACCTGCGAATTGTTGACAACGTGGAGATGGGCAGCAAGAATAAGAGCCGCTCCGTTCGGGGAGCGACTTTCGGGGGGCAAGGAAAGTCGCCCCTCTGGTGCCGAAAACGTCTCCGTGTCTCCACCAAAGCAAAGGGCTCCCTCATGAACGCTCCGATCGACCGTTCCCAGTACTCCTCCTCTCGCCGCCAGTTCCTCAAGCGCTCCGGAGGTGCCCTGGCCGGCGCGGCCCTGGCCGGAACCCTGTCGGCGGGCGTTCACGCCGCCGAAAACAACACCATCCAGATTGCCCTGATCGGCTGCGGAGGCCGCGGCACCGGGGCCGCGTCCGAGGCCCTCCGCACCAAGGGCCCGACCAAGCTCGTGGCCATGGCCGACTTCTTCCAGGCCCGGCTGGGCGCCAGTTACCGCCACTTCTCCCAGAACTTCGCCGCCCAGACCGACGTGCCGGCGGAGCGGCAGTTCGTGGGGCTGGACGCCTACCGCAAGGCAATCGACGCGATTGCCCCCGGCGGCGTCGCCGTGCTGGCCACGCCCCCGGCCTTCCGGCCGATCCACCTCGAGTACGCGGTGGCCAAGGGCTGCCACGTCTTCATGGAGAAATCGTTCGCCGTCGATGCCCCGGGCATCCGCCGCGTGCTCAAGGCGGGCCAAGAGGCCGCAAAGAAGAACCTCAAGATCGCCGGCGGCCTGATGAGCCGCCACTACAAGCCCCTGGAGGAGGCCGTCCAGCAGATCCACGACGGGAAGATCGGCAAGGTCATCACCTGCTGGGCTTACCGCGAGCACGGCCCGGTGGGCTTCGCCCGGAAATCGCCCAACGAGAGCGAGCTGGCCCACCAGATCCGCAACTACTCCAACTTCACCTGGCTCAACGGGAGCTTCCTGCTGGACTGGCTGATCCACAACCTCGACGTGTGCTGCTGGGTCAGGGACGCCTGGCCGGTCTCGGCCCAGGGTCAAGGCGGGCGGCAGGTCCGCACCGACCCCGATCAGTTGTTCGACCACTATGCGGCCGAATACTCGTTTGCCGACGGGACGCGGCTACTGGCCCAGGGCCGCCACCAGGCCAACACCTGGGGGTTCTTCGGCAGCCTCGTCTTCGGCACGAAAGGCTCGGCCGTGGTCGGCGAGGGCGTGCCCGAGCCGCGTCTCTACGCGGGCTACCAGCCGCCCGGTGCGTGGAAGGCGTTTTCGCAGGTGTCCCCAAGCCCCATCTGGGAGTACAAGGGACCGGGCTGCAACCAGTACCAGGTCGAGCACGACCTGCTGTTCGAGGCGATCCGCCAGGACAAGCCCTACAACGAGACGGACCGCTGCGCCCGGGCCGCCATGACCGGGATCCTCGGCCGGATGGCGATTGAGTCGGGCAAGGAGGTGACCTGGGAGGAGGCGATGCAGTCGAACCTCGAGCTGGCGCCGGGGCTGGACAAGCTGACCATGGACTCGCCCGCGCCGGTCATGCCCGACGCCCAGGGCCGCTACCCGATCGCGATGCCGGGGCTGACCAAGGCCTTTTGAGGGCGTGCCTGAAGAGGGCCATCAGCTTTCAGCTATCAGCCCCTCCGCCTTGATCGCGCGGACCTCGATGGAACCGGACTTGACCTCGACGAACGGCTTGCCGTCCTTGATCCCCACCGTGCCGTAGCCCGTGGCCGTGCTCAAAAACGCGCGGAAATCGCCCGGGATGCTCGGACGAAGGTAGAGGACCTTGTCGGCCGCGTCGTAGCGGGCGCCGCTGAGGCCCTGGAGCAGGGCGTAGCTCGACATGGCCCGGGCGTACCAGTGGCCGCACTCGTATTCGTCAAAGGGGTTGCGCACCCGGCCGTCGTAGCGGTCGCGGCAGGTGCGGACGATCTCCAGCCCCTCCTCCACCAAGCCCATAAGCATCAGGTGCGAGGCGACCTGGTATTCGATGCCGGTCCAGACCTCGTTGGAGTAGACGAACGGCAGCGAGAGCTCGCCCCCCTTGGGCCAGGTGCAAAGCAATAGCCCGCCCTCGCTGCCGCAGGCGTAGCTGGGGCGCTGCGGATTGGCGTGGGACGAGAGGTCGCGCTTGAGGTTGTACTTGTGGACGGCCTTGAGGTGACTGGCGACCTTCCTGGCGTCGAGCACATGACCCACCCCGCACACCAGGGCCAGCCACGCCCCCAGCACGCCGTCGGCCAGGCAGCCCTTGCCGTATTGGTACTTCGGTCCCTCTTTTTCCAAAAGCGCGCGGGCCTCGGGCGAGTAGGCGCCGACCATGCTCTTGACTTCCGCCGGGTTGGCCGCCCGCAGGCCCTTCCACTCGATCTTCTGGATGAAGTACTCGCCGTCGAACAACTCCTGCTCCATGCGGCGAACGCCCTTTTCCAGGATCGCGGAATACTCCGAAACGTCGTCCCCCAGCGCTTTGCCCATGAGCACGGCAGCCTTGAGGGCGCCGAGGTAGAAGCTCGTACACATCCCGTCCGGGCCCCAGAACTCGATGTCGTAGGTGTTGTGGTGCGGCTCCTCGAGCCAGCCTTTGCGCCCCGGGTCCCACTCGCGGATGCAGTAGTCGAGGCTGGCCTTCACCTTCGGCCAGAGGCGGCGGAGCCACTCGGTGTCGCCGCCGATCCGCCAGTCGCGATAGACCTTGAGGATGCCGCCGAGCTGGCCGTCGGCCGCGGCGTGGAAATCGTGGGCCACCGGCCGGATGGGCAGCGCGCTGCGGAACTGCTGGTGCCCCCGCTCGTCCTGCGACGGGCCGAACTCCGTCTCCCGCAGCGTCCGCTCCAGCGCGGGAAAGAGGTGCGGGATCGCCTGGGCGTAGTTCCAGACGTGCGTGCAGGAGCCGGCGCAGCAGCCGGCGCTGTCGCCGCAGCCTTCCCACGACCAGAGCCGGCCGTCGGCCTGGCGGAGCACGGTGGGCGACTTGAGGATCGTGAGATTGGCGGCTGCCGCGTCGACGACCTCGGGCGGGAGCGTGGTGTCGTAGAAGCAATCGCTGAACCGCCGCGTCTTCTGGCGAAGCTCGTCGTAGCGGTCGCGCCAGTACGCGGTCACCTCGCCGAGGTCCTTGAAGCGGCCCGCGTGCCAGGGCCGGTAGGTGCCCGCCGTGGCCGGGCCGCCGGGGTCCGCCGGCGCGTCCTTGCCCACGCGAAGGTTCGTTTGGCCGACGTACCACGCCAGCCGCAACTTGATCGTCTTCGACGCCCCCGGGGCCAGTGCCACCGGCACGAAGAGCGTCGCGCCCGGTGCCGGGGCCCCCTGGCTCACCGGCGGCCGGTCGAAGCACGCCCCGGCGGCGATGTCCTTCCAGGCCATGGTGAGCGGGTCGAACCAGCCGCCGCGGAACCAGGCATGGTTCACCTTGACCGCCGGATCGTCGACGGTGGCGGAGAAGGCGCCCTCCTCGTGGGGCCGGTCCTTGCCCGGCCCGCCCCAGAGCACGAAACCCCCCGGCGTGGCCCGCACCCCCTCCGGGTTGCCGCGGATCGCCATGAAGTTCCTCGCGCTCCAGGAGAACACGGCCTCCACGGCCGAGGCGGACGTGTTGGCGAAGCGGTACTCCAGCGCCGCCGCGGGCAAGCTGGCGTTGTCCGCGTCCCCCGGCTCGAAAGGGCTCCAGCCGGTAATCTCGACCTCCAGCGGAAGGTCCTTGTCGCGGAGCGTGACGAAACAGAAGGGAAACCGCACGCGGAAGCGGGCCCCGCGGAACCGCGGCAGGCCGAACGAACTTCCCCCCGCACCGTTGCCCGTCCCCGGCTGGCCGAAGAGCTTCCAACCCGGCACCGGGCCTTCCAGCACGCGTGCCACACCCGCCGGCCCCTTCACCGAGACCGCCGCAAACGTGCACGGCTCGTGGAACACCTCCGGCCTGTTGCGGAGCGAGCAGTGCGAGAGCGCCCCCGTCCCTTCGAGGCAGATCATTCCCGCTCCCATGCCGCCCATGGGAAAGGCTATGCGGCTGAGCCGCCGGCCGGAATACTCGCCGCGATACCTGGACTCCGCGCCGGAGCCGGCCGAAGGCTCCCCGGTCTCCATAGCGGCGGCGTTGGCTCCGCCCGAGGCCGGCAGCGCCGCGCCGACCGCGGTCGCGGCACAGGCCGTCAACGCGGCGCGGCGGGTGATTTGGGGTGAGTCATCCGGGTTCATTGCTTCCTCCTACCTCTCGGGCTTGCGGACCGCGGCGGGCGGGACGTCGCCGCCGCCACGACCGTCCGCGGCGTCCCTGATTATCACGGTCGTTCTGCGCGGCGGCAAGCCGGCTCGTTTAGCCGCGGCAGTGTTGCCTCCCGCGCCGCTGGGCGGTATGTTGAACGGGCCGCAAAACGTGAGGAGCGAAGCATGGCCAATTCAGGTTTCCGGCTCGAGAGCTTCTCCACTCTTCTCCTGGCGTGCAGCGTCGCCTGGTCCGGGGTCGCCGCGGGGTCGGACGATGACCCCACGCGCACTGCCGCGCAAGCCGACAGTGGCACCCGGAGCGGCAGCGAGGCGGTCAATCTCGCGCGGAGCTTCTGCTCGCCGCCCGACCCGGCCAAGCCCTGGGCCTACTGGTGGTGGCTCAATGCCAACGTCACCAGGGAGTCGATCACGCGGGACCTCGTGGAGATGAAGCGCAAGGGCCTGGGCGGATTCCTGCTGTTCGACGTGACGGCCTACGGCCAGCAGCTCGTCCCTTCTCCCCCGCGACGCATCGAGTTCCTGAGCCCGCCGTGGCGCCAGATGGTCAAGCACGCCATGACCGAGGCCAGCCGGCTCGGCCTGGAAATGAGCATGAACCTGAGCACCTGCGGCGGCGCGCTGCGGGCCCCGTGGAAGACGGGTCAATATGCCCCCAAGAGCCTGCTCTGGACCGCGGCCGACGTGGCCGGGCCGAAGCGGATCGCCTGCGTCCTAGCCCGCCGGCAAGGGCCCGAGGCGTGGGACGTCGCGGTCCTTGCGGCGCGAATCGACAAAGCGGGCGGCGCCGCGCCGCCGTCCTCCCGGGCGGCAGAAAGCAAAGAGATCCGATTCGGCGATGACCCGCAAGAGTGGCAGCAGGTGGTCCTGAAGCCCGCCGGGGACGCCGTTGTCACCGAGGTGGTCGATCTGACGAACAAGGTGGACGCCCAGGGCCGGCTCACTTGGGACGCGCCGGCGGGACGATGGCGGCTGCTCCGCTTCGTCTTCGCCGTCATGCCCGACGCGGATTCCGACGTCGACATGCTCGACGCCCGCGCGGTCGAGGCCCATTTCCGCCGCTTCGCCGGTGCTATTCTCGCGGACGCCGGGCCGCTGGCGGGAAAAACGCTCACCCACTTCTACAGCGTGAGCTGGGAAGGGGCGATCCCCACCTGGACCTTCGGGTTCGACCGGGAATTTGAGAAGTACCGCGGCTACCCCCTGCGGCCGTACCTCCCGGTGTTGGCGGGAATGACGGTCAAGGACCGCGAGGTCTCCGCGCGGCTGGTGCGCGACTACAGCCGGACGCTCAGCGACTGCTTCATGAACAACTGCTACCGGACGCTGGGTGAGTTGTGTCACAAGGCGGGGCTGAAGTGGCACTCCGAGTCGGGCGGTCCCTGGCGGCGGGAGACACCCCTGTTTGCCGAGGCCGACTCGCTGGCGTTCTGGGGCCGCAACGACGTGCCGCAGGGCGAGTTCTGGTGGGGCGGGAAGCCCGCGCCCGACCGCAGCAACGCCCGGCTGGCCGCCATGGCCGCCCACGTCTACGGCCGGCCCCTGGCGTCCATCGAGGCCTTCACCCACATGCGGCCGCACTGGTCCGCGTATCCCGCGGCGCTCAAGCCGGGGGCCGACGCCGCCTTCTGCGACGGGATCAACCGCTTCATCTGGCACACCTTCTCGGCCTCGCCGGCGGAGTTCGGAAAACCCGGGATCGTCTATTTCGCGGGCAGCCACCTGAACCCCAACGTCACCTGGTGGGAGCAGGCCGGCGGCTTCCTTGCCTACCTCGCCCGCTGCCAGACGATGCTGCGGCAGGGCCGGTTCGCGGCCGACGTCTGCTGCTACCGGAGCGACAGGAACTACGCCGCCTGGACCCGGGGCGAGCGGAACCCGAAGCCGCTTTGGAGGGCGCCCGACGGGTACGCGTTCGACCTGGTCAACACCGAGGTGCTGCTGGAGCGGTTGTCGGTGAGCGACGGCGACCTGGTCCTGCCCGAGGGCATGCGGTACCGCGTGCTAGTTGTCGACCCGGAGGAGGATTCACTCCCCCCGGAGGCGCTCCGCAAGGTCCTCCGGCTGGCCGAGGAAGGGGCGACGATCGTGCTGGGCACGCGGCGGCCCCGGCGGGCGCCCGGGCTGAGAGACTATCCGGCGTGCGACGAGGAGGTCCGCCGCCTGGCCGCCGAGCTGTGGGGTGATTCCGGCGACCGGCCGTCCCGCCGGCCGCTCGGCAAGGGGAGGGTGATCGGCGGCACGGCGATCGACCGGGCCCTGCCCGCCGAGGACATCCTTCCCGACTGCGCCGGCCCGTGGCAGTATATCCACCGCCGCAGCGAAGACGTGGACGTCTACTTTCTGTCCGGCACGGGCCAGGCCGAGCAGACGTTCCGCGTCCGCGGCAAGGAGCCGGAGCTTTGGGACCCGACGACCGGGGCGATCCGCGACGCGGTCTCGTATCGCACGACCGGCGACGGCCGGACGATCGTGCCGCTCAGCCTCGCGGAAAACGGGTCGATCTTCGTCGTCTTTCGCAGGCCCGCCGCCGATTGGCGCCTCGTCGCGGTGTCGGGCCCGGACGGGGGAATAGAAATCGAGGGCCGAAGCCCCTCGGGTGCGAGGGTCCGACTGTGGAAGAACGGACGCTACGTGCTCGACGCCTCGCCGGGGAAGCAGCTCACGCTCGACGCGGCGGCGATTCCGGAGCCCGTCACCCTGGCCGGCCCTTGGGAGGTCCGCTTCGGCCCGGGCTGGGGCGCCCCGGAGCGGATCACGCTGGCCGAACTTGTCGCCTGGGACAAGCATCCCGACCCCGGGGTCAGGCACTTTTCGGGCACGGCTACCTATCGAAAAATGCTCCACCTGACCGCCCAGCAGGCCGGTTGCCTCGTCCGGCTGCAACTCGGCGAGGTCAAGCACGTTGCCCGGGTCCGGCTCAACGGAAAGGACCTGGGCGTGGTGTGGACGAATCCTTGGACCGTCGACCTCTCCGGGCTCGTGAGGCCCGGGAAGAACGAGCTGGAGATCGACGTGACCAACGTTTGGGCCAACCGGCTGATCGGCGACGCCGGCCTGCCCGAGGATCGGCGCCTCACCAGGACCAACATCCGCCTCCAAACGGGCGATCGCACGGTCAAGCCCTACCAGGGCTACGGTTCCACCGACCCGCTCGTCCCGTCCGGTCTCCTCGGGCCGGTGCGGCTGGAGTTCGGCCACCGGCGGGAGGTCCGCTTCTGACGCCGTCAGACCTTCAGCCCGCTCAGGTCGACCTCCAGCTTCTGGTTCTCCCGGATCAGCTCGTCCATCGTGAGCCGGGTGCGGCGCCGGGCGGCCTCGCGGCCGAGGATCGCGGTGAGCGTGCCGTCCACGGCCCGCCGCACCGTGGGGTTATCGCAGCTGCCCTCGACGATCGCCCGGTAGAACTCGGCGATGTTGCGAATGGCCCCCTGGTCGTAGAGACTCTCCACCTCGCCCCCGCCGAAGTGCTTCGACCCGCCGCGGAGGAACGACTTGCCCGAGTAGCTGATCTGGGCACTGGCCAGGAGGCCGTGGACGTTGACGACCAGGGACGGGCCGTGGTCGGGGAGCGTGAGGGTCTGGTGGTTCCAGAGCAGCCCGCCCGGGCACTCGTAGGTGATGAAGGCCAGGTCCACGCAGTCGCTTTGCGGCTTGGGCCGGCAGATCCGCGAGTATCCCACGGCGCTGGTGGGCCGCCGGCGGATGACCCACACCGCGGCGTCGATCGCGTGGATGTCGTAGTTGACGATCGGATCGCCGCCCAGGGGGACGTCGTTGCACCAGATCAGCCCGCGGAGGCGGCTCTCGATCGTCTTTTGCTTGGGCGGGTCGCCCCGCAGGCCCGAGCCGCCCCCGGCGCCCAGCGTCGTCACCGCCACTAGCTCGCCCAGTCCGCCCTCCCAGATCCGCTTGGCGACCTCGATGTTGATCGGGTCGGTGGGCATCTGGTAGTCGACCAGGAAGCAGAGCTTCTTTAAGGTGGCGAGCCTTCCGGCGGCCTCGATGGCCAGGCAGCCCGGCACGTCCACCGCAACCGGCTTGGCCATGTAGACGTGGCAGCCGGCGGCCACCGC
>Ga0315280_10007457_pt1 | contig 14684 bp, 20 predicted proteins | sample YL17G06_40_MG_FD_203697 | JGI IMG/M metagenome (GOLD analysis project Ga0315280, IMG submission 203697) | Sediment microbial communities from Yellowstone Lake, YNP, Wyoming, USA - YL17G06_40 | ecosystem: Environmental > Aquatic > Freshwater > Lake > Sediment | place: USA: Wyoming | collected...
TAATGAGCAAGCAATGCTTGTTCCCACCACAACCTGTGATGATGGGATTGTCTATGATGGTATTCTGGTGACGTACTGACAAAATCGCTGAACAGTTAACCCTGACATTTTCCCTTGACAACGACAGTGTACGTTCCGCCAGGATAGTAGAACATAGCGATTGTGGTGAGTACGATGAACTGGACGCAGCCAACCATAGCCAGAACGAATGACCATCTTCTCCAGTTCATAGTTCTAGTCTTCGTAGTATTCAACTTCTATACAAGGTCGAGTGAATGAAAGTCCTGGCGGAGAAATTATGACAGTGCTGGCAAGGGCGTGTCAATAAGAGCTCAGAAAATGACACAAATTGTGCTAGATGATATAATACTTTCGAAAGCAATTCGAAAATTGCCTGAATTTGCAGCTTTAGAGATTAGAGATGAGCGTTATCGATTCTATAGGTAATACACCTCTGGTAGAGCTGAAGAACCTGAATTCGATCCACAAGGTCAGGTTGATGGCCAAGCTTGAGGGAAGCAATCCCGGCGGCTCGGTCAAAGACCGTCCTGCTTTATACATGATTAAAAAGGCTATCGAGTCGGGCGAGCTGGTTCCCGGAAAGACCATACTCGAGCCCACGTCGGGCAATACCGGAATAGCCCTGGCTATGATTGGGGCAGCTCTGGGCTACAAAGTAAAGCTGGCCATGCCTGAGTGCGTCAGCGTGGAGCGGCGGCGCACCATCGAGGCCTTCGGCGCCGAGATTGAGCTTACGCCGGGGAATCGTTCTACCGATGGGGCTATCATACGAGCACACAAAATCCTCGAGGAGAGCCCCGACCAGTATTTTATGCCCAATCAGTTCGACAACGAAAACAATGTGGTGGCCCATTATGAGACCACAGGCCCTGAGATATTCAAGCAGACCAAGGGCGAAGTGGATGTTTTCGTGGCGGGGATGGGCACGACGGGAACCTTAATGGGTGTCTCGAAGTATCTCAGAAAGCGCAAGCCTTCGGTGAAAATCATCGGTGTAGAGCCTACCGAAAACCACAGTATACAGGGGCTCAAGAACCTGCACGAATCCATCGTGCCGCGCATTTTCGAGTCATCTGCGCTTGACGATGAGATCACTGTCACGGACGACGAGGCCTTCGAGACTACCAGGCTGCTGGCGACGAAAGAGGGCCTTTTTGTGGGGATGTCGAGCGGGGCGGCGGTGGCGGGGGCTCTCAAGGTTGCCAAAGGTATGAAATCGGGCACGGTGGTGGTGCTGCTGCCCGACCGCGGGGACCGCTATCTGAGCACCAGCCTCTTCATGTCCACCTGTGCCCACTGCCCGCCATAGGTAGGAATTCCGGCGGGGTGTCCCCAATGGAGAAGCTCTGAATCCTAAGAAGGACATTCGATATGGCGAGTAAGTCGGCGATCACCCCACAGATGAAGAAGTCCATAGGCACGAAGCTGTTCCAGGATTTCCCGCCCGATGAGGTGTCGACGTGGGCCATTAACAGGTTCATCGAGGCTACTACAGACGAGAACCCGCTGTGGCGGGACGAGAAATATGCCAGGAAGACGCGCTGGGGAGGCATCATCGCGCCGCCGGCTTTCCTGCACGTATTCGACCCGGCAAACCGCGCCTTCAGACAGCGCCCCGACCTGTCTCACATGGCTACAATCATGCCGTTCGAACTTCCTTTCCCCAAGATGTTCCAGGCTTTCAATGAGTTCCAGTTCTTTACGCCCTTGAGGCCGGGCGACCTGATAACGAGCACAGCCAGGATAGGAGATGTATATGAACGGGAGGGGAAGTCGGGGAGGATGGTGTTCGTCCGCATGGACAACGAGCACCGCAACCAGCGCAATGAGATTGTGGGAATAACCAGCGAGGCTATGGTCTCCATCGAGGGCTCGTCCTCATCGTCAAAAACGGCAGAACCCCCTCCGCCGCCGGAGGAGGTCAAGCATGTGCCCCAGAGCAAGAAGCAGATATATTTCGAGGATGTCGAGGTCGGCGCTGCGCTGCCTTCGATGATGAAAGGAATCAGCCTGGTGACCATATTAAAATGGGGGGCGGCGGTCAACGACTACGGGCCGCATCACTACGACCAGCAGTTCGCCAACCAGATGCTGGGGCTGCCCAATGTCATCGCTCATGGCCCGCACAACGCGGCGTTCCTGGCGCAGCTCGTAACCAACTGGCTCGACGGCGAGGGCATGCTGAAGAAACACTACGCTGAGATGAGGGGGAACGTTTTCCCGGGCGATACCATGACCTTTCAGGGCAAGGTGGTGAACAAGTATGTGAAGGACGGGGAAGGTTTGGTGGAGATTGAAAGCTGGGCACAGAATCAGAAGGGCCGCAGGGTAACGCTGGGAAAGTCGACGGCTATGCTGCCGCGAAGGAAGAAATGAGCGTCAAAGGTTATCGCACGCCGTCCTGGTTCCGCATGAAGGGCTTCGCCAATAAGAAGCAAACTAAAGTCGGTAAGGACAGGCCGAAGGTATCTAAATCCAAGCGTTTGGAGGGGAGGGAGACGAGATGAAACAGGAATACACGCATCTGCCATTGGGTGAGGAGGTGAGGGGGATTTCGGGGTTCTACGTTCCCTGCAAGGAGGAGAGAATCAAGTATAACGGCAAGGAAGTGCTCTACGTCATGGGGACTTCTACGCTGGACTCCTCCTGCTGCGGGGGTGGAGGGACATGCGGCTATGCCGTGGTGCCGGGGTTCGTAGCTAAATGGAAATCGAAGAAGAATAAGGCGGGGCTGCCTATATCGGGGGTAGAGCCCATCTCGGATGAGGCAGTAAAGCGCGAGATAGGGAAGACTATCAGGGAGACTGAGAATATCAGGAATATAGATTTCTGGTGATTTTGGGTAGGGTGAGGCACCCGCTCCAGACTACCCGTGAGGTGAGGCATGTCGCAAGAGCTGGGCAAGATAGAGAAGCCTGCGGTTGAGGAATACAAGGTGGCCAGGAAGCTGTTCTTCGTACCCCTTATCTTCACTCCCCGTGATATCCAGGGCGAGCTTTTTGAGAAGGTGTTCCGGTACTGGGATCAGGTAGATTCTCAACTGACCAGCCTGGAGCTGAAACTGGGCATCGCCAAGAAAGTGTATCACGAGCTGGTACCTGTAGGCGGTGAGGAGGGGAGCAAGATTATTGAGGAACTGAATAGCACCAGCTACGGAATCGTCAAGGCCAGGGTGGACAAAGGCGCTGAGCTTGAGCCGCTTGAGGATGCCGACCTGCTCACGGAGTCAATGGACTGGACGAGATGCCTGGCGGTGGGCCTGCAAAACGCGAAGGTGTTCGATAAGGTCTACCAGTTATATATCGAGGCCCAGAAGAAGAGGAACGAGCACATAGCGAAGATGATAGACGACACGTTGCAGGAGAGCGAGGTCGGGATACTGCTGATGAGGGAAGGGCATCAGGTGCAGTTTCCTGCGGACATAGAGGTATTCTATGTCGCTCCGCCGGGACTGGATGAAATCAAGCGCTGGCTCAGAACGAAAGAAATCGAAGCTGAGAAAGAGGAGGGCGAGGGCCCTGAGAAGTAGATATGGAGTTCCTAGTAAATAAAACCAGGCTTGCTTTGCTTCAGGGCGACATCACCCGGCAGGCTACCGATGCTATCGTCAACGCTGCCAACTCGGGGCTGCTGGGTGGCGGCGGTGTGGATGGCGCCATACACCGCGCTGGCGGTCCGGCGATTCTGGAGGAATGCCGCAAAATCAGGGACAGGATGGGGCGCTTGCCTGCGGGCCAGGCGGTCATCACCACCGGCGGCAGGCTCAAGGCGAAATACGTTATCCATACTGTGGGTCCGGTGTGGCATGGCGGCACCAGCGGAGAGGCGGAAACGCTGGCCAGCGCGCACAGGGAGAGCCTGAAGCTGGCAGTTGAAAGGGGCCTGAAAAGCGTCTCGTTCCCTGCCATAAGCACGGGGGACTATGGCTATCCCATGGAGTCTGCGGCCAGGATAGCCCTGGAGACTGCCATGGATTTCGCGGGGCAGGACACTTCTTTGAAGGAAGTGGCGTTCGTTTTGTTCGATGATTATAGTTACCAGGTCTATGCCGATACCCTGAGAGAAATGATGCCGAAAGCAGAAGGCTGACTATGAAGATTATTTACCACCCCCGATATCTGGAAGTCTATGCCGGCGACCCCGCCGCCCAGGCGGGCCGCATCGAAAGCATACTGAAGGAAGTGTTGCCGTATTACGAGTTGGTCACCCCTGAGCCTGCGTCCGTCGAGGACATAGAGCTTGTCCATACCAAATGGCACATTGCGGAGATTCAGAGGATGAGGCAGGTCTACGAGGTCGCTCTGCTGGCGGCAGGGGGAGCTATTAAAGCGGCTGAGCTTGCCGTGAGCGGAGAGCCCGCCTTTGGGCTGATAAGGCCGCCGGGCCACCATGCCGGCCCGGATTCCTGCTGGGGGTTCTGCTTCTTCAACAACATAGCCATCTCAATAGCTAAGCTCAGGGAAGAGGGCAGGATAAACAGGGCGGTGATACTGGATTTCGACCTGCATTTCGGCGATGGCACGGACAATATCTTCGGCAGGGTGCTCGAGGTGCACTATCACCACCCCGAGGGCGGGACCAGGCAGGAGTTTGTGAATGGCATCGCCAAGTTCTTAGATAGGCACATGGCGGATATAATCGCGGTCTCGGCGGGATTCGACCGCGGGGTGGAGGACTGGGGAGGCCTGCTCACCGCGGAGGACTACCAGACCATCGGGAAGCTGGTAAAGGGATTCTCGCTTAAGGAGTGCCAGGGGAGGCGGTACGGCGTGCTGGAGGGCGGCTACAACCACAGTGTTCTGGGCCAGAACGTCAAGGCCTTCCTCGACGGCATGAGCTAGCTCTTGACGATTTCCCTCTTATTCTACTTGCTTCCAATCGGTGTAGATGATAGAATGATACACTGCTGATGAGTGTGCCCTGGTAGCTCAACTGGCAGAGCAACTGACTCTTAATCAGTAGGTTCGGAGTTCGAGTCTCCGCCAGGGTACGATCATTTTTTAGCAACTGCTTAACAACCTGCTTAACAGTTTCAGCTTCAAAATACTTAACTTTTTTGTTTTTTCCTGCAATTTTAGCTACGATTTTACTTGACTTTTCATTACTGGGCATTTCATTCTGGGTGTCAAAGTGTCTAACCTTCATGGCTGACCTCCGTCTGTCTTAGGTCGCCTTTTATCTTTCAGTAAACAGCAACAGTTGCGGCAGAAGCAGAAGCTGCAACACTATCGTCTCTCATCAAAACCAGCAGGTACATTCCCAGTGATGCCAGGAGCGAAGCTTCGGGCAGGCTCTTCACCGATGGAGCAAGGTCAACACGTACATTCATCTTTAGTGAACTTGCCTTTGATTTGAAACGTAATAGTTCCTGACCAGCTTCTTGAAATGTCCACTGCAAACGCCAGAAGTCCTGATGCTCCCACTGAAACCTGCGACCGTTGGGGAATTCCAGTACGCCTGAGCCAGTCCACCCGGGCTTGAATATGGCGATATCCATGTCTGAGCCTGGCTGGCGGATGGTTACCCTCGGGTTGAGAAAACCTACTCGCTTGAACGTCCATTGACCGTCCTCAGATGTACTAGACGCTAGGGAGCCAAAGGCCTTCTCCCAGCGAAGCGTGCCGCAAAGCTCGTCTCCAGACCGTAACTCGAATTCGTGTTTTATGGCACGGATTTGAACCCAGTGCAACGTAGCAGGTGCTATCTTACGAATAGATTGCATTATGACCTCCGGTATTTACGCCAGTCTAGTGGGGTGGGTTGAGCGAAGCGAAACCCACCATCCAGTCTACATTTGGGGTGGTGGGTTGCATCTGCCAGAGGCGGATTTCACCCACCTACACTAGCTTGTGTTGGCTTTAGGAACCATCTGTTCATATGATAAGGGTAATGAGCTTGCCTAAGCAAGTCGCAAACTCCAGTAACAGGCTCCATACTTTCACGGTTAGCTTCAAGTAATTGTCTTAAGCTAATTCTGTAGCTACATTCAGCACATTGGATTTCCCACATGTCAGGTTCCTTGGTAGCTAGACTTATCAGTACACCATAAAGTGCAGCCTCGGGAATAGAAGCTATGTCAAATGCTTGACTGGCCAAAACAAGTTGCCCAGACTTCGCGGCTGGGATGAACTTATGATTGAACTCACACGAAGGGTTCGAGCAGTAATAACCTAAGTGTTTACTACGAAAGAAACCGAATAGTCGTCTCTCGATTCCAGGTAGTTTACTACCGCAGCATGAGCATACGTATTGCACCTCTAACGCCGGGTTCAGAACTTTATGTCGGATGCATTCTTCGAAGAAATATGCCGAGGCTTTTTTAATTTTCTCTCTTGCATTCGTCGTCAATGCTTCAAGTTTGGCTTGTTGGGCGGGCGAGAGTTCATGTACACTGACCGTCGAGCCTTGTTTTTCTACCTTCATAGGCTGCTCAAAAACATGTTTTGAAGCCACGGACATTCTGTCAAAGTCAGTTTCTGCCGCAGATTCCTTGCACCAGTATACACTTCGCGGTAGAATATCGAAAGTTCACATTTGTGGTGGTGGGTTGCATTTCATTCTACCCATCTGCACTAGCTATCCCCCGTAATAATCAAACTCATATTCATCGGTCACTTTTTTTGCCCGACGCCGTGGGAACCTGTCGTATACCTCCCAATACAAAGCGAATGTAGTTGCTATTATGAAGAGGACTGCAAAAATTGTTAGATACCAGTACATAAAGCCCGACAATCTCTGAAGGATTTGCGAAATAGCTCCGCCTGCCAAGCATAGTGCGAAGCCTTGGCTAAAAGCCTTAGCCACTGCTGCGGTTTTTGGCCACGTTCCATTCATAGAATCTGCCCCCTTTCCATATAGCTCACTGGATTGGGGGTATTATAGTGTCTTGCACGACACAAATCAAAGTATGTCCAAATTACATCCCCGCATAAAGCGCTTATATATACGGCGTGAAGTAAGTAGGGTATGTGGAGCGAAGCGAAAGCCATTATCTAATCTACATTTGTTTGGGGGTTGCATTTCGTTTCACCCACCCTACATTGGCTTGTCCTATTGAGTTCGTTAGCAGGCGTTCCCTGGAATGATAGTCCTCTTATGTCATTGCGAGGAGTCCGCTCGTGGCGGATGACGAAGCAATCTCCGCGTAATCGTTGGTACGAAGGGATGCGGTGGGATTGCTTTGCTTCTCTCGCAATGACATTATGATGTTCCCGAATAATCCTTCACCTAACTAAACTTGACAATTCTTCCCAAGTGTGGTAGAGTCTCTCCCGCTTTGCGCGTCCTGTTATGGGTGTCTGCTCACGATTGAGTCAAGTCTGGCCCAATTCGGCAGAATTAGGAGTAAAGTACTAAACCAAATAGTACCATAAAGGGATTGCCCCCCCTCTGCCACCCAAGCACAATGTTCACTGAATTCCACCAAGTCTATCTGTATCGCCGGATACTGCGGAAGGGCGGGAGGCTGAGGAGAACAGAAAGATAAAGGAGGGAGAAGCTAGATGGCTGACATCACCATGTCGGACCGAATCAGTTGCGGGATGTGCGGCTGCGAGAACTTCGGAGTGAAGCTTGCCCTGGATTCCATAATCCTCACCTGTAGACAATGCGACGCTGAAGCAAGGCTGAGGCCAGAGGTGGCTCTGGCGTACTGGTGGAGCTGCTGGCAAAAGAGCAAGAGCTTAAAAAGCAACTAGGAAAAAACGGGCCAGAAACTGATACAACTCGGTTTCTGGCCTATCTCTATCCCCCGTTTCGGGCTCAGCCCGACTGACGCCTGTATTGTTCTACAATCTCATTCAGTATTTTGTGTGCCTCTCTGGGCTCGTCTACGCTTTCCCACTCGATGTTTACCCCGCTTCCCGATATGCGCAGTGTGCCAAAGTGATTGATCCTGCCCCATAGGGAAACATCAAGTTGAATGGTCTGCACGTTGCGGAGAAAGCAATCCACGTAGGTTCTCTTTATCAGCCCCGCCTGGCGCAATACCCTGCGGTTGGTCGCGGCAAAGACGGTATGCCTCCACTGCAGCCATGCCAGAAGCGCCCACAGTGCGCCTAAGAGAAAGAATGCAGCGCAGCCATAGAGGATCCCTATATTATGTTTGGAAGCGAAATACGCGATAACAAGGATAGCTACCCCTGCGATGATAAACGCTATAGGTGGCATCAACCGCAGCCATAGCACCGGACGTGTCTCAAATAGAGGCTCCTCTCCCTCAATTAGAATGCCCCGGGGGATCATGCTGGGCCCGTATCTGGCGTATGCCTTCGCCCCGGCTTTAAAGTCTGTGTCCGCTGGCTTAAGCTCTATGCCGCACTCGGTGCAGAATCGGGAATCGCTCGATATTTTAGCGCCGCAGGAGATGCAGGTATGCAGAGGCTCTCCGCAATGTTTGCAGAACCTGGCATCGGATGTGAGGCCACCGCACTTGGGACAAACGACCTTTTCAGCCATCTCAGGACACAAGATACAATCAAAGAGATTCTATGTCAATGGGGAATTAGGATGAATTCCTCATCCCTCTTATCTCTCCCTCCAGGGAAGGGGCGAATGGTGAGCAGTCTATCTTCAAGGTAATTATTTGTGATATGTCTTTAATTAACTAAAATTGTCCTTAAATAACTATTCCTCTAGTGGTTTTTCTGTGGTATAATCGGGGGCGTTATATTAGAGAAGGAGGTAAAATGAAGAAGATAGCGGTTGTGTTGATCCCATTGTTGGTGTTGGTGCTCGTCTTGGGGGCTCTGGGCTGTTCCAAGACAGTCTATGTGGTAGTCACGCCCACGCCAACGGTGGCACCGACACCGACTCCGACAGAGGGACCGACGCCATCACCGAGCCCAACCACCGCACCTCCAACGCCTACGCCCACACCTATGACACCGCCCACTCCGGATACGCTGTCTCGCCCTTGTGCCTTCCATGGCTCGGTACTAATCGACGGGGTTAACGCCCCTAATGGCACTGCGGTAACGGTGATTGTGGCAGGATATGGCTATCCTACTGCTACGACAACGGTGAGTGGTGTTTCTCACTATTATATACAGGTACCTAAGCCAGTAGGCATGACCTATGAAGGACAGGCTGTAACCTTTATGGTAAATAACGAGATGACAACTCAGACCAGCACCTGGACTGAGGGGTCTAATAAACTGAAGAACCTGACCATACCCTAGCGCTGACGCAACAAGCGGCTGAAATAAGTGTAGTGCTATCTTAAGAAAGGTGGGCGCACACCACTGTGGTGGTGTGCGCCCCATTTATATCCCGCTGGCCCTTGTTGCAGGACAGCATAGATTGCTGCAGGTTGCCGTCGAGTGCAGAAAGCTACCCGGTTGCCTTACTCTTGCTAGCGATAACCTTGCGCTTTTGCCACACCCACCTCTCGGTTGCAAACTGCTTCGTGGCGCCACATCTCTTGCAGACACCCAGGTTTTTGTCATTGAGTATCCAGTAGTGTGCTTCCCCCTTGCATTCAACAATGGCGGATGGTTCCCGCTCTTTGCTCATCTTGTATCCCCCGATCTAGAGGACAGTATTGAGCTGATACTGTGCATGCCCCAGCTAGCAAGCTAGTATTATAGTAGCTTAGGCTGAGCCTTATGTGTCAAGGACTTTATCCACGAAGTTGTCCACAGGGTCTCCACAGGATTTATACGTTATGGTAAATCCGTATAGCTATGAAAGTCGCAGCCAGGGCTCATCGTAGATCTAATAGGTTAAAAGGTTTGCTGGATGGCCTCGGATTTATCATACTTGACAATTTGATGTAAGATGTAATTAAGGGCACAAGAACGGACGGGGGGGATAGTGCATAACTGGAGCCTTATCTGGCTATTCATAATGCGGGGGAACAAAAGGGCTAGATGTTCCACGCTGGAGATAGATTCCCCTCTGTTAATCTCTTATGGCAAGTGGTGTATTGCCAAAAGTGTACCTTGTAAGGAAGAGGAATGTGAGACTTGTGTCAACAGATTCGGATGTTTCGGCGAAGGCTTGTGGGTGAAGTACGTGATATCCGATGTCAGCGTCCCGGATAAAAGAATCACCGACCCGCACGAGAGAGCAACCGTGCGTAGACACATAAAGCTGCTGCATGAACAATTCAAGGAGCTGGCAAAGGCTCCGCCCGCATTTTGGTACCATCTGGGGATTCCCCCACACCCCGCGCTAATCTCTCCGGTGATAATAACAGTGGACTGCTGGGCAAATGAAGCGGCGGATTTAAGGGAGCCTGTCGAGAGCGAGACTTAACAGGGCGCCCACTAATCTTTCTGAACTTCTGTTTCCCACTCTCTTACACCAAGACCCATGCCTCCCGGTCCGCCATATACTCCTACGGCAGGGCCCACCCTCGCCACATAGACGGGCGCTTCCGGGAAGGCTGTCTTCAAGCGCTGGGCAAGGTTCCTGGCATCATCATACTCAGTCGTGTATCCCAGAGCCATCTCCTTCACTTTGGGAAAGCTTCTGGCAAATCGATACATGCGCTCCAGAGCCCGAGCCCGAGTACGGGCGAGGCCTGCCATAAACACATCGCCATCGCGCATGCCCAGGAGAGCCCTCACTCTGAGAGCGGTCCCTAGCAGGCCATAGGTCCTGTTAAGCCGGCCACCCCTGGCGGCGTATCTCAAGGTATCCGCCATAATCAGGCTGTGGACCTGAAGCACAGTGCGGCGAGTCAGCGCGGCCACCTGATCGAGGTTACTTCCGGCCCGGGCTTCCCGCGCAGCAGCCAGTACCGAAAGCCCCAGACCCATCGACATGGACATGGAGTCCACCACTTCGATGCGGCATTTCTTACTCACAAGTTGTATACCTGTAAGCGCTGAGTTATATATGCCGCTCAGTTTGGAGGTGACATGAATCGAAATGATTTCGTCAGTCTCTGCGGCGAGGCGATTGTAGGCATCGGCAAAGTCCTGCGGCGGGGGCACTGAAGTAGTAGGTTGAACCGGGCCGTGGACCAGTCTGTGGTAGAACTCATCTACATCGATATCCACCCTATCGCGATAGACTTTTTCTCCGAATATCACGTAGATGGGAATTATGGTAATGCCCAGCTCCCGTGCCAGGTCATCAGGGATATCAGAGCTGCTGTCGGTGACGACTTTAACTGCCATGCTGCGCTTCCAAACTCATCCTGATTCAGACAAGCTGCCAGTCTTTATAACCCTGTCTGATGACTGCCAGGTATTCCTCTGAAGGAGCGGTCTCCTCTGACTGCTCGCGCTTGATGTAGGTTACCGCTGGCACAAGGTCACCGTCCTTTGTTATTACCGAGACGTTTATTCTGTCGTATATTGTGGGGAACCCTTCCTGCTCGTCCAGCAATTTGCGGCATTTCTCTGATATCTCATAGACGCCGCCAATGACCCTGCTACCTCTCGAAGCCCTGATAGTGGCAACTCCACCACGCCACTTTCTGGACCATCCGGTGAATATTAGTTTGTAGTTGTTAAGGGTAGCGGTGGATTTGGGCTTGCAATTGGGGCAGAGCTGCAGCATGCGTTTGTGGCTGAGATTGGACGCGTAGGCGAAGTAATACATTTTGTCGTCTCCAGAATCTGCCCCTGACCAGTTGAGATATTCTATTGCCATATCTATACTAATGCAAGGATTTTAAAAGGGATCGCTCAACGCGCAGCTTTCCCGAGGAGGTAAATTCATGGAAAGAGCTCCCACGACATCTTACTTCTGGGTATCCAGGCTGGCAGGCTTTGTGGGCATAGCGTGCATGGTTATAGCCGTGGTGACTGGCGTAACACATCACGAGTTGAAGGCGCACCCGGCTGAGTGGGTTCAGATAGCGATAGCAGCCTTCCTATTTGCTATCTGGGCTGTGTTGTATGAGTTAAGAGACCGGGGCATAAAGACCAGATAGGGAAGCAATCGGTTACATTTTAGGACAATTTAAGACACCGCGGGCAACATTAAGGTAAGGCGCGCTGGCAACGAACGAATGCTCTCAGGTATCTTCAGGATTTCCTGAAGCAACTTTCGTGCCACACACGACCCCAATGCCTGATGCCCCGTCTGTAGACAGGCTTCATGCATCCAGGGCATCTGCCTTTTACTCTCGGAAGTTCGACTGGAAGCGTTCTTCGCACGTTGTTCCCTCTGTGAAGATGATAGTGTAAAAAGCGGATCTCTTATGTGATAAAAGTCTCGAATTAGGTGATTTGGAGGTTCCTTCGGTGTCCTTTGCTACTGCTTGTGGATATAATAGGATTGTGGGATGAAACCGGTCTGAGTGCAGAGGAGCAAGGAACTATGGGTAAAAGCAGAGTCGCTCTGGTGAGATGCGAGACATATGATGATGACAAAGTGTACAAAGCTATCAGGTCTGGGCTCGACCTTCTGGGAGGGATCTCTCAGTTCGCAAAGCCGGGCGAGAGAATAGTACTGAAACCGAATGTGCTGATAGGCTCAAAGCCTGAGAAGAGTGTGACCACGCACCCGGCTGTGTTCAGGGCTGTGGGCCGACTATTCAAAGAAGCAGGTGCCAGCGTTTCTTATGGCGACTCGCCAAGCTTGGGAAAGTGCGAACCAAATATGAGGAAATCAGGTCTTAAACAGGTTGGTGACGAGTTGGGGCTGAGCCTCGCTGATTTTGATTCCGGCAGGTCAGTAAGTCATAAGGATGCGCTGCTGGTAAAAAGCTTTGTCATTGCCAGTGGCGTCCTGGACTCAGACGGCTTGGTCAATCTTCCGAAACTAAAAACGCACCCGTTGCCCCGATTTACGGGGGCGGTGAAGAACCAGTTTGGATGCATCCCTGGCCTGCTTAAAGGCCAATTTCATGTCAAGCTGCCTGACCCATATGATTTTTGCACAATGCTGGTTGATTTGAATACGCTGGTCAAACCACGTCTATGTGTGATGGATGGCATCATGGCTATGGAGGGCAATGGGCCAAGAAGCGGGAAACCGAAGGGAATGAATGTTTTGCTGCTCTCCAGCGATCCTATTGCGATAGATGCCACAGCTTGCAGAGTCATTGACCTTGACCCGGAAGTTGTGCCGACATCAAAGCCGGGCGAGAAAGCACGCCTGGGAACATATCACAGTGAAAACATTGACATAGTCGGCGAGGATATAGAATCATTTCTTGATCGGAGTTTTGAGGTGATTCGAACTCCTCCGACGCCCTGCACCCGTAGTCGGGTGAGGAACTTCGTTAAAAATCGTATATGCGAGAGGCCAGTTATAGACGAAGCAAAATGTAACAAATGTGGCATTTGCGTTAAGATGTGTCCGGTTGAACCTAAAGCTGTTGATTGGCACACGGGGGATAAATCCAGTTCACCGACGTATAAATATGACCGTTGTATTCGTTGCTATTGCTGCCAGGAAAATTGCCCCGAGGGAGCGGTTTTTCTTGAGAGTCCCATGTTGGGAAGGATCTTCTTCCGTTGAGGGCATCTCAAAGGGATAACAGTGCTGCTGAGGAAGCCTTTTAACCCTATTGGAATCGCTTGCCTAAGTCACGTAAGAACTTCTCAACCTCTGGCGATAGTTTGCTTTCTTCTTTGGCCTGTCCGACTCGCGAATCATAATAGGCTTCCAGTTGGTTCAGAATGAGCCTGTAGCTTGGCTCCTGCTGAATAAACTGTTCGGCGATCTGACTGACCCGTTCCTGTTGTTCCTTAGCTTTATCAGCATCCTCTTCGGAGAGAGGGAAATCGTACAAAATGGAGAGCACCTCCATGAGCCTTTTCTTGCCCCTGTAATCGTTCTCCATCATGAGATACTGGGGCAGATGCACTATGAGGCTAAGAGTCTCCATGCCTATTTCAAGGCCTCGCTGTGATATCAGATAAGTAATTGTCGTAGGTCCCTGATAGTCACTGGATACTACGTGCGCTACCTCCAACTCTTTTTGGAGCCTGAGATTGCTCGCTGAGCCCGTGACTAATAGTGGCCTAGTGTAGGGAACCATGTCATACATCGCTCCCATGAGGCAATACCTTCTAGCTCCAAAACTCTTGAGGAGATCGAATACCGAGTTGACATATGTCTCGGCTAGCATGTGTGGCTCCAGAAGGTGCAGAAATATAAAGTCGTGACCTCCTTCCATTTTGGCGTAACTGATAGTTGTATTGGGAATCTGAACCTGACGGCGGCCTTCTTTGACATCCAGCATCGGACGATAGCGTGTGAAGTCGAAAAAGTTCCCCGGCCGGGCTATCTCGCCCAGGGGCACGGCTCCGAGGTAAGACTCCAGACGAGTCAAAGTCAGAGTTCCCGCATTGCTGACGTCGATCCAGGGCTTAAGGACAGCCAGGGCATGCGGCTCGTTCAACTGGGGGACAGGCTCGAAAAGCTCAAAGGCACGGAGTCTCATAAACACATTTTAACACAGGTTGACATATTGAGAAACTTGAACTGGAGGATAGCGATTAAGAGGGCTGTGTGGTGTACTGGCTGGGTGGGCAGTTTTGTAAATATCCACATCAATCAAGATAGTCGCCTGATCAGGATAGTTTAGTCCTTTATCGCAATCCTTCCAAATGGCATAGGGTAGCTAAAGACAGCGGACTATGGACTCCTATGAAAGCATAACGCAAGTCCTCACTCCAACTTCTCTCCAAATCCGACTTGGAGATGAGCAAACGTCATCACGGTTTGAGTAATCAAGCCTCGTGAGCGGAGCCCCG
>Ga0315280_10007460_pt1 | contig 14684 bp, 10 predicted proteins | sample YL17G06_40_MG_FD_203697 | JGI IMG/M metagenome (GOLD analysis project Ga0315280, IMG submission 203697) | Sediment microbial communities from Yellowstone Lake, YNP, Wyoming, USA - YL17G06_40 | ecosystem: Environmental > Aquatic > Freshwater > Lake > Sediment | place: USA: Wyoming | collected...
TAGGCACACTTTGAAAAGGAAAAATTTGTTGTCTTATTTTTCCTTTTCAAACATTAACTACTTGATAGATAATTACTTAGCTCGATTATTTAAGGAAATCAAGAAACGGATTTCCTTAAGTAATATGTGCCTAGTCTCCATTTTGCAAAACTCTTCTTCTTATAAAGATCTATGCTCTACAACATTGCGAGCCAGCCGCCGTCGACATACACAATCTGCCCGGTAACAAAATCGCTGGCGGGCGAAGCCAGAAAAACAGCCGTGCCAACGATATCTTCGGGCTTGCCCCATCTGCCGAGCGGCGTTCTTGAAAGCACCCATTTGTCAAAATCCTGGTCGGTCCACAGCGGCTTGGTAAGCTCCGTCTGAACGTAGCCCGGCCCGATGGCGTTCACGTTTATATGGTATTTTGCCCACTCGACCGCCAGCGATTTTGTAAGCATAAGTAGGCCGCCTTTGCTGCTGGCGTAGGGAGCGTTCGTGGCACGCGCCGCATGGCACAGTAGCGAGCCGATGTTGATAATCTTGCCCGGCTTAGCGACTTGTTTTCGATGCCGGCAGAAGGCCTGGCAGATGAGAAACACAGCGGTCAAATTCACCTGGATAACTCGCTGCCAGCTATCCAGATCGACCTGTTCAGCCGGTGCGCGGGCGGTTGTCCCCGCACAATTGACCAGGATGTCTACTCCTTTAGTTTCGCAGACTATTCTCTCGAATAGGGCCTCTATTCCTTCGACCTTTTCGAGGTCGAAGGGAAAGGTCCAGACGTTTCTATCGCCGGCGGTTTTTTGAATTTGCTCCTTGGCGGTTCTAAGGCTGGCCTCGCCCCGCGCTATGATTGCGATATCAGCCCCATACCTGGCAAGGGCCTTTGCTATGGCAAAACCAATACCTCTACTGCCGCCGGTGACCAGGGCCGTCTTACCGGACAAATCAAAAAGTCCAGTCTCCATAACCTGCCAATTAAACAAAAAACCGCCCGAATAGCAAGTATCGGGCGCCAAGTGTTCGCGATTTTCTTGGGTCCTTGACAAATCGCGGCAAATCGTAGACAATCATTTATGGAGCTTGAGAACACCGATAGGGACGGGAAAGCCGATGCACTTAGTTGTAAAACAAGGTGGTCGAACGGCGAGCGAATTTCGATTCACAAAAGGCCCGATTCATATCGGTAGACACACCGACAGCCAGATACTTTTGCCCGATCAAAAAGTCTCAAGACAGCACGCGGTTATCTTCGACACGCAGGACGGCAAATGGCTGGTTAGAGACCTCGATTCAGCCAACAAAACCTACCTGAATGACAAGGCGATCCACGAGGCCGAGCTTAAAAGCGCGGACCGGCTCAGCATAGGCGATTTTACTATCGAAATCCGCCTGGAAGATGCCGGTGGCGCTGGTAAACGGCTGCACCTGGAAGACACACTGACCACGACTTTCCGTGAGCCGCAGACCATAGTAAGGAAACTCGATGCCGAGCACGCGCCGGACATCAGATTGCCTGCTAAAAGAGCAAAGGACTTCATACAGGCTACCGAAGCAATATGCCAGGCCAACGGTCCGGATGAAGTGTTAAGAGTCCTCTTGAAGATCGCAACAACACAATTTGGCGCATATCGCGCCTGGTGCACTTTGAGAAGTGAACCCGCCGGGCCGATGACCTGCCACGCGGGAAAAAGCCGAGACGGGCAAAAAGTCGAGCTTAGCGACCTCAAACTCAATGAAAAAATAACTAAATCGGTGGAAAAAGGCGAGTTTTTGCTCCTGCCACAAGTTCAACAGCTTGCTCTGAGCCTGTCGAAGGGGCAAAAAGAATCAAAAAAACTAAACTCTGCTATGATAGCTCCTGTTGCGGGCGCTTCCGGCTGCTTTGGCGTGCTGTACGTCGACAACGACAGAACTCAAGAGCAGTATAGTCTTAGCGACCTGGACTATCTAATGTTGCTTGCGATTCATACAGCAGCCATACTGGAGAACTTCTGACTCTTTGCACATCAGCTCTTCGCTGATAATGGCACGTTTTACCAAACAGATATCCTGGCTCTTATCTCATAGGCTTTGTGGAACCCTTAAATTTAATATCGGGCATCTTTTTGCCAAGCCGTCTGTAAGTTTCTTGAAGCTCGCGCAAAAAATCATCTGGTCTCATCGCCTTGACATGAGTATCCATAAACAGAACGTTAATCGTATCGCTGCAAAACGCAGGATTTTCGTAAACGAGAATATTGCCTGGCTCCATTATTACATCCTGGCCTGAAACGTATATGTAGCTGGGCCCTTCGAAATCCACCGGCTTATTGGGTGATTCAAGAGTCTCAGGTGACAGGTCAGTTTTCTTAGGCAGCTCCTGCAAATTCGGTGGTAATCTGTCATCATGGTCGCTTGCGTATATCAAGCAGGCCCTTCCTATCTGTTTTAAGTTCTCACCAGAGGTCTCGCTGGTCTCTATCATTGACTTGTGCTGCTGTTGCATCTTTTGGAAAACACCCATTATTTCCATCAGATGCTCTTTCGGCAAGGCGACATCAATCGTCATCTTGCCGCCACCAACGCTGCCGGCAAATACTACGCTGCTCTTGGTAGGGATATCCATTTGCGGCATTGCTGCCGCCATCGGCATAAAAGCCCAAATCGGCTTTAGCAGCCGCAGAACGTTATACGTTGCCACGAAGTCGGCCTTATCCGCCGCGGGAAGTAGTGCCAAAGCCGCCTTGACTTCGCCTGCCATTTGCTTCGGGCCGCCCGCTTTTATCTGATCTATCAGCTCGCGTATGCCCGAATCCGAGTCACCACCTGCGGCGCAGACCCACAATCCGTCAACCGTCGCCCAGCGGTAGTCAATCCCCGGGCCATACAGGGCATTTATCATCTGTCCCTGCGGTGAATTAGGCTCAGTAGATTTCATCACGAACTGCGCAGCATCTATTGGAACATCCTTGTAACGGTCTTGACCGCGCTTCAGTGTAAAGCTGGTCTCCATCCCCATGTCTTTATAGAATTTGGCAACCGCGCCGGTATTTATGAGCTGTGCGCTTTCATCAATAACCTTATTGAGTATTTTGCCATCCTTAACGGCCACAATATACTTAAGCGCAAATGGCGGCTTGCTCTTAACGTCAATCAAGAACGCCCCTGCCATCGGCCCGCCAAAGCAGCCCATTGACTCTTCGACAAGGGCCTTCATCTTGGCTATATCCTCAGCGGACATACTCTCGCGCATCATGGCCAGAAACAAATCGATCGCCTTAACATTAAGCGCTTTCCAGAAAGGCGTATTCAGCCTGCCGGCAAAATTCATCGCTGCCCCGTCTTCCAGGTATCCCAAAAGCCCGTTTTCCTCGCTCGCAGAACTGCCGACGGAGAACATCTTAGCCATATCCGTGCCGGGCACAGCCGAAACCGCGACGGCAGCAGTCAGAACATCCGGCTTGGGATCCGCTACTATACTCAGCGATTGCGTTTCTTTCATCAGCGTCTCGAGAATGGCAGCATACGCATCCATCATTCTGGTTACCGACTGTGATGTTTGCGGACCTTTTGATTGCTTGTCCATCTTTTTCATTTCTTCGATTTGCTGATCAAGCATACTAAGTACTTGCTTATTATCCGGCTGGCTCTGCGCCAAATCATTTCTCATCTGCTGGAGTTTTTTGATTTGGGCCTGCACATCAAAGCCGCCGCCGGCAGTCATCTTTTTCATTTGTTCTATCTGGCTTCGTAGCATCGGCCCAAATGTTTTCGATACGACCTGCATATTCACATAAGCCCAAACCGGCGCCTGCAAAGCTTGCTTTACCTGACCGGCATCGAGAACACCTGCCAGGCCGGGCGACCGGGCAGCAGAAATTGACTTTGCAGTTGCGATCAGCCTGTCATAACTTTTCGCCGATTTGAGCAAAGCGAAATTACCCACCTGGATAACCAGTCCCTTTTCGCCTGCGATTTTGGAAACGCCATTAGCATCCGGCGCAGACACCTTGGGATTTGCGCTGATAAACTGTTTGTAGTCTGTAACGGGAATAAGCACAGAGATGAGGTCATCACCCACTGGTTCGCCTGGCGCAATCGTTCCAAACACGGCGAAACTGCCGCTGGTATTCACGCCCTTTAGTGTGGGGTCACCAAACTTCTCGGCCAATTGTGCCTTTACGAGCACCGAGATAGGTGTTGGGTATACGCCAGCCAAAAACTGATCCACCTGGGCAAGAGTCTGATCAAGATTATTTATCCGCACGCAAAAAAGACTCTCAGCCGGAACCATCGTAAGCAGGTTGTCGTCCGCCCTTACTGCTACAGCAAAAATAGAGAACACCGACAACCACAGCACAACAGCGTTTCTTAAACTTTTTGAATTAAACATTTTTGTACCTCCAAAAACCAGTCACAAAAACCCCGCAATAAATTGCGGGGCTAAATATCTAGCCCCCAGTTTCACTGGGGGTCTACAACTTCACCGCCGTTTGTATTTTCCGATTAACTGACCCTGGGCGAGGATATGCCCTTGCATAGCCTTGAGCAGGTCGCCCTTTCTGGCGCCGGCGGGCAAGTCCAGTGTCGTGTCCAGGGCGTAGATTTTGAAAAAGTATCGGTGCGTGCCGCTGGGTGGACACGGCCCACCGTAACCGATCCTGCCAAAATCACTGGTGCCTTGTCGGGCACCGCTGGGCAAAGTTTTATCAGCCGGAACCTTTTCCGCCAACTGTCTGGTCTCTGCCGGCAAATTAAACAGCACCCAGTGTACAAAAGTGCCCATCGGCGCATCAGGGTCATCGCATATAAGAGCGATACTCTTGGTGCCCTCCGGAACCGTATCCCATTGCAGCGGCGGCGAGACATCAGCGCCATCGCAGGTGTACTTGGCAGGGATCAAACCGCCGTCCTGGAAAGCAGAGCTTGTGATTTTGATGTCCATTCTTCCATCTCCTTCTGATGCCCGACGGACTACTTCTCGAATCTCCACATATCTATTGTCATATCCTCGGCAGCGACCCAGTCAACGTGCCAATCCAGAAACAGGCAATGGCAGCCGGCTCTATGTCGAGCCCTTGCTACTCGTCGGCCATAAGTTATGTCCTGCCTGTCGGAGAATGGCATGTGGTCCGGATGCCAGACGTCGCAGCGATTGACTCCCTGGTCGTCGGCTTTTCTAACTATCAGCCGCCACGACCCGTACTCGTTATCGGCAAGGTAAATAGTATAGGCCCGCTGGGTACAGTTTGTTAGCTTGACCGAGTCTATCCTTTCCCTTCCGACCATGTCGTTCTTATCCCTGAAGGTCCAGCCGTTCACAACAAAGCAGACCGTCTGGTCTTTGTCCGGATAGCTTGGGCAGCGATAGATTTCCACGTTTCGATAATCGTTGTCTATCGGCTTTTGCGCCAGAAAGGGCATAAAAAGCTCGAACCACGGAATTCTGCCCGTCGCCGGAGCACGATTTGTCAGGCCCCAAGGAACATATAGGTCGTACTCTTCGGCATATAAATTCACCGCCAGGCCGATCTGACGCAGGTTGCTCTTGCAGTTCACGGCCTTAGCCTGTTCGCGGGCCTTTCGCAGTCCCGGCATCAGTATCGCCATCAACAAAGCGATGGTGGCAATTACCACCAAAAGCTCTATCAGCGTAAACCCAGTTCGCTTAGACACAACCGCACACTACTGCAAGTCCAAGTCTGGATTGTCAGGGCCAAAATGCTTGAGCATCACAATGGGATCGGCCTTAGAAGGGTTAGTAATCGTCACTCCTTTCTTGGCAGCCTGCTCGGTAACAAAAAACTCGTCATACGTTAATTGCCCGTACCTTATCAGCGATGGAGTCTCTATATCCCACTGTCCCATCGTGCCGTGCCCTTGCATCATGATAAACCCGTACGCGGCGCTATCCTTAATTGTTACTTTCTTGCCTGGCAGAACCGTGAGCTCTTTGGCGCTAAAAGTTCTGGACTTATAGCATATCCAATTCTCGATGTAGCCTTCGGCCTTCATTTCACGGAGCGAGCGAACGGGCTTAGGCCGCATAAATCGATTCTCGGCAAAATTGGGGTCTACATTCAGGTCCCAATCAATCACCGCAAGCAGATGGTCAACATCCCCTGCTTTATCTTTGGGCGTATCTTTCCAAAGCAGCTCTTTTGGCACAACCTGATTGTGCGGAACCGACTCGTACATAGCGAAGACATCGGATGCCTTTTGCGGCTCATAAGTGCACAAACTTCCCGGCGCATGCAGCACGCCCGGCGGCACATCCCAGCCCGTGCCCACCTCCAGCCGATACGCAACCGACAGAGCCGTGATTTTGTTGTCACCTTTTTCAAAATCAGCCAAACACTGACGAACCTGCTCTTTGGTGGTGCCGGGCTTGAGGCCGAAGAATGTGTACGGGAAATCGCCGCCGTAGTTGTTTGCCTGGGGCGGAAAATAATAGGCTTCGGGCTTTCCCAACTGCCCTGTCAGCTTGGCGTGCTCGTCGCGGTGATGTATATGATGTGGCAGCGCTCCTTTATTATCGAAGAACTTCGAGTACATCGGCCAGCGCTTATACTGCTTCCATATCCTGTCGCCGACGATTTCGCCTTTGAGCTCATCGATCGCTTCTTTGAGCAGGACTTTTTCAACCTTTCCATTGTGCTCGAACACAATAAAGCTCAGCCCTTCATTCGGCGAGGTTAGCGGCCCATTATCCGCAGGGGTGGTTGATGCAAACCAGCGTTCATCGATGCCGCCGCGCGGGCCGCCAAGCGCATAATAATCGTCGGGATGAAGTTTGATTCGCCGGCCCGGCACACAAAAAGACCGCGGCACCCAGTTCGGCGCCAGCCTTAATATGCCGCTGCCCTGCTCAAGTGCATAACCAGCAATAGATTTAGCAGACATAAATTCTCCTTAACCCGATGGTCTAATGAGTTCTGCAAAATTTCAGGTTAGGCATATATTATTTAAGAAAATCCGGTTTTGATTTTCTTAAATAATCACCTAACTATTTGTCAGAGAGCAGCTTACTGTTTGACAAGGAAAAAACAAAAACCTTTTTTTCCTGTCAAAGTATGCCTAACCTGCAATTTTGCAGAAGGCTTCGACCATCTACACTTTCGGTACTTTCACCCACTTTTTGGTTTTGGCCGAGTCCAGCACCGCGTCACAGACGCACTGTGTCGCCAGAGCTTCGCGGAAGCTCGGCGAGGCAGGCTCGCCCTTAGCCATACTATCTAGAAACTCCGCCACCTGGTGGACGAACGTTTCTGCGTAGCCAATCTGCAGCCCCGGCACCCACCACTTGCCCATATAGGGCATATCGCCGTCGGTAACGTGAATCGACCGCCAGCCTCGCACGATCGAATCGTCGCGATGATCGAAGTAACTAAGCCGATGCAAATCGTGCAGGTCCCAGGCGATCGATGCGTGCTCGCCGTTGATCTCGAAGGTATAAAGGGCCTTGTGCCCGCGGGCGTAGCGGGTAGACTCGAAGTTGCCCAGCGAGCCGTTATCGAATCGGCAGAAGAAGGTGCACGCATCGTCGATGCCGACCGGCTCGACCTTGCCCGTCTCAGCGTTCATTCGCTCCTTGACAAAGGTCTCCGTCATGGCGCACACGACGGCGATGGGCCCATTTTGCCACATCGCCGTGTCGATGCAGTGAGCCAGCAGGTCGCCGAGCACGCCCGAGCCGGCGGCCTTGACGTCCAGCCGCCACGTGCCCATGCCGCCCTGCGGCACCTTCGGCGAGATGGTCCAATCCTGCAGGAAATTTGCCCGATAGTGAAAGATTCGCCCCAGCCGACCCTCGTCGATGAGCTGCTTGGCCAATGTCACGGCGGGCACCCGGCGATAGTTGAACGAGACCAGATTGGCTACGCCCGCGGCCTCCACGGCCTCAACCATCTGCCGGCCCTGCTCGGCGTTCAGCGCCAGCGGCTTCTCGCAGCAGATGGCCTTACCCGCCTTGGCCGCGGCGATTGCAATCTCGGCGTGCGCATTGTTCGGCACACAGATATCGACCACGTCGATATTCTTGTCCTCGATTACCTTATGCCAGTCGGTGGTGTACGACTTGTAGCCCCACCGCTCGGCAAAGGCCTTGGCCTCATCCTCCACCAGTCCGCAGACCACCTGCAAAACCGGGTCGTACGGCACATCAAAAAAGTGCGTGACCTTCAGGTACGCGTTGGAGTGCGTCCGGCCCATAAAGCCGTATCCGATAAGGCCAACATTAAGCTTCTTCTTTTTCATAACGTTACTCCCCTAACAAAAAATTAGTGCTCACAATCAACCGTATTTTCTATTTAGCTCGTCGACCGCCTTTTTACATTGTTCGGTGACTGCCCAGGCGTCAGGCCAGAAACACAAGTCGATGGTCCACCAATCGTGTCCCATGTCGTTTTTAGCCAGTTCCGGAAGCAGCTCGTCAAAATTTATCTTGCCCTGGCCAAAGGGCGTGTGGGTCGATGTCTCGTTATTGTGGAGCGTGCCGTCCGAGTCAATCAGGTGGATGTGCTTGATCTTGCCGCGAAGTTTCTTTGCCAATTCGACCACGCCGCCAGGCAGAACTTCCTTTTTGCCGGGCTGACGCGCGCCGCTTGTGGAAACCATGTAACCGTGACAGGTATCGAACATCACACCGAAATTGTCATGCCCAACCTCCTCTACGATGCGCACAATATCGGAAGGCTTATTGAAAGCAAAGCCGGGCTCAAACTCCCAGGCCATACGTACCCCTTTGTCGGCGGCTTCAGCGGCACAAACCTTCCAGGTTTTGACCACACGTTGCCGGGCGGTATCCGGATCAACCTTGTCGAAAATAGTAGGCGGCTGAACCGTGTCCACGCGAATGGCGGGAATTCCAAGGTCAACACAGAACTGCAGATTCTTGCGAAAACATGCAAGATACGCCGCGTTGTCATCAGCATCAATAAGGTGCTGGCTCCAGAGGTCGGCAGCCAAACCCGACCAGTCAAGCCCGACTTCCTTCAGTTGTTTCTTACAGGCGCTGCGCTGCTTTTTGAGCGGCATATTATCCGGGTTGGGGTGCGGCGGAAAGCCGCCCAGCTCCACGCCGTCAAAGCCCAGGCCCTTAACCTTTTTGATGACTTCATCCCAGGCTACCGGATTTTTTGCGTAAGGGCCGATGGTATACGCCCACGAGCCAATCGATATTTTCTTCATAATCCACCTCTCAACTTAAAGTCAACATTATCCCGTATTTGGCAGTGAGCCTGCAACATAACACGTCCAGCTCTTGCCCTTCGTGCCTCAATTTTCGATTGTCGATTGTCAATTGTCAATTAAAATGATGCTATTCAGCGAACGCTTCGGCACGTGATGTACGCCCCGCTTATCCCGCCAGTACTTGATGTCGCCGCCAGTCCCAACCGCCTCAATCACAACCGTCTCTTTGGGCTTGCCGAGTGCCAGGACAAGAAGTATCTCGTAACGAGACGGTATGTCCAAAGTCTTGCGAAGCTCCTCTCTCTTGACTGTCCCGATCATACAGCCGCCCAACCCCTTTTCCGCTGCACCCAAAAGAATGCTTTGGGCGGCGATTCCGTGGTCGCAGCCAAAAGACCGCGTTATCTCGGTATCGCCGAGTATAATAATGTACGCCGATGGTCTTTCGCCCTCAGCCGGGCCGGGCCAATCTTTCAGATACCCCGCCCAGCCCAGGTGCTGGAAAATAAGGGCATTTTTTTTAGGCTCACAGCAAAGGATGTATTTCAAGGGCTGTAAATTCGCCGCTGACGGAGAGAGCCTGGCCAGGTCGACCAGCTCCCGAAGAATCTGCTTGTCTATCGCCACTTCCTGGAAGAAACGTCTATAGCTCCTACTTTTGGCTACCAAGTCCTTTATCATTTTGTCGCCTCTGTGCAAAAGTTCGATCACCGCGTCTTACGAATTACAACCTGCAATACCTGACCTTCAGAAAGAACCACCTCCTTCTTCAACGTGATTTCGACTCGGGTCTCTCTAAGCTGGTAAGAGAATTCAACCGGCTGCCCTTGTGCTGTCACAGAAACGCCGGCAGGGCGAAAATCTTGCGGAACAGCAAAGGAAAGCGTTTTCAAATTGAGCCTGCCCCAGCAGACTTCGATTTGCTCGGTTTGGGCCTCGGCCTGTCGCTTTTGTGAAAAGCTGCCCCAGGCACCGGCGGCGGTAAAAGCAGCCTGGAAGTTCTCCGGCGTTATTTTTGGCGCAAAGCCCAGATGTCCCCTCGGCCCATGGTGCTCGTAGCCACAAAGAGCGGTGTAGACACCCCAACTGGCTAGTGCCCGCGCGTAGTGGTCGCCACATTCAATCTCGTTGAACGGATTGTGCTTTGCTGGATTGTATCGCTGTTGCACACCGTGACATATCGCAAGTGCCTCGGGGAGCATACCTTCGGCGACCATGTGGCCTGCCACCTGATACTCGATGCCCGTCCAGACCTCCTCTCGATAGAGAACGCCCTCGGTAAGATATTGGCTTTTAGGCCAGGTGCAGGTAAGTAAGCCTGGTTCGCCGGGCCTGGCAAACCACCGCTGCGGCTTGTGCACATCATTGTACGGCCCGACATCGGGCGTCCAGTTGTATTTCCAGACCGATTGTAGCGCCTTTTCGACAAACATCTCTGGATAAATATAGCCCAGCCCGAGCTGATGCGCCCAGCCCTGGCCAAAAAGCTGGTCGGAAAGACACCCTTTTCCATACTGATACTTCGGATGCTTCACCAAGTCAACATCCTGAATGAAGTATTCGCCGTCCCACAGCCGTTCGACCGTGAGCCGGCTGCCGCTTTCAAATATCTTTCGGCAGCGCTGGGCAAACTCCTGGTCGCCCATCTCTTTTGCCATCTCCTCGCCTGCACGGAGGGCAGCAAGATAAAGCGAGCCGACAAACGTGTTCGGCCCTTCAAAATTGATGTCATAGGTATTGTGCTGGCTATTTTCTATCAGGCCATCGTCGTTGCCGTCCTGAGCGATGGAAAATAGAAGCGCCTTTTTTATCCTCGGCCAGTTGTGCTGTAGAAAGCTATTATCGCTGGACATCAAGTGCTCGCGGTAGGCTTTTAGAATAGTGCCGCACTGCCCATCGGCGGCGTAAGCGCGATTGCTTCGAAAACCAACCAGGCCGGTCTTCTCGTCAAAGCCCTGGCCAAAGTCCTGCATTTCTCGCGCTGCTCGCTCCAGCTCAGGAAAAAGCCGAGCCGCAGCGTGAGCGTAATTCCACACGTGGGTGCAGGTGCCCTCGCAGCAGCCGACACCCTCCCACGCCCAGAAGCGCCCGTTCCTCCACCACTGGCAGGTGCCGGTGGCCAGATTGCAGACCGTCGAATGCAGGCGGAAGAGCAGCCAACGCGGCAGGGTGCTATCTTCATAAAATGTCTTGTGCCATTTTCGCGTGTCGCCGGCAAGACGGGCGTGATTATCAAGTACATAGTGGGCAACGTCAGAAGCACTATTGAAACGATTAGCGTACTGGTGACCATGCTCGTGATTTGGGAAGAACCAAGCCAGGACGAATATGAAGGTCCTCTTTTCACCGGCAGCCAAATCGGCTGTGGCCGTTGAGATGGCGGTGCTTTTTTTCTCGCTGACAGGGTAGGCGGTATCACCAGGATTAGCCCCCGCACCCGTGGCGGGGCCTGCCTCGGCCAGCATTAGCACCATTGAGCCGTAGTCGGGCAGTGTTTCCAAAGGACCCATCGGGGCTTTTTGCGCATCATCGGATAGTTCTATCTGGTCGATATTGATGTGTCCCCAGCCGCCGGATGCCCGGTCAACAATTTCAATTTGCCCTTGCCTGCCCTGCAATTCTGTCACGTTCCAGAAGTGCCACTGGAGCTTTTCATTGTCCTTGCCCGTTGCGGTGCGGACGACTTTGCCGTCGATTAAAAGATTGATGCAGGTTTGGCCCGCTTGTCCCCCGCCGCCGATAAGAAAGGTGATAAATTTTCGGGAGATTTCAAAAGCTGGCGAATTGAGCGTCCCGTGCGGGCTGTCGCCGCCGAGGTAGGTATTCACCAAGCCTTTGCCCAAAAAGCCGGATACCTGCTGCTGATTTGGCAGCGTGCCGGCTGCTGGTGCTTTGCCGAAGGCTTCGCCGGTTACTTTCCAGTTGCCGTAATCGGGGCCTTCAAAATCGGCAAGAATAATTTTTGGCCGGGCCGGCGCAGCCTCCTGCGGTATCGGGGCTTTTTCAGCGCTATGAACAATCAAGGTGCGGCCTTTCTCGGTGACAATTCGGCTTCGACGCAGGACATTATCAAGTGACGCTGCAGAATGTATGCAAACAGCGTTTTCAAGCCAGCCTGAAATCCCAACACGGATGCTTTTAGCGGAGACATTCTCGATAGTAATATGAAATAGCGTCGCGGGAAGGGCGGAATCCTTTGCATTAAGCGGAATAAAAGGTGAAAATGCCTCCATTTCTACCTTTACTGGGAAATCATCATTTCGATATCGCACGACGCCTATCGGATACTCGCCGGAAAACTCAACCGTCCCAAAATCCCGATTCAACTGCCTGGCGATGATTTTATCCTCATCCTGCACCAGGACCGCAAATCCGGAATCCACCGGGCAGTCCGGCCTATATGTTCGGTAATTGTCGCTTCCGTAACCGGAGAAAACATGCTGATTGAAAATTTGCCATAAAGCCAACGTCCCATCGCCGCGAAGATAAAGTTGGCCTGTGCCTATGCCGCAAACGGGCATCCCGATCGTATCCAACTCTTTGCCGCGATAAGTTTCGCGCTGGCCGCGCTGGCAAAGCCGCTGCATAAAATCCTTTGAAAGGCCTTTATCAGCGGGAATAAGATGCTCGGTTTTGGCACCGGCTTGTGCGGCTACATTTTGGGATACGGCCAGAAATGTCCAAACTAAGAATCCTATCACCATTATCCAGAGTTTTTTCATTCCAGGTTACCTCCTTGATATGGAATTACCCCGCAGTTGCGCCCCCAAGTTTAAGCACCAAAACTGTAGGCTCTACAATATGCAGATTATTCAAAAGAGGTTCTGTATATTTTATGTCTCCATATTCAGCCTCGCTAAAATGGTGCTGCTTGCCAACGTGATTATTCCAGTCGACGCCCTCCGTCAAGAAGCCGGTATCCCTGTGATGGTGCTTCGCAATCGCCCGCAGAATGGTAAGGCCATCTATAAGATACGATTTATTGCCGGTATCAATATAAGCTTCCAGGTAAGCAAGGGCGGCTTCAGCATTCTCCCAAAGATACGCAGTGTCCCAGCTTTTTTCCATAAAAAGTAGACCCTTAGTGGCACAACCATTTCTATCCTCGGTCATCTTGAATTGCTCCAGCCCGGCAAGGCACTTATCATAGGCAAAGCGCCGTATATTCTCATCATTTAATAAGTTGGCCGCTTGCCGCAGGACACGGAACGCCACCGCGTAGGCGACGTTTTCATGCTCGTCATAAGTATCGTGATTGATGCTACCGAAGATGCCGCCTTGCTGGATAAACACTTTTATTTTTTCCCGGATTCCGCCAGTGTAATCAGCCAGACCTCGCTGCGTAAGAGCTGTAAAAAGCTGGATTATGAATAGGCCATCAGCGCTCTTAGCAAATAAAGGGTCGTTCCCACCGTCGGGACTTTTAGGATAATGCTCGCCCGTCGGCTTGCATCGTCTTGGATACCAGCCATTCGCTGCAGGCTTTACATTTGCATCTATCCACTCGGCGGTTTTCGTAGCGGCTCTCCGCATTTTATCTTTTCTTTCGCCCTCCAAAATATCGCTAAAGATGAGCAACTGAAAAGCAACTTTTGCCGTTGAGCCGGGACAGAACCAATCATTATTATGCTTATAATTGAGGCAAAAACTACTTGTCGCGGTGTCACGGTAGCTAAAAATGAATCCTGTCTTATAGTCGATAAATCCGTCCTCTAGCACGTGGTCCAGCAGGCTAATGGCTTTATCCGGCAGACAGGGATCTCTAATATGTCTGGCAAACAAGTATATCTCGTAAGCGCCGCCGACCGCATTTGCCGCCCAGCCCGGGCCTTCGAGATTGCCAAAGTCGTGCCAGGCCATCACGTTGCCAGACTTATCCACGAAGGTTGATTTGCAGCAAAGATACTGCTTATGAGGGACCAGAGTTCGGTCAACCGCAAACCTGACCGAGTCGCGGGCTGAATCAAGAATTGTGTAAGATGGCTCCTCCGGCAGATAAAAACCCGATGTAGTTTCCTCCAGCAGCAGGTAATCAAGGCCAAACATATACGACTTCATAGCCTTTTCATTAGCACCCGTAATCTGAACTGTCAATTTATGCTCGCCTTTATCCAGTTTGTGAATGCCCATATCCAGAACGCCGGTGGCTACCACGCCATCATTGTAAAGGTCGATTGGCCCGCCGAGTTTTTTGCCGTCCAGATACAGTTGCACGATGCCGTAGTCGATTGCCTTTGTAAGCTGCATCTTTAGCCTGTAAACGCCGGTTTTTTTCACCGGAACGGATAAATCAAGTTTGTCGCCCGGCTTAGCGTCAGTCCACCATAGATGTGCATCGCCGCTCCAGTTGGAGCCAAATCCATCCATATCCTGCCTTTGCGGGTCGCCCGCGGTACTGCCAAGAATCTTCAGGTCTTCGCCTTCAAGCGATCCTTTAACCTTGGAGATTTCAATCGGGCCCCAGTAACCCTTGCGCTGCTCGACCGGCACAGGCTCATAAGGATCGGATTGGCCGGCAGCCTGAT
>Ga0315280_10007461_pt1 | contig 14684 bp, 9 predicted proteins | sample YL17G06_40_MG_FD_203697 | JGI IMG/M metagenome (GOLD analysis project Ga0315280, IMG submission 203697) | Sediment microbial communities from Yellowstone Lake, YNP, Wyoming, USA - YL17G06_40 | ecosystem: Environmental > Aquatic > Freshwater > Lake > Sediment | place: USA: Wyoming | collected...
GGCCAACTCCGCCGTGGTCTTCTCGCCACGTGCCGCGGCCAAGGCCACCTGAGCCTCCAATCCCCCCGACAAACGCCGCCGTTTCCTGCTCATCCGGACCTCCTGTCAGGCTATCCCGAAACATCAGCATACACCTTGTTGGGCTGTCCAGAAATCGGGGTCCACTACAGTATCGGCTCGGCCAAGCTGGATCGTGCTTGGCGTGAGAGTGAGGTTCTGACACACCGTTTTGACTGGTAAACCAGCCCGGTCGGTCAGGGCGTGGTAAAGGCCGTCGGCCTCATCTGCCAGACCGAAGGCCCGCGTGAGACTGGCCTGGGGGTCCATGTCGATCACGTGCGTGGGTGTCCCGCCGCGGGCCAAAAGGACCGCAAGGGCCGCGGCGGTCGTGGTTTTCGCCGTCCCACCTGTCTGGACAACTGTGGACATTTCGATTCATGGCTCGTGACCGCTAAAAAGTGGGGTAATCCCACACGACAGGTGGAGCGCCAGTATCTTTAGGGGTGGATCTCCCGAAGGGTTCTTGGTCGGGCTGCCGCTCGATGATTCCAGCAACCTAGCGGCGATGTCGTCTGCCAGCGTCGAGGTGCTGGTCCAGAATAGGCGACTTCGGAATAGGGGGCTTGGTGGACTTGGCGGTCTCACCGCCGTTTTCTCGCCTGCCCCGTGACCGCACTGCGCGGATTGCATCGAGAACGTTTCTTGGACTCTCGCCTGTCAAGGTGAGCGCAATGGAAATCAGAACTGCTTATAGTAACTATTATAAATAATATCGCTTCCTAATATTTTGAGATGGGTTTAGAATGGCGGTTCCGCCGCTGGCGGATAAGGGCATGGCGGCGGGCCAGAGCGGCTGGGCGATCGCACGGGTTGCATCCCTCGGTTTTGCGATGCACACGCCAGCCGGCGGTTGGCCTGTCCGTCTCACCGGTGCGGAGCGATACATGCCAGAAGTCCTCTGTCCCGATGTGGTGGTGTACGTGTGCACGAACTGCATTCCGCGGGGTCAGCGTCTGCCGCGACAGTGGAGTCAGGACGGCGCCCGTATTCTCGTGCGAGAGGTCCCTTGCAGCGGCAAGATCGACGGCCAGTATCTGCTCCATGCGGTGGAAGGTGGCGCGCGCGGTCTGTGCGTGGTTGCATGTCCCAAAGGGGAGTGCCACCTGGCGCAAGGGAACTACCGGGCGGAGATCCGCATCCGCACCGTCCGGCGGTTACTGGCGGAGATTGGACTTGAGCCCCAGCGGGCTGAGCTGCTGCACTGCTCCGGCGAGGACTCGGCCCAGGAACTCGAACAACTCGTCCGGGACGCGGTCGAGCGCATCGCTGCCCTTGGTGAAAGCCCGCTTCGCGCGGCAAGGTAGGGACCCATGATCGAGCGGGCAAAGAGCCTGAACGAGAGGATTCTCGGCGGAGATACGATCCTGCTTGCGGAGATCTCGCCGCCGCGGGGCGTTGATTCCGCACAGGTGCGCGACGCGGCACGACGGCTTGCCGGCAAGGTTCACGCCGTGGGGATCAGCGATAACCGGGAGCGGGTCTCGATGGCGGCGATGGCTGCGGCCTCGCTGGTCGCGGCCGAGGGGCTGGAGCCCATCCTCCACGTGACCACACGGGACCGCAACCGCATCGCCTTGGTTTCCGAGGCCCTGGGGGCACAAGCCTTGGGGATTCGCAACCTGCTCTGCACCAGCGGGACCCACCAGACGTTGAGCCGTTTCCGCGCCGCTAAGAACGTCTACGACATCGACTGCATTCAATTGCTGAAGACCTACGCGGGTCTGCCAAGCGACGGCGGACTCTTGGGCGAGGAAGGCGGCCTGGACGGGGCCGGTCCGTTTTGCCTTGGCGCGGTGGCTTCCCCGGAGGCCGACCCGCTGGAGCTGCAAGTCTCGCGACTGGTCAAGAAAACGCGTGCCGGGGCGAAGTTCCTGGTCACGCAGCCGGTCTTTGATCTGGAGCGTTTTGGCGTATGGTGGCAGGAAGTTGCCCGGCGCGGCATCCACGAGAAAGTGGCTATTTTGGCGGGCATCGAGCCACTGTGCAACGGTTCACTGGCCGACGCGCAGGCCGCCAAACGTCCGCTCGCGCGGATCCCGGCATCGATGCTCCAGCGGATTCTGTCCAGCAGCGACCCCGTTGCCCAGCGTGCCAGCGCCATCGAGATCGCGTTGGAGACCATCGAGCGGCTATCGAGCTTCCGCGGGTTGCGTGGAGTGAGCATCTCCGGCGACGGCGACCTCGATGCTGCCCTTGTGGTCATTGAGAAATCCGGTTTGGGGAGCAATTGACCGTGCCTGCCAAGTACGTCATCCATGCCACGCCGGCCGCGCCCCGCCTGCGTCCCGTGGGCAAACTGGGGATCGTCGATTGGCGGGAGGACTGTTCGAGTTGCCACAACTGCGTCAAACGCGATTGCGTCTACGGATTGTACCGCGACGAGGCCGACGCGCTGCGCGAGGAAAACGGCTACCTCGACTACATCTATCAGTGCAAAGGGTGCCTGAACTGCGTGCAGAACTGCACCAAAAACATCCTCACCCGCGTCGTCAACCCCGAGTACCGCCGGCTCGGCGACACGTACTATACGCCGGACATCGTGCTTTCCACGTGGTTCCAGGCAGAGACAGGCCGCATCCCCGTATCGGGGTCGGGCTACGGCGGCCCGTTCTCCGGCCCCGGCTTCGATTCGATGTGGACCGACATGTCCGAGATCGTGCGTCCCACGCGGGACGGGATTCACGGGCGGGAGTACATCAGCACCAGCGTGGACATTGGCCGCAAGCTCCCCTACCTCACGCTGGCGGACGGTCAATTGAGCTCCGCCCCGCCGCCTCTTATCGAGACGCCGTTTCCGGTGGTTCTCGACCTGATTCCTGAACACTGGCAGCGCGGATCGGTGGTGGCCGCCGTGGTTGCCGCGGCGGCGGAGATCGGGACGCTGGCGATCCTCCGCGAGCGGGACATGCGGTCAAGGATGGACCGGGAGCGAGGTCGCGTCGTTCCTCTGCTGGAGACTCCCAACGTGACCGCGGCATGGCCAGGCGGGTCGTCGCCCCTGGTGATGATTCCCGACGACCAGGACGTGATGACGGCTCGGGCTGCGCTGAACAAGGAGAGACCCGATTCTGTCGTGGCCATCCGCATGCAGGCCAGCCCCACGGTGGCCCAACGTGTCGTCGAACTGGCTCGCGCTGGGGCGGAGGTGATCCATCTGGTTTTCGACAGCCATGGCTTGGAGGCCCCCGGCCCTGGAGACGGAAAAGGCTGGCGGCCGCGCCACGCTCGCGACGTGTTGCGGGACGTCCACGGCACTCTGGTCAAGGAGGGCATCCGGGACGAGATCACGCTGATTGCCTCGGGCGGGATCGCCCTGGCCGAGCACGTGGCCAAAGCGATTATCTGCGGAGCCGACCTCGTGGCCATTGACGTCCCCTTGGTGCTGGCCCTCGAATGCCGGCTCTGCGGGGAATGCCTTCGCGGCGAGCCCTGCCCCATCGCCTTGGAAGAGATCGACGCGGAGTTCGGAGCCCATCGCATCGTGAACCTGATGGCGGCCTGGCACCAGCAGTTGATCGAGGTGCTGGGCGCGATGGGCATTCGCGAGATACGTCGTTTGCGCGGCGAGACCGGCCGTGCGATGTTCTTTGAGGACCTGGAGCGCGAGACGTTTGGCCGCCTGTTCGGCAAGCGCAAGACCGCCGATGTGATCGCGACTTAGCCCGTCGCGGCCGCCAGCGGCTTAACCATGGGATTCGTCAATGTGAGCACCACGCAACTGACCTCGTCGCCCTCCCAGCCCGAGCCCCGAGACGGTTTCCTCTCGCAGCCCGAGTACGCCGAGGTTTCGCGCGAGGTGCGGCCGGCTCCGCCCCGCTACCGCAACGAGATTGGCAAGTTCAGCATTCGCCGGGCATCCAGTTGCATGGCCTGCGGCCGGTGCGTGGAGGTCTGCGAGCACGGCGTCCACGTCCGCCCCAGGGGTTATCGTTCGATCATCCGGCCGTTCGATTACCGCTGCATCGGGTTCGGCTGTGCGGAGACGGGACGCTACTGCATCGACACTTGTCCCCAGCAAGCCCTCTCGCTCTCCGAAAACCCGGCCTTCGAGACGATGGGCGACTACCGCTGGACGCCGGACCTGCTGGTCAGCACCTGGGTCATGGCCGAGACGGGCCGCCCGCCGGGAAAACACCTGGAAAGCGAGGTGGGGGCCTCCGGCGGCGGCTTCGACCGCCTGCGGTTCCGCTTCGCGGCGTCGCCGCCTGCGGACCTGCGGCGCGAAGACATCTCGACCAGGCTAGTTCTCAATCGCCGCAACGACAGGCGGCCCAAGATCACGATCGACGTCCCCTGGTACGGCGGCGGCATGTCGTTCGGCTCGACCAACATCCGGGCCCTGTTGGGGAAGGCCCGAGTCGCCAAGGCGTTCAACGGCTTCACGTGCACGGGCGAAGGCGGGTATCCGGACCGGTTCATTCCCTACAAGGACCACGTGATCACCCAGGTGGCGACGGGCCTGTTCGGCGTGCGCGAGGAGACGATTCAGCGGGCGCGGATCGTGGAATTCAAGTACGCTCAGGGGGCCAAGCCAGGGCTGGGCGGCCACCTGCTGGGCGATAAGAACACACCGAGCGTGGCCGCCATGCGCGAGACGGGCGTGGGGGTCTCGCTGTTCTCCCCGTTCCCGTTCCACAGCGTCTACTCCGTGGAAGACCACAAGAAGCACCTCGACTGGATCGCGCACGTCAACCCACGGGCGCTCTTATCGGCCAAGGTCTCCACGCCGGTCGACGTGGACATGGTCGCCGTCGGGGTCTACTACGCGGGGGGCCACGTTGTCCACATCGACGGGAGCTACGGCGGCACCGGGGCTGCGCCGAACATCGCCAAGAAGAACATCGCCATGCCGATCGAGTACGCCATCGGCCGGGTGCACCAGTTCCTCGTGGCCGAGGGAATCCGCGATCAGGTTACGGTCATTGCCAGCGGCGGCATCCGGACCCCTGCCGACGTGGCCAAGGCGATTGCGCTCGGCGCGGACGGGTGCGTGATCGGCACGGCCGAGCTGGTCGCTTTGGGCTGCATCCGTTGCGGCGCCTGCGAGAGCGGACGCGGCTGCGCCCGGGGCATCGCCACCACCGACGACGAGCTGCTGGAAATGGTCACCGTCGAGTGGTGCACGCAACGGCTGGTGAACATGTACAGTGCGTGGCGGGAGATGCTGGTCGACCTGCTCTATCGCCTGGGGCTCGACTCGGTCGCATCCTTGCGCGGACGCATGGACTTGCTGACCCACCTGGACTACGACGACGCGAGCTGAGCGAAGCATGTCGCACTCGATGAAACATGTCGAAGCAATCCTTCACGCCCGCGCCGATCTGCGGCCCGCGGGGCCTTGGTTCGCGCGCTCGCCGGAAGCGGAGGGGGGCTGCGGCGTCACCGGGTTCGCCTGCACGATCCCGGTGGGCGGGCGGCACATCTACGAGCCCTCGATCCAGATGCGCAACCGGGGCAACGGCAAAGGTGGCGGCATCGCCGCCTGTGGCCTGGTGGCCGAGGAACTTGGAGTGTCGCGCAAGGTCCTCGAAGACGATTACATCCTCCAGGTGGCCCTGTTGGACGCAAGCGCCCGCGGCGAGGTGGAGAAGGACTTCATCGAGCCCTGTTTCGACATCGACGAGGGCGGCCTGATCCCCACCGTGGACAACTACCGCGACGTGCCGCTTCTGGAGGTCCGCCCGCCGGACGTGGCCCGCTACTTCGTCCGCGTTAAGCCCGACGTGCTGGCCCGCTTCGCACGGGAGAGGGGTCTGGACAAGGCCGGTCTGGCCGAGCGGGACGTGGAAGACGAGTTCGTTTACCAGAACTCGATCCGGCTGAACAACCGGTACTACGCGTCCTTGGGCGACAAGCGGGCCTTCGTGATGTCGCACGCCCGCAACCTGATCATCCTCAAGATCGTGGGCTACGCCGAAGCGGCGGTGCAGTACTACCGCATCCCCGACACGCGGGCCCACGTCTGGATCGCCCATCAGCGCTATCCTACCAAAGGGCGCGTCTGGCATCCTGGCGGCGCGCATCCGTTCATCGGGCTGAACGAGGCCCTGGTCCACAACGGTGACTTCGCCAACTACCATTCCGTCTCCGAGTACCTCGCCGGACGCAACATCTTCCCGCAGTTCCTCACCGATACTGAGGTTTCAGTGCTGCTTTTTGACCTCTGGAGCCGCGTCTATCGGTACCCGGTCGAGTACATCATCGAGGCCCTAGCACCGACAACCGAGTTGGATTTCGACCGCCTGCCAGCCGAAAAGCGGCGGATCTATCGCCAGATCCAGGCCGCGCACATCCATGCCTCGCCTGACGGACCTTGGTTCTTCATCATCGCCCGCAGCCTCGCCGAGACCCGAGAATTCCAGTTACTGGGGATCACCGATACGGCCATGCTGCGCCCGCAGGTTTTCGCTTTGCAGGAGGGCGAGGTGTCCATCGGGTTGATTTGCTCGGAGAAGCAGGCGATCGATGCGACGCTGGCCAGCCTGGCCGCCGAGGACCCACGATTCACGCCCGTTGCCGACATTTATTGGAATGCCCGCGGCGGAAGTCACACCGACGGCGGGGCATTCCTGATGACGGTCTCGCCGGCCGATGGGCATTGCAGGACGGACTACAAAGCCGTCCTACAAAACGGGCATTATCGCCTCCGCGTGGCCACCAAGTTCGGAGTGCCGGTCGCCACCGTGCCCTGGCAAGTCCACTGCAACCTCTCCGTGCCGCCGGCTGCACCCCAGGAAAACGGTGAAGACACCGCGGCGATCCAGAAGTGCGTCCAGGAAGAGGACCCGCAGGGGTTTCTCTCCTATCTGGTCGAGCGCCTGCCGGATATGGACTACGACCGCTTCCGCGGATTCGTGGATCGATGGGCACGCCAGACTGCCGAAAACGTGCCCGCCTTAGGCATCGAGGCCCTCACCCTGGCGATCGACCGCCGTTATCCCACAGGGGGAAAGAAACGCAGTTCGCTTTTGACCATCCTGCGCAACGGCTTGGAGCAGGTCTTTCGGCGGCAACCGCTTCTTGACGACGAGCGTGCGAGCAGTCACGTGCGGATCACCTGGGAGTCCCGCGAGCGGTTGCGCGGCCCGCGGCCCGCAGAGACAACGCTGCTGATCGACGCCCGCAGCTTTGCGCCCGAGGCCGAGAATTGCGACGCGGCGCTGGCGGTCAGGGCCTACCAACTGGGGTGGAGGCATCTGGTCCACTACAACACCCGGGGAACGCGATTCCACGGCGTGGGCTTCGGACCCGGTACCAAGGGTCTGCGGATCGACTGCTACGACAACCCGGGCGACTACCTCGGCTCGGGCATGGACGGCCTGGAACTCCACGTTCACGGCAATGCCCAGGACCAGCTCTGCCAGATCAGCAAGCGGGGCAAGCTGGTCGTCTACGGGGACGTGGGCCAGACCTTCCTGTATGGGGCCAAAGGCGGCGAGATCTACGTGCTGGGCAACGCGGCGGGACGCCCGATGATCAACGCCGTGGGCTCGCCTAGGGTGGTCATCAACGGCACCGCGTTGGACTTCCTGGCCGAGTCGTTCATGGCCGGCGACCCGCACAACGGCGGCGGACTGGCCATCGTCAACGGCCTCGCCTACGATCAGTACGGTAAACTGAATCCGCTCGAACTGCCCTACCCCGGCAGCAACCTGCTTTCGCTGGCCTCGGGCGGGGCGATCTACGTGCGCGATCCGCACAATACGCTGGTCGAGGAGCAGCTCAACGGCGGGGCATTCCGGCCCCTCGCCACCGCCGATTGGAGGCTCATTCTGCCGTATCTCGAAGAGAACGAGCGGCTGTTCGGCATCCGCATCGACCGCCATCTCCTGACGGTCGACGGCATCCTGGCTTCACCGTCGATCGTCTACCGCAAGGTGATGCCGCGCAGGGACGCCGAGGCCGAGGCAGCGTTGGAAGGGATGGGAGGGTGAGAAAGGGAACTGCGAACTGAAAACTGCAAATTGAGAACTGCGACTCTGCAATTGTCAATTTGCCATTAGCAATGATTACCTGGCGGTCACGTATGTCAGCCATCCTTCAGTGGAATAGCAGCGACTTCCTCGAAGAGGTCCAGCGGCGCAGCAATACGGCCGTGAGCGCGTGCTTCCAGTGCCACAAGTGCAGCACGGGCTGCCCGGTCGGACGGGAGATGGACTTCCTCCCCAGCCAGGTCATGCGGCTGGTACACCTTGGGGCGGAGGCCGAAGTGCTCGGGTCGCAGGCGATCTGGCTCTGCGCCTCGTGCGAGGCATGTACCACGCGGTGCCCGATGGGCATCGACATCGCCGCCGTGATGGACGCCCTGCGGATCATGGCCATCGACCGTCAGCTCGTGCTGACCGGCGCCCACGGCCGAGAGTTCAACCGCAGCTTCTTGGGAAGCGTGCGGCGGCACGGCCGGGTGTACGAAATGGGCATGATGGCCGCCTACAAGCTCCGCACCGGCGACCTCCTGACCGACGTGGGCAAGGTCCCGCAGATGCTCGTCAAGGGTAAGCTCTCGCTTCTGCCAAAGCGGAGTGGCAGCGTCAAGAAAGTGCGCGAGGTCTTTCGCCGGGCGGAGGAGGAAGCAGGACAATGAAGTACGCATTCTTCCCGGGTTGCAGCCTCGAATCGAGCGCGTGGGACTTCGATCGCTCCACCCGCGCGGTCTGCCGCACATTGGGGATCGAGTTGGAGGATATCCCCGACTGGGTCTGCTGCGGCTCCACGCCGGCCCACGCCAGCAGCGATTCGCTCGCGGTCGCGCTCCCGGCGCTGAATCTCCAGAAGGCGCAGGCTGCGGGCCTGCCAGTGATGACGGCTTGTGCCTCGTGCTATGCCCGGCTGCGGACCGCCAATCACAAGGTCCGCAACGAAGCAGCCGACCGCGAGCGCACCGAGCGAATCACCGGCAAGCCCTATGACGGCGGCGTCGAGGTCCACCACGTGCTCGACGTCCTAGTGAACCATTTCGGCCCGGACGCAATCCGTGCGAAGGTGAGCCGTGCGCTGGACGGGCTGCGGGTTGCCTGCTACTACGGCTGCCTGTTGGCCCGCCCGCCGGAAATCGTCGCCTTCGACGACCCGGAGCACCCGACGTCGATGGATGATGTGGTCGCGGCTACGGGCGCGGAGCCGGTCGCCTGGCCGTACAAGACCGAGTGCTGCGGGGCCAGCCTGTCCATGACTCATGCCGGCGCAGTGAGCCGGTTGGGCCAGAAGCTGCTCTCCATGGCGCGCCAGGCCGGGGCCGAGTGCCTGGCCGTTGCGTGCCCTCTGTGCCAGGTGAACCTCGATCTGCGTCAAGCCGACGCGTCCAAGGCGCACGGAACCATCCCGCAAACGCCTGTCCTCTATATCACGCAACTCGTGGGGCTCGCGCTGGGGCTTTCGTCCAGACAGTTGGGCCTCCGTGCGTTGACGGTCAGTGCCGAGCGGCTGCTGGCCGAGCGCGGCATCGCGACGGTCGGCGCGCGGGAAGGCAAACTATGACTGCATCGTCATCTCAGAACGTCGTGGTCTCCTCCAACGGCAATGGGAATGGCAAAGTGCCGTGCGGTGCGGTCCTGGTGTGCGGAGGTGGGGTGGCCGGCATTCAGGCATCGCTCGACCTCTCGGCCGCCGGGTTTCGCGTCTACCTGGTGGAAGAGAGTCCCACCATCGGCGGCGGTATGGCCCGCTTGGACAAGACCTTCCCCACCGGCGACTGCGCCACGTGTATCATCTCGCCGAAACTGGTGGAGTGCATGAGGGACTACAACATCGACGTGCTGACGATGGCCGACGTCGCCGCGCTGGAGGGCGAGCCGGGCTGTTTCGTTGCCGAAGTCCGCCGGCGGCCCCGCGGCGTCAACGCGTCCAAGTGTACCGGCTGCGGCGATTGCTGGACGGTTTGTCCGGTCCGCAACACGGCCGAGGATCCGCCGCCGTTTCAGCCCAGCGGGCCGCTGGGCGAGGCCGACGCCGCTCGGCTCAGCGAAATCCTCGCACGCCACGAGGGCGATCCCGGCGCCATGATGCCGGTCCTCCAGGAGGTCAACGAGAGCTACGGCTACATCCCCCGGGGCGTCTTGGAGCACCTGGCTTGCCTTTGGGGACTCCGACTCGCGGAAATCCTCCGCGTGGCGAGCTTCTACGACCGCTTCCACCTCCAGCCCGTGGGGCGTCACGTGGTCGAGGTCTGCGAAGGAACGTCCTGCCACGCCCGAGGATCGAGAGCCCTCCTGCGGCGGCTAAAGAAGGAGATCGGCGTTGACGCCGGCCAGATCGACCCGTCGGGGCGATTCACGCTGCGCACGGTCCGCTGCCTCGGTCTGTGCGCGTTGTCGCCGGCGATGAGAATCGGCGGCCAGAGCTTTGGCCGGGTGAGCCTCCACCGGGTTCCGGAAATCCTGGAGCAATTCGCATGAGCCGACGCATTGGCAGTCTTGCCGATCTCGAACACGCCGCAGCCGCCGGGCTGGCCACGCTCTACCCCAACCGGTTGAAGATCCTTGTCGGCTCGGCCAGTTGCGGCGTCGCCGTGGGGGCCCGGGCGGTCGAGGCGGCTGCGCGCCGCGCCGTCGAAGAACTCGGGCTGGATGCCGTGGTCTGCCGCACCGGGTGCATCGGATTCTGCGCGAAGGAGCCCCTGCTGGACCTGGTGCTCCCCAACGGGCCGCGCGTGAGCTATGGCAGCATGGCCCCCGAAAAGACCCGCGCCTTGCTCGAAGCCTATGCTTCTCGCCAGGACCTCAAGCCGGACCTGGCCCTGGGCCGCTTTGAGCGCGAAGAACACGTTTCCACGGGCGACTTCCACCAGTACCCCCCATGTACGCCGCAACTCCAGTCGGTCCCCAAGTGGTCCGACCTGGATTTCTATCGCCGGCAGAAGAAGGTGATCCTCCGCAATTGCGGGGCGATCGACCCTAGGAACTTGGAGGAGACCATCGCACGGGGGACCTATCTTGGGGCGGTTCGGGCGCTCGGGCAAATGACGCCCGAGGCGGCGATCGACGAGATAATCCAGTCCGGGCTGCGCGGCCGGGGCGGTGCGGCCTTTCCCACGGGCCAGAAGTGGCGGCTCGCGCGCCAGGCCCCCGCGGACGTCAAGTACATAGTCTGCAACGCGGACGAGGGTGAGCCCGGGGCCTACATGGACCGCACGGTCCTGGAGGGCGATCCCCATGCGGTCCTTGAGGGAATGCTCATCGGGTCGTACGCGATCGGCGCAAGCGAGGGTTTCATCTACGTGCGGAGCGAGTATCCCCTGGCCATCGAGATCCTCGAGCACGCCATCGACGAAGCCGAGAAGTGCGGGCTGTTAGGCGAGAACATTCTCGGCAGCGGATGGTCGTTCCGCGTCACGGTGCGACGCGGGGCCGGGGCCTATATCTGTGGAGAAGAAACGGCTTTGATCGAGTCGCTCGAAGGGCATTCCGGCGAGCCGCGCACGCGCCCCCCGTATCCGGTCACCAGCGGATTGTGGGGCAAACCGACCGTGGTCAACAACGTGAAGACCTGGGCGAGCGTCGCCCCAATCGTCACGCGGGGCCCGGCCTGGTACGCCGGGATGGGCACCCGGCGGACCTCGGGGACAACCATCTTTTCGCTCGAAGGGGCGGTCAAGAACGCCGGGCTCGTGGAGGTCCCCTTCGGGATTTCGCTCCGCGAGTTGGTCTACGAGATCGGCGGCGGACTTGCCGGCAACCGTCCGCTCAAGGCGCTCCAGGCCGGCGGGGCCTCCCGAGGGTGCATCCCGCCTTCTATGCTCGACTTGGCCATCGACACGGAAGATCGCGATCGCGAGACGATCATGATCGGCACCGGGGGGGTCATTGTGTTGGACGACACCGCCTGTATGGTCGACATGGCCCAGTTCCTGGTCGGTTTCTTCCTGGAAGAGTCGTGCGGCAAGTGTGTTCCCTGCCGAGAGGGGACCAAGCAGATGCACCGCATCTTGACCCGGATCTGCGAGGGCAACGCCACCGCGCCCGACCTGGGGCTTCTGGAGCGGCTGGCCAAGACCGTGAAGTCGGCGGCCGTGTGTGGGATGGGCGGCATGGCGCCCAGCGCGGTGCTGACCACGCTCGGGCATTTCCGCGATGAGTTCGAAGCACACGTGCGCTTGAGGGAGTGTCCTGCCGGCGTGTGCTGCGACGCGGGAGCCTCGCGGCTGGCGGCCGTTTTGTGAGGCAGATCGAACAATGCAGGTTGAAAAGTGCAAATGGCACTCACTCTTCGTGAAGGGTTGATCATGGGCACAGCGGCGTCGGATCGAGTGGGAGTGAGCGTGGACGGGCGCGCCGCGGAAGTCCCCCGAGGCATGACCGTCCTCGATGCCGCACGCCAGATGGGCGTCTCGATCCCGACGCTGTGCAACTATCGCGGACTGTCGCCCTACGGCGCCTGCCGGGTCTGTCTGGTGGAGCTTGAAACGCCGCACGGCGGGCAATTGGTGGCCTCGTGCAGCTATCCCGTGGAGAGCGGCATGGTCGTCCGCACCGAAACCGAGAGTGTCCAAGATGCGCGCCGCATGGTTCTCGAGCTCCTCCTGGCCCAGGCGCCCGATTCCCGCGAACTGGCCGTCTTTGCCGCTAGTCTGGGCGTCGAGTCCACTCCGTTTCAGCCGACACCGGGCGGAAAATGCGTTCTTTGCGGGCTCTGTACGCGGGTGTGCAGCGAGATGATGGGCCGCGGGGCCATCAACCTGTTCGGCCGTGGAACCTCGCGCGAGGTTCGCACGGCCTTTGACGAGCCGACCAACCAGTGCCAGGCCTGCGGGGCTTGCGCGTTCGTGTGCCCCACCGGGGCCGTCGACTTGGGCACGATTACCTCCCGCCGGGTGAAACCCCACGTCACGGCGTTCGACAAGTACCTCAGCGCCCGGCCGTGCATCGACCTGGCCCACCCCCAGGCCTCTCCGCGCGTGCCGGTCATCGACCGCGAGAGCTGCATCCATTTCAAGACCGGCCAGTGCGGGCTGTGTGCCAAGGTCTGCCAGGCGGGGGCTATCGACTACGACCAGCCGGAGGAAACGCTCCGGCTCGAAGTCGGCGCCGTGGTCCTCACGCCCGGGTTCGAGGCATTTGATGCCACGCGACGGGGCGAGTTCGGCTTCGGCTTTGCCCCGAACGTGCTGACCAACGTCCAGTTCGAGCGATTGCTCTCAGCCTCCGGCCCAACCCAGGGGCACATCCTTCGTCCCAGCGACGGCAGGCCGCCCAAGCGCCTGGCGTTCATCCAGTGCGTGGGTTCGCGCGATACCGGCTGCGACAACGATTATTGCTCCTCGGTCTGCTGCATGGCCGCCACCAAGGAAGCAATCCTGGCCAAGGAGCACGAGCGGGGCCTGGAAGTGACCATCTTCTTCCTCGATCTCCGCGCCTTCGGCAAGGACTTCGACCGCTACTGCGACCGGGCGAAGAACCAGTTGGGCGTGCGGTACGTCCGCTCGTTCATCTCGCGAACTTACGAGATGCCCGGGACGAGAAACCTCCGCGTGGTCTACGCCGCCGCCGAAAAAGGGGACCGAATGAAGCAGATCGAGGAGGAGTTCGACATGATCGTTCTCTCCCTCGGTCTGGAGCCCAGCGCGACGCTCCGCGAGCTGGCCGAGCGGATGGGCGTGGTGCTCAACCGCTGGGGGTTCGCCCAGACCAGCGAGCTTTGTCCGCTGGACACGTCCAGGCCCGGGGTTTTCGTGGGCGGGGCGTTCCAGGAGCCCAAGGACATCCCGGATACCGTGATGCAGGCCAGTGCGGCCGCGGCCCGGGCCATGGCTCTCTTGGCCCCCGCCCGCGGAACCCGCGTGCGGACCAAGACCTATCCACCCCAGCGCGACATCACCGACGAGCCGCCGCGAGTCGGCGTGTTCATCTGCCATTGCGGCAGCAACATTGCGTCGGTCGTGGACGTCCAGCGGGTGGTCGAGCGGACCCGCCAGCTTCCCCACGTGGTCGTCGCCGAGAGCAACACCTACACCTGCGCCGACGACACCCAGAATCGCATCAAGGGCCGGATCGCCGAGTTCGGCCTGAACCGCGTCGTCGTGGCCTCGTGCACGCCGCGAACGCACGAGCCCATCTTCCGCGACACGCTGCGGGATGCCGGCCTGAATCCGTACCTCCTGGAGATGGCCAACATCCGCGACCAGTGTTCCTGGGTCCACCCGGCTGAGCCCGGCCGGGCGACGGAGAAGGCGGTCGACCTGGTCCGCATGGCGGTCGCGCGCGCGGCGCGCCTGATGCCTTTGGCCGAAGAGACCGTGCCGGTCCAAAGCGCCGCGCTGGTGGTCGGTGGGGGTATCGCCGGAATGACCGCGGCCTTGGCGCTGGCCGACCAGGGCTTCCCGGTCCACCTGGTGGAGAAGACGGCAGAACTTGGTGGCACGATCCGCCAAATTCACCATACGCTGGACGGCCAGGACGTCCAGGCGTTCCTCGCGCAGACGATCGATCGCGTCAGTCGCCACTCGCGGATCTACGTATACCTTGATGCCCGCGTCTTGAAGGTCGAGGGGCACGTGGGCAGCTTCACCTCGTCGATCGGCACGGAGCGCGGTGCCGTCAGCGTCAAGCACGGTGTGGTGGTCGTGGCGACCGGTGCGACCGAAGAGAAGCCGGAAACGTACCACTACGGCCACAGCCCACGGATCCTCA
>Ga0315280_10007462_pt1 | contig 14682 bp, 23 predicted proteins | sample YL17G06_40_MG_FD_203697 | JGI IMG/M metagenome (GOLD analysis project Ga0315280, IMG submission 203697) | Sediment microbial communities from Yellowstone Lake, YNP, Wyoming, USA - YL17G06_40 | ecosystem: Environmental > Aquatic > Freshwater > Lake > Sediment | place: USA: Wyoming | collected...
AGAAAACTCGGAGCGACAACCATGGTTGGACTCATCGCAACCATCGTCAACTTCCTATTCAACCCAGGAGGCACCCATTTTCTAGGTTTCACAGCCGCAAGCATAGTCTTCGACGTTTCGACAAGGCTCGTAGGATACAACACTTCCTTCAAAAAGCCCATATTCAGCATGATCATCATGGTATCAATTTCGACGTTGTCTGCAGCCGTGGCTGGCTTTTTAATAGGCACGTTCTTTATGGCCGGTCCAGCGTTGGCAACATGGGGAGGTGTGGCAGGCTGGGCTGCATTACATGCCGTCGGCGGAGTGATAGGAGGAATCATCGGAGCTATCTTAGTGGTGGCTCTCACCTCTCGGGGAGTACTAGTAGAAGGGAAGAGATAGGAGGCTGAAACCCTTCATATCGTATCTAAAAGGAACTTGAGCTCTAGCATCATGATGAGTGGAGATTGAAGACCGGACATGAAATGCGAGCAAGGCTTGGCGAGGGGCAGGATAGATGGATCGCGAGACAGGCGCGTTCGTTCGTAAAACATACTTTAACGAGGAAGCAAACAGTTGGGACGAGAAGTATCATACTCCAGAACTCGTAGTCCGCCTTGAAGAGCTAGTACCAAAGTTCGGTTTAAAACCTGGGCAAAAGGTACTGGACGCGGGAACAGGTACAGGAGTGTTGATTCCTTTCCTGCTCAGAATAATCGGTCCTTCTGGCTCTATTACAGCCGTTGACTATGCGGAGAATATGATCAAGGTGTTCAGTTCTAAGTTTTCGGGTCTACCAAACGTCACCGTTAAGCTTGAAGATGTCGAAGAGCTTGACCTATCCGGAGAAGCCTTTGACGCCGTAGTCTGTTTCGGCATATTTCCCCATCTTAAACGAAAAACGCAAGCTTTGATGAATTTGAATCGCGTTTTGAAGAGGAGAGGCAGACTTGTCATTGCTCACGCCCTAAGCAGCGCCGAGATAGAAGAACATCATAAGGGCGCGTTGCCAGTGGCCAAAGATGTACTGCCCGAAGAAACAGAAATGAAGCGATTGTTGAAGCAGGCAGGATTCTCCGGCGTCCATATTACGGATGAGCCTGGCCTCTACCTCTGCCTCGCTACAAAGAATACAACCTTTCAACAAAAACATATGAAGTGATATAACCCTCATAGAAACCATGGCGCCAAATAATCTCCTAAGAAGGGGACGTTGTTGTGGCTGATGAGGATGAGAATGTTAGAAGCTTTGGGTTAATAGGTGAGTGAAATGTCTGAAGAAATATCGAGGGAAGTCCGAAAACTGGAGGCAAGACTTGAAGGTTTCTTAAAGGATGAAGAAGCATTTGTGGGAGAGCTACGAGGTTGCCTGGAGAAGTTCAAAGAGCTTAATATTAAGACGGCAGAAATAAGGTCTGACTCTAAGAGAATTGAGGAATTGATGAAGCTTAGGCTAGAGGCTGTCAAAGCCTTTAGTGAAGCACTTAAAAAGGAAAGCAAAGCTGAACACGAGAGAAGCCACCTACTCGAATCCTATGGAGCCTTGATTCAAGCTCTAGAGGAGGAATTCCTAAGGTTTTCTTCTCCTAGTTGATGTTACCGACGATCCCTATTGCTTTTCGATGGGTTGCCCCGAATCTCTTGATACAGTATCTCAATTAACCTTCGGTCGGAGTTGCATTGCCATGCTTACGCTGATAGGGTCTTCAGCGCTGACATTAGCCCTATTCCAGCTAGAACGGCCAATAGCTAAACTACAGATTCTTTTGCCTGATTTCTTTTGTGGAGTTCTGGTATGAGATCTGTGGCAGCAATGTAGATGAAGCCCCCTGCGGCAAACGGAACCAAGAAGTATTCTATCCCTTGAATGTAAGCTAGGTGATATGTTATGAAGGCGCTTGCGACCGCGGTGAGAGCGGAAACAAAATTATATGCAGGGGCTTTCACTTTCCCGAAGCCTCCATATACGAGGACTCCGAAGTCGCCTATTTCTTGAGGCGCGCGATGCTGAGAAAATCTTTAAAACGAAGAATAGAAACTGAAGTTTCTAACCGCTGAGGGATTTGGAAAGTGGAGAATACTATTTTAAGGGTTGAAAATTTAAATGTGAAATTGGACGGAGAAGAAATTCTCATAGATTTGTCCTTTAGTGTGGATGAGGGAGAAGTCTTAGCAATTTTAGGACCAAATGGAGCTGGAAAAACAACTTTGCTAAAAGCATTACTCGGAATTTCACCGTGTGAAGGATTAGTTGAATGGAGAAAAGGGGTTAAGATTGGTTATGTTCCGCAAAGATTGCCCTTTATAAAAGATGTGCCTTTAAGCGTTAAAGAATTTTTTCAATTGGAAAACGCTTCAGAAAATGAAACGAAGGAGATTTTGAAACCAATTGGTTTAGAAGAGGAAATTTTAAGAAAGAAAATTGGAGATTTGTCTTCTGGCCAATTTCAAAGAATTCTGATCGGTTGGGCTTTAGCTTCAGATCCTCATGTTTTACTTTTTGATGAACCTTTAGCGGGCATCGATATTGGTGGTCAAGAATCAGTTTATAACCTTCTGGAAAGGTTAAAAGAGGAAAAGAATTTAACAATTTTATTTGTCACCCACGAGTTATCAATAGTTTACAGGTTAGCTAACAAAATTCTTTGCTTGAATAAAAGGATGTTATGTAGTGGTGTACCAAAAGAAAAATTAACTTCAGAGGCGATTCTAAATCTTTACGCAGGTCAGGTAAAGTTTTACCAGCATAAACATAAAGAAGGGAAAGGCTGTGAGTCAATTTCTTCTTAGTCTATTTTCTGGAATTTTTATTGGAGGGGCTGCTGGTTTCTTGGGTTCGTTAATGCTACCAAAAAGAATGTCCTTGGTGGCTGGCCCCCTAGGTCATTTGGCATTACCTGGAATTGCTTTGGCTTTAATTTATGGTTTTGATATTTCTTTGGGAGCTTTTCCACTTGTTATTCTGGGGATAATTTTGATATGGCTTTTTGAAAGAAGAACAAAACTGCCAACTGAAGCTTTAACTGCCGTTGTTTTCGCTACAGGTGTTGCAATTGCTTTTTTCTTTTTGCCAATTGAACAAGCAGAAGCTGCTTTAGTTGGAGATATTTCAAGCATCCAACTTAATGATGCAATTTTTTCTGTTATCTTGTGCATAATTATCTTTTTTGTTGTCGAAAAAATATATTCTAAAATGAGTTTGATAAATATTTCTGAAGATTTGGCGAAATCTCAAAAGATTAATGTTGGAAAATACAACTTGGTTTATCTTTTGTTAATTGCTTTGATTGTTGCTTTGGGGGTAAAGGTCGTTGGTGGACTTTTAACTGCTGCTATCGTAGCAATACCTGCTGTTACATCAAGGAACTTGGCTAAAAACCTTGCTCAATACAAGTTTTTAGCTTTGAGTTTTGGCATTTTAAGCTCGGCTTTGGGAATTTTTCTTTCTCAACTTACCTCGTTACCGGCTGGTCCGTTAATCATCGTTTCTAGTGCTTTTCTGTTTTTAATTTCTATAATTTTAAAAAAATGAAAATAACATTAAGGTTGACGGTTGCTCTCAGAAGCAGGTGGAACAATGTATATGGGTCTTCCTTCGCTGAAGGCTTGGGCGGTCTTCTTTCTTGCGCTCTGTATGAGCCTCCAGATAGTTCCCCTGGAGACACCCATCCTCGCTCCAGCCTCTTCTTGAGATAGGCCTTCAAGGTCTACTATTCTAAGAGCCTCAAGTTCGGCTGGGTCGATGTAGATAGGCTCCGGATTTCCTTGCGGGGTAGGATTGAATTGGTCTATCATTGGAAATCTCTCTAGGCTAATCGGCTTTGGAAACCGCCCTCTTCTGCCTTGTCTGCGTCTGTATCTCCATCCCATTTTCTCCATCCCGTTTCTAGTCATTTAGTTGCGACAGAAACTTTTATATATTTCTGTGCGCTATCTCATAATTGAATTTGTGCATAAGCACAAATAATTTTGAAAGGAGTGATGAAAATGGGATACAGGCACAGAAATATGTACTACCTAACTGGATTGCCAGGATGGCTGCGGTTCGGATACTCGCCAGGTTGGATCGGAAGGTCCCCGACCGGACTACCGCCGACCGCTCAATGGGTCATGCAAAGCGGTATGCTTCCGCAGTATCTCCAATATCTAGGGACGACAACGCCTTACACCGGGGTACCGCCAACACTTGGTATGCCAACCCCCGCTGTAACGCCTTACGGTCCTGTCTTGACGAAGGAACAAGAAAAGCAGATGTTGGAACAACAGATGGACGCCCTGCAATCACAGCTAGACGCCATCAAGAAGAGACTAGAAGAGCTGAGCGAGTAAGGTAAACGATATGCCTCGAGGACGAGGACGCAGCTGGTTCGTCAGAGGATATGGTAGAGGATTCTGGGGTTGGCCCGGCAATCCCTCTTCATATTGCAGGTGGTTTCCATGGCTTCCAAGATGGTGGTGGGCTCATCCAGCCTATGAATCTCTACAACATAGAGTTGCTTTATACCCCTCTTACGGTGCGTATGCTAAACCTCATGCATATCCATCATATATGCCATACCGATGGTACGGTTATAGATGAAGCCCATATTGGTAGCATATAGGAGGTGATTATTAGTGCCCTCTGAAATGGGTCCTTGGGGATGGTTCGCCAATCCATATAGATATCCCTATGGGTGGCGGTGCAGATGGTTCCCTTGGTTGCCTAGGTGGTGGTGGACAGGCCTGTACGGCCCTATCACCCCATATGTTATCCCCAAAGAACAGGAGATAACCATGCTTGAAGACGAAGTGAAGATGCTTGAACAGGCCCTAGAAGAAGTGAGGAAAAGACTGAAAGAGCTCAAGAAGAAAGAGGAATAGAGTTGAAGGTTGCGGTATCAGCGGTTAGTGGAAGTCTCGATGCCCAGATAGATCCGAGGTTCGGTAGATGCCAGTACTTCGTGATCGTTGACTCCGACACAATGGACTTTGAAGCCCTGCCAAATGCAAGCAGGTCTGCACCGAGCGGTGCAGGCATCCAAGCCGCCCAGACAATAGCGAACAAAGGCGCAAAAGTGGTCTTAACTGGAAGCGTCGGTCCCAACGCCTACCAAGCTTTCTCAGCAGCCGGAATCCAGATAATAACCGGGGTATTCGGCACAGTCAGGGAGGCTGTTGAGAAGTTCAAGAGCGGCCAACTCCGACAGGCCGCCACTCCTGTCCCCTCAATGGGCTTCGGGATGGGAGGCTACGGTATGGGACGCGGAGGTGGACGAGGGGTGGGCGGGGGGAGAGGAATGGGCTATAGGCGTTGGCAGCCCACAGAACCATACGTTCCGCCACCGACCACCCTTCCTCTAACCTCGCCTACGCCGACTATGGTGTCGAAGGAGCAGGAGATCCAAATGTTGGAGACCCAGATGAAGACTATGCAACAGCAATTGGATCAGATTAAGAGGAGGCTCAAAGAACTCAGAGAATAGCGTGTGGATATAACGCAATGTATTAATGAAGATTATAGAGCGGGGTGAGTTGTTGAAAGAGATTAAATTAGCCGTCCCAACAAAGGGAGGCGGAGGATTGGAGGATGTTATATCAGATGTCTTCGGAAGAGCCGAAACCTTTACCATCATAGACATGGAGGGGAAAGATGTCAAAAGGGTGGAGGTGATTCGAAACCCAGCGGTATCCTACAAACACGGCGCAGGCCCCATCGTAGTAAAAATGCTGATAGACTCAGGCGTAAATGTAGTGTTATCCGGGGAGTTGGGCCCAGGATCTTCAGCACTGCTGGAACAACACAACGTAACGATGATCACGGTAAAGCCAGGCATCTCGGTCTCCGAAGCTATTAGAAAAGTATCATGGTCCACAATAGACATCAGAATATAACTGCTAATAGTAGATGGTGTAAAATGGCATCTGTCAAGGTTGATGTAGAGAAGTGTACTGGATGCGGTACATGCGTGAACATTTGTCCGGTAACTGTCTTCGAACTACGAGAGGTCGGAGGGAAAACAATATCGGTGGTTGTTGCTGAGGATCAGTGCATCGCCTGCCGGGCTTGCGAAGCGCAATGTTCCGAAGGGGCCATAGCAATCGTTGAGTAAACTGAGGTTTTTGATGCGTCGTGAGGCAATATCGTCATGGAGGAAGATGAGGGTCTCGAAAGAATACGACAAAAGAAACTGAAGGAATTGATGGAAAAGGCTTCCAAAAAGGAGGGGAAATCAGCTCCGAGTAAGCCTGTTGAGATGACCGATGCGACATTCACAGAAACTGTTCGGAACCATCCTTTGGTGGTTGTTGACTGTTGGGCTCCTTGGTGTGGACCATGCCATATGGTTGCGCCCATTATAGAGGAGATGGCGCGGGACTACGCTGGGAAGATCTTATTCGGGAAACTTAATGTGGACGAGAATCAAATGGCATCTAAGCGATACCAGATAATGAGCATCCCCACACTGCTGGTTTTCAAAGATGGAAAACTCGTGGATCGGGTCATCGGAGCGATGTCAAGACAAATGCTGGAACCGAGGATAACACGCTATCTCTAGCGTGCTGTCAAAGTTAAGAAGACCATGAATGAGAAGGAAATCATCATTGATGCTTAGGAAAGCTTCCATAATAGCTAGGGCCAAACAAACATTAGGAGCAGAAGGTAATTCAGGATCAACTATAAAAAGGAACTTTTCGCACATGGCGAAATACCATCCAGATAAGCGTAGTCCTCATATAGAGCAGGCAAAGGTTCTGATCGAAGCCTATAAACTTCTGACTGGCAGAGTCAAACCTTTGGACTGCAAACTCTTGGAAAGGGACGACCTTGTGGCTTCCCCACTCCCAAAAGGCATAAAACCGGTAAAGCTTGGAGTCAGACATGAGGATTGGTTTAAAGAAACATTTTATGACTTCATTAAACCAGAATAATCAAGAAATCATTTCCTTACCCCAACAACTACATACAGACTAGCGTATCTCTCTTCGTTCGTATCGAAGATCTGCTTTCCTCTGATACCTAGAAATTTTTCTTCCTTGGTGATCGCATAAAACTTTGACACATATTCCCTAATTTCTTCCAAATTGGCATGTTTGATTCTCCTAAAGTAATCACCTGGTTTCCTTATCTCTTGCCTAAAGTATTCTGACTTAGGATTTAGCATCATTACTAAAATTTTCCCGTTGGGTTTTGTAACTCTTGCCATCTCTTTCACTGCTTTCTGATAATCGTCAAGAAATTCTAAAGTTGTTACGGTGAAAACAGCGTCGAATGTAGAATCTTTAAACCCCAACTCTTCTGCATTGCCTTGGACAAAAGTCTTGTCACTCCTCTTTCTCGCTTCCTCTAACATTTCCTCAGAGATATCTAAGCCTATGATGTTGAGGGTTGGGAGGTTTTGTTCAAATGAACCTATACCACAACCGACATCAAGAATTTTTTCACAATTCCTTAACTCGCTGTAGACATATCCAGCTTCTTTTTTCATTATCTTTTTTCCAAATTCGCTATCACAGAATTTAACAAATTTCTCAACATCAGCTTTCATAACCATCATTTAATCGAACATTAATTTTCAATTATAAAGGTCTTCGACAAGCAACCCCATTAGACTTTTGCACAAACCTAATATTTACCTCAACTATCCATTGGAAGACGGTGTAATGAGTGGCCATTATAGTTGAGTTTAGTATAATGCCTCTCGGTGTTGGGATAAGTGTCTCCAAGTTCTTGGCGCCGGCGATAAAGGAGCTGGAAAGGCTGGGAGTGAAGTATGAAGTTACTCCGATGTGCACGATCTTTGAAACAGAAAACGTTGAGGAAGCTTTTAACGTAGTTAAAGCGGCCCATGAGGCAGTATTTGGAGAGGGCGTTAAACGCATAGTGACTACGGTTAAAATTGATGACAGGCGAGATGCCAAGAGAGGGATGAAGGAAAAAGTAGAATCTCTAAAGAAGGAAGTCAGAAGATAGTTTTTAAAGGATTTGCTAAGGCAAGACATCGGAGTTTAATCTTATTTTGAGGCTCAAATTAAGTGGAATAACGATTGATCGGGAATGGTTAAGAGTTGAATTAACCATTTAAGTAGCAACCCGATTTTTGGCGGATTCAGTATAATTACTTTTCCAAGGAAAAATAACGTTAATCTATAGTTTGAGACTAGGAAGTTACCTTGTCTTCTGACTTTTATTACTAGATTGGTAGAGACTTGTACTGGCTTTTGAAAATAGAGAAATACAGGAACACTGGTTTTATCCCCTATTTTGTTTTTCTTCGTGGTTTAATCGATATGCAGAGATATATACAATTTCTGTTATTGTAAGTTCGTATTGGATAGAAAAAGATCGAAAATCTCGGGATGAGAGAAACATATGAGTTCAGAAACAGAAGTAGTTCTATTGGGTGTCGCAGCAAGCCTCATCGCAGGTCTCGCCACTGGAGCTGGAGCTCTTCCGATACTGTTCAGAGAACAGTTTTCAGATCGGATGTTGGATGCCCTGCTCGGCTTCGCGGCAGGTGTCATGTTGGCTGCCGCTGCTTTCAGCGATGTGTTTCCGAACCTGAAGGCGTTCCAAACAACTTCTGGTTCATTTGTGCTTATCACAATACCTATTTTCAATTTTTACCACTCCTAAGTTGCTTTTCAGACTTTTGCCAATGAACATTCTCTAACATGAATCTTCCTGTACATTTCTGTTTTCCTAATAGATTTTGGAGTAACCCATAATAACGTATGCTCCACCAACGGAAATGCCATTTTTCTTCTAGCTTTTTTATCTATACAAACCTTCTGTAAAGGAGTTTTATTGCTGATGATATGAAACACGGTGCAGGATCCATAGTCGTGAAAATGCTGGCAGACAGGGGATAAATAAGATATTAGCTGGCGAACTGAGTCCAGGCGTTTCAGCTCTGCTCGAACAATTCAACATAGATAAGAACCAAGTGAAAACAAACTCGCCCATAAGGGAACCTGTGAGAAACCTGACCTCTTAGCCGATCGATTGAGGGACTGCCCCTCAACAGACATCTGTTGCGTGCGATGCGCAGAAGATACGCGCTTAAACTTGAAGAACTCTTCTATACTCAAGGGCGGGAGGGCCTTCTTTGAAATAGTTCTTGTGGTGGGAGATAACTAACATTCCTAGTAGCCCAGTGGATTTCTCCTTTATACGGAATTAATCCTAGTAGAGCTCTTAATAGCGTTGTTTTTCCTGCCCCATTAGGACCTAAAATTGTTAGAACTTCCCCATCTTTTACTTCAAAGCTCGTCTTTAATTATTTCCTCTCCGTCAAGTGTCACGTTCAAATTTTCTACTGCCAGAATCTTCTTTGGCATGTTTCTAATTCCTCAAGAGGATGCAGTTTTTGCAATTTGTTAGGAAATTTTTCACTTATCTGCGCACTACATTCAAGTATTTGGCTTCACAACATTCCTTGTCTTTGTAGATGGGCCTGCCGCAAGGGCAGACTTCGGGATGTCCGTAGACTTGGCAAATAGTGTTGGTGAGTTCATCGGAAACGTGATGATCCAGTTCAGTAGCTTCTTCGCAAGCATCCCGCGAACTATAATTTAGGAACCTTGCAAACAGAGTCTCTAAAACCCTATGTCTCCTCAACAGTTTTCTTGCTTCAATGATACCTTTCTCTGTCAGATCGGCTCCATGATAATGCGTGTATCTGAGCAATTCTTTCTTAGAGAGCTTTTGAAGCATCTCTGTTACGGTGGCCGGCCTAACTTCGAAAAACTCAGCTATAGTCGTTGTCCCGACTTGAATGGACTCTTCTCGCTGTTTTTGGTATAGGAACTTAAGATACCTTCCTTCATTCACAGTCATCTCTAGGTTAGCCTTCAAAGTTGTACCCATCAGAAGGCATAAATTTAGGTCTAACCTAAAAATTTTTCATTCTGCCATCCATTAATGACGATTAATTGAGGCGATTGAGATAAGACTAACGATATTGTATGATAACGAGGCAAAGGAAGGGCTTGGAAAGGGGCATGGCTTCTCCTGTCTAGTGGAAAATGAAAATAAGACCTTGATCGATACGGGCCGGGATGGGCACCTCCTACTGTCAAACGCGGAAAAATTGGGGGTCAGCCTTGGAGAGGTTGACTCGATCTTCTTAACGCACAGTCACTGGGACCACATAGGAGGCTTACCGGCTATTTTGAACCTGAACAGGGATCTGGAGGTCTTCTGCCCAAAATCCTTTTCAGATAAATTTAAAGACGAGGTGAAAGCCAGAGCCCAATTGAGAGAAGTCTCCACCGAAACCGAAATAGCCGAAGGGGTGTACACCACAGGGGAACTTGGAAAAGACATCAAGGAGCAGTCCATTATCTTGGAAAGTAAGAGGGGAATTGTCATCGTTACGGGTTGCTCCCATCCTGGTTTAGGCTTAATTCTAGATCGGTCTCTGAAATTTGGTAATGTGTATGGAGTTGTTGGCGGTTTTCATGGATTTAACCAATACCATATTCTGCGGGAAATACGATTGATTGTTCCTTGTCATTGTACTCAACATAAAAAGGAGATAAAGGGGCTTTACCCAAAAAACTGTGAAATAGGATTTGCCGGAAAGATCATAGAAATATAGTAATATTGGCTATCAAGCCAAATTCAGAAAACAGACTCTAGATTATGGCTGCTTGACAAGGGTAATAATGGCCTAGTTCTTAGATACAAACCTCGTAGTCCCATTGAACTTCTGTACGAATATATGTTTACTTCAGCGTCCGTAGTTAAAAGATTAAGATGGTGAAATGGCAAATAAAGGATTTTGAGAAAGATCAAGGTATCAAATTAGAATGCAAGAAGTGGATTTAAATGGAATTCGAACTAAGCAAAAATCCAGGATATAAAACTTTGGCAGAAATATCTCCCGGTCAGAGAGCCATAGTGATCGAGCTTCTCGTCAGAGGTATGATTCGCCACCGACTTCTCGATCTTGGTCTTCTTCCGGGAACCGAAGTCGAAGCTGTAATGAAAAGTCCTTTAGGAACTCCGACAGCTTACAGAATTCGGGGTTCACTACTTGCATTACGGCCAGAAGACGCCTCAAAAGTAAGGGTTCAGCATATGCATTCATGACATGGTGATGGAGGGAAATAATTTGAATGCAGATAAAAAAGGGTACAGCTTTCAGCAAGAGAGCCATAGGCATTTAGAAAAAGGTCATGATTATCTGGTAGCTCTTGCTGGTAATCCCAACACCGGAAAAAGCACCGTGTTTAACGCTCTCACTGGCCTTCACCAGCATGTTGGAAACTGGCCTGGTAAAACGGTCGCCCGCGCCGAGGGATATTTCAAACACATGGGAAAAAGATACAAACTGATCGACCTTCCCGGCACATATTCGCTCCACGCCACCGCAATAGATGAGGAGATCGCTAGGAACTTCATACTCTTCACCCGTCCTGACATCGTTGTCGTGGTGGTCGATTCGACAACCCTGGAGCGAAACCTGAACCTAGTTTTACAAGTTCTCGAAATCACCGATCGAGTGGTGATCTGTCTCAATCTCATAGATGAGGCAACTCGAAAGGGTCTGAAGATTGATGAAAAACAATTATCATTTGACTTAGGTGTTCCCGTCGTTCCCACTGTTGCAAACGCGGGCAAAGGATTGAATGATCTAGTCAAAGCAATCGCTGGAGTTGCTTCAGGAAAAATACACACAAATCCACATCATGTTGCGCTCAATCCTGAGATCGGCAAAGCGATCGATGAAATAACTCCTTATGTAAAAAGGGTTGCTGGTGACCTGCCGAACACCAGATGGATTGCTATGCGTCTCTTAGAAGGAGACAACAGGATTCGTGAAGCATTAGAGAGTGGAGAATTAGCGTCTCTAGCAAAGTCAAACCAAGATGGAAGGCGTGAATGATGGTGGCAACACCAAAAAAAGCTGAGTTGAAAGAGCTCTTAGATCGCGTACAGCGTGTAGCGTCTTCCATTCGGGAATCCTTAGATGATCACATCACATCCTCGATTTACGCTGATGCAAAGCTCATAGCGTCCAAGGCCGTCACTAAGACCGAGGTCCCTGAGATAGATATAGACGCTAAGATAGACCGGATAATGACTTCACGTATTACTGGCTTTCCCATCATGTTTGCTCTTATGATGGGCATCTTCTGGCTTACGATAGAAGGTGCAAACATCCCGTCGCATCTCTTAGCTGAGGGCTTGTTTTGGCTAGAAGATCAGTTTGTCTTACTGTTCAGGTGGTTTGGAGCTCCAATGTGGCTTGAAGGACTGGTGATTCACGGAATCTACAGAGGTCTTGCTTGGGTCGTGTCTGTCATGTTACCGCCCATGGCGATATTCTTTCCTCTCCTCACGCTTCTTGAGGATGTAGGTTATTTAGCAAGGTTTGCGTTTAATATTGATCGTTTATTCAAGTGGGCTGGTGCACATGGAAAACAAGCTATCACTATGGTCATGGGAATGGGTTGCAACGCCGCCGGGGTTATTTCCTGTAGGACCATAAGTTCACCTCGTGAGCGGCTTATCGCCATCCTCACCAACAACTTTGTACCATGCAACGGCCGTTGGCCCCTACTTATCTTAATGACAACCGTATTTGTGGCATCAAAATTTCCGCCAGCTCTTTCATCCGTGGTTTCTTCACTTCTGATGGTTGCCATCATAATGTTTAGTATCTTGACAACCCTGATTGTGTCAGCTATACTTTCACGCACGCTACTTAAGGGTGAGACTTCATTCTTTGTACTTGAACTGCCATCATACCGTCGTCCAAAGATTATACATGTTCTATACACTTCATTAATTGATCGAACGATAAAAGTTCTGTACCGTGCTGTAGTTTGGGCTATGCCAGCAGGCGCACTTATCTGGATCTTGGGGAATGTGCACATCGGAAGCGAGACAATTATGGCTCAAATCGCTGGTGTTCTCTCGCCTGTTGGACTACTAATCGGTCTCGATGGAATAATTTTACTAGCTTTCATCGTAGCCATCCCTGCTAACGAGATCGTCATTCCAACAATAATTATGGGCTACATGGGCACCAGCATGATGGTGGAGCTCGAAAGTATGGCTGAACTTCAGGCGCTCTTCGTAGCCCATGGGTTCACTGTCGTCACAGCGATATCTCTAATGTTGTTTTCGGTACTTCACTATCCGTGCGCAACCACCACCCATACCATCTGGAAGGAAACAGGGAGTGTCAGGTGGACGCTGTTGTCGAATCTGATTCCGCTAACAGTCGCTTTTCTCACCTGCTTCATTGTTTCCCAGGCCCTTTATGCTCTGGGATTCGGTTGAGTGCAGGGGATGGAATAGCTTTCAATCATGGTATGGTCCATACTCGTAATTGGCGGCGTGTTTCTTTCATTGACTTGATTTTTAGTAGTGCTTTCAACAACATACCAACAACTTTAAACTCAAATCTTCTAGGGTTGCTATCTTTAAATAACGATGAGATTCTAAGATTACCGGATTAATGGCGTTGAAGTTTATTCCTTGACATAAGGTCTAGTGTATGTGTCTAGAAGTTCAAAAGTGTTGAAGAGGGTGTAAGATGAAAACACATTTAGAGTGCGTTCCCTGTCTTTTGAGACAGGCGTCAGAAGCCATAAAAATGAGCACTGGTGATAACGTGGTGCGTGAAGAAACTCTTAGAGAGGTCATGGAGTATCTTCTGCGCGAAAATTGGGATAAAATCATCCCTGAACTCGCCACAAAGGTTCACAGGATCGTAAAGAAGAATACAGGCAACAGGGATCCCTATAAACAGCTGAAGGAGAAATACAACAAAGCGGCATCAGAGCTTTATCCAGAGCTTGAGCTTATGGTTAAGAACTCGGAGGATAGGCTACTAACGGCAGTTAAAATTGCTGTAGCTGGTAACGCTATAGATGTTGCTCAAGGGACGGAAATTAACCTAAGACAAGCCGTTCAAAAATCGTTAGAAAGCGAGTTTACCATAAACGAGATGGATCAATTAGAAAGATTGACTTTAAAATCAAAAAGCATACTGTACCTTGCAGATAACGCTGGAGAAACTTTTTTTCGATAGAATTCTAATAGAAGAACTTGTAAGACGGGGCGTAAACGTAACCTACGTCGTTAAAGGCGCCCCCATTCTCAATGATGCAACCCTTCAAGACGCCAAGATGGCTGGAATCGACAGGCTAGCAAAGGTGACCTCAACTGGAACAGACTGTATAGGAGTGCTTCTCAATGAGTGCTCAAGGGAGTTCCTCAGGAGATTTGAAAACAGTGAATTAGTAATCAGTAAGGGGGAGGCTAATTATGAATCTCTCAGCGATATTAAAAAACAGGGGATCTTCTTCCTATTGAAAGTAAAGTGCCCAATCATAGCAGAAGATGTCGGAACTAGGACCGGCTCCATTGTTTTGAAAAGTTTCTTTGAGAACGAATAAAAACTTCTTATCGTGTTAACTTTCTAATAGCTTATCATAAAGATGGAGTTGTGAATCGTGCGCATAAGGGTTCCCATACTAGGCGTGGTGGGCCACAGAAAATCTGGGAAAACAACAGTTATAGAGACCATAGTTCAGGAGCTGGCGAAGAAAGGATATCGAGTGGCAACCGCTAAACATACTGGTCAAAAGGGTTTTTCCATGGATGCCGAGGGAAAGGATACGTGGAGGTATGCAAGGGCAGGCGCGAATCCTGTGGTCTGCGTTTCGGATGTAGAAACGGCCATCCTAATAAAAGACGGGGAG
>Ga0315280_10007463_pt1 | contig 14680 bp, 16 predicted proteins | sample YL17G06_40_MG_FD_203697 | JGI IMG/M metagenome (GOLD analysis project Ga0315280, IMG submission 203697) | Sediment microbial communities from Yellowstone Lake, YNP, Wyoming, USA - YL17G06_40 | ecosystem: Environmental > Aquatic > Freshwater > Lake > Sediment | place: USA: Wyoming | collected...
ATGACCCTTGGGGAGGAAGGCAGCATGGCCTTCGACGGGGAGCAGTTCTGCCGCTCGCAGGGCTACCCGGTACAGCCGGTCAATCGGCTCGGCGCGGGGGATGCCTTCGTCGCCGGCCTGCTTTTCGGCTACCTCCTTTCCGGGCTGCAAACGGCCCTCGACTATGGGAGCGCGATGGCCGCGCTCAAGCTGACGATACCCCAGAACATCCCCTTGATGACGAGGGATGACGTCGAGCGGCTGCTCGACCGTCGACAGAGCGATGTCCTGCGGTAGGGGGCCATTGGTGGGGCCACGCCGCCACTGGGTGGAGTTCTCGTAGCTGGTGCTCCAGGACGAGCGGGCGGCGCTGGGCGCTTTCCAAGCTCGTCTGCCAGGCGCACTCGGCGAGACGGAGGGCGGCGTGCCACGGGCGATCATCGATCCGGAGACCTGTCGGCCAGAGGCGTGCGCTGCCGGGACGTGCCTCGCCAGCAAGGTCTGTCCGGTCAAGGCGATCTGGCAGCCGGAGCGGGGGGAGCTGCCTCTCGTGGATCCGCTCCGCTGCCACGGGTGCGGCAAGTGCCTGGCGGCGTGCGGGCTCAAGGCCATCGAACTGGCGTGACGCCGCGGCGGATCGGGCGCGGCGAGTCAGGAGACGGGGCGATGACGGGCGTCGGGCTGGTGCCGAAGGAGCTGCGCCGGGCGGCCCTCCAGGCATTGGGGCTGAGCGAGGGCGCGAGCGAGCGGGCGATTCGGCGAGCCTATCGGCGGATCGCCCGGGAGTGCCACCCGGACCACCACCCCGGTGACCCGGCCCTAGAGGATCGCTTCCGCCTGGCCGCCGAGGCGTACGAGATTCTGACCCGGCCGAAGCCCGGTGGGCGTTACCGGCTGGGCCGGGTGCCAAGCGACGAGGACCGGGCTGGACGGACGTCTCATCCGTCGGGGACACCGACCGAGAGTGCCTACGCCCGCTGGTGGTCCGAGCAGTGGGGGGATTTCATCTAGCAGACACCCGGGAGGATAGATAGGCATGTGGCGATGAGCAGAGCAAAGGGCTGGCTTGTCGGGTCGTGAGCTCGAGACTGCAGATCCAGGGGTTCGCTAAGCGTACCATCAGCCTTGCCCAGCACCAGACGTCCGCGTTCAAGCTCATGCTGTGGCGCCGAACGCTGCACGGCGTCGCCACCGGTCTGTCCGCCCAATACAACTCCATCTACGCCACGCTGCTGGGGGCGGATCCGGTGCAACTGGGGTCCTTGCAGAGCGTGGGCAACCTCATCGGCGCGCTCGCGGCGGTGCCGGCGGGCTGGTTGATCGACTACTACAGCCTGAGGAGAGTCTTCCTGCTGGGCACGACTCTGCTGGTAGCCTCACAGTTGCTGTACCTTGCCGCCCCCGGCTGGGTCTGGCTCTACGCGGCCATAATCCTCTTCTACCTCGGCATGCGCACCACCTGCACCTCCTGCACCGTCGTCTGCGCGGCGGAGCTTCCGAACGAGGAGCGCGCGACCGGACGCGGGCTCTGTCGAACGCTGTCGTCGACGGTAGCTATCGTGACGCCACTGCTGGCCGCCTGGGGCGTGTACGCCTTCGGCGGCATCAGCGTCAGCGGCATCCGCCCACTCTACGCGGCTCAGATGCTCATCTTCGCCGGCATATTCGTCCTGCTGCTGGTCCGACTGAGGGACTCCTACAGTGGCGGTGCATCGGCTGATCGCAGTCTGGCTCTGTCCGGCCTGGCCGACGTCTTCAGACGCGGCCCCGACGTGGTCCGGCTGATGCTCGTGGTCGGCCTGATGGAGCTTCCCTGGACTCTGGCGGCGCCATTCGTTCCGCTCTACGCCCACGAGGTCAAGGGAGCCGACGAGTTCACGCTCAGCGGTATCGCGATGGCGATGACGGTCATGCCCCTGCTGGTCTCCATTCCGCTGGGCCGCCTGGCCGACCGCCACGGCCGGAAGAAGCTGCTGTTTGCCCTGGCTCCCCTCGCCTATCTGGCCAACCTGTGCCTGGTCCTGGCGCCGGCGGCCAGCACGCGCGCGTCTCCGGTCCTGCTGCTCTACGGCGTGCTGGCCGGCTTCAACAGCGTCAGCATGGCGCTCGCGGCCGCGATGACCGCGGAGATCATGCCCAGGGATCAGATGGGCCGCTGGATTGGCATCGTCAGCCTCTTCCGTGGGGTGCTGGCTATCCCCGCCCCCTTGTTAGGTGGGCTGATCTGGGAGCACCTTGGGCCGCAGTACGTGTTCCTTGCGGCCGTTGCCATCGATCTGTGCTTGCGATTGCCGCTGTTGGCTTCGGTCCGCGAGACGCTCCACCTCGAGCCGGGGCAGTCGGCAAGGGGGCCGACCGGGCCGAGAGGCGAAGCAGTAATGTGAGACGGTATCGACCTCACACTGAACCTGTGCGGTATCATAGTATGTTACCACCACGCCATGGCTGTGTATACCCAATATCCTTGACTGCGACCGTCACCTAGCGTATACTACGGGCGGCGGTACGACCTGCCCTGGCAGAGGTGGCGCCCCTGGTGAGGAGAGTCCGGTGGGTAACGTGTACGGCCCCGTGCCCTCGCGGCGGCTCGGCCAGTCGCTCGGGGTGGACCCCATCCCTCTCAAGACCTGCAACTACAACTGCGTCTACTGCCAGCTCGGCCGGACCAGGTCGCTCACCGACAAGCGGCAGGACTTCTTTCCGCCGGAGAGCATCCTCGCCCAGGTGAAGCCGGCCCTGGAGAGCCATCGCCCGGGCGAGATCGACTACGTCACCTTCGTCGGCCAGGGCGAGCCGCTCCTCTGCGCCAGCCTGGGCCGGCTCATCCGGGGCGTCAAGGAGCTCACCCCGCTGCCGGTGGCCGTCATCACCAACGGCTCCCTGCTCTCCTTGCCGCAGGTGCGTGAGGAGCTCGGCACCGCCGAGGTGGCGATGCCGAGCCTGGACGCCGCGGACGAGATGACCTTCCGACGGATCAACCGGCCCTGGCCCATGCTGCACGTCAAAGACATCGTCGCCGGCCTGGCCGCCTTTCGCGAGGAGTTCGCCGGCCAGCTCTGGATCGAGGTGATGCTGGTCAAAGGGCTGAACGACGGCGAGCCGGCGCTCCTCGGGCTGCGCGACGCTCTTGCCCACATCCACCCCGACCGGGTCCACGTCAACGTGCCTGTCCGCCCGCCGGCCGAGAGCTGGGTTGAGATGCCGGACGAGGCCGGGCTCATGCGCGCCGTGGCCATTCTGGGCGAAGCGGCCACCGTGGTAGCTCCGTACGAGGGCACATTCGAGCTGCCCACAGGCTTGCCACTACCCGAGGCCATCGCCGAGGTGATCCGCCGTCACCCGATGCGGGAAGACGAGGTGCTCGGCGCCCTGCGCGACCGGGACCCCGCGCCGGTGCGGGCGGCCCTCGCGGAGCTGGCGGTGAGTGGGCAGGCACGAAGACTCGAGTACCGCGGTCAGGTCTTCTGGCGTTACGTCGGCGCTCCCGGGAGTCAGACCCAGGAGCCGCGCTCAAGGCGGAAAGCGGGCAGCAACCCCGCTCCCGGATCTAACATACGAGGAGGCATCCAGTGAGGCAGGCTGATGTAGTGGTTGTGGGCGGCAGCGCGGCGGGGGTGCCCGCCGCGGTCACCGCGCGCCGGCACTATCCCGACCGAAGCGTGCTGCTCGTCCGGAAAGAGAGCCAGGCGGTCATCCCCTGCGGCATACCCTACGTCTTCGGGGTCCTCGGGGCCCCGGAGAAGAACCTCATCCCGGACAGCACGCTCCTGGACGCTGGCGTCGAGCTGCTCGTCGACGAGGTCGCCGACGTGCGCCCGGACAGCCGCGTCGTCGTGACCGCCGGGGGCGAGGAGGTCGGCTACGAGCGGCTCGTCCTGGCAACCGGGTCGCTTCCGGTGGTCCCGCCCATTCCGGGCATAGACAAGGGGAACATCTTCGCCATCAGGAAGGATGTCTCTTACCTCCAGCGGATACTCGAGGCCCTGGACACTGCCTCCGACCTCGCCATCGTCGGGTGCGGCTTCATCGGGGTCGAGATCGCCGAGGAGTGCCGGCGCAGACGGCCGGACCTCAGCGTCAAGATCGTCGAGATGCTACGGCACTGCCTCCAGCTCGTCTACGACGAGGAGTTCTGCGTCAAAGCCGAGGCGGTGCTGCAGGAGAAGGGGATCGAGCTCCTGCTCGACGAGCGAGTCGAGGCATTCCTGGGCGACGGGCAGGTCCGAGGCATCAGGCTCTCGAGCGGACGAGAGATCAAGGCCGACATGGTCATCGTCGGCATCGGGGCGGCGGCGAACGTCGAGCTGGCGCGCAAGGCCGGCCTCGAGCTCGGTCCCACGCGCGGCATCCAGGTCAACCGGTACATGCAGACGAGCGACGACCACATCTTCGCCTGTGGCGACTGCGCCGAGAAGGTGTCGTTCTTCGACGGCAAGCCCTCGAGCCTGAAGCTGGCCTCCATCGCGACCATGGAGGCGAGGATAGCGGGCGCCAACCTCTTCGGCCCCCGGCGCAAGAACATGGGCGTGATCGGGGTCTACTCGACGATTCTGGGCGACACCGCCTTCGCCGCGGCCGGGCTCACCGAGGGCGAGGCCAGGCGGAAGGACTACCGAACGGTCGTCGGGGAGTGGGAAGCCCCGAACTGCCACCCCGGCGGGATGCCCGGGGCGAAGGCGCTCCGGGTGAAGCTCGTCTTCGAGGCGGGCACGCTGGAGCTGCTCGGCGGGCAGGTCTCGGGGGCCAAGAGCGGCGGCGAGCTCATCAACGCGATCAGCGCCTGCATCAACCAGCGGATGACCGCCGACGACATCGCGACCTTCCAGACGGGCACCCATCCCGCGCTGACCGCCTCGCCGATTGCCTACCAGCTCGTCAACGCGGCAGAGATGGCCATCGCCGCATCGCGCCAACGGGAGCTCGTCAGGGCTTGAGGCAAGCCCAGGTCCCGCCGCTCGCCGTGGGTCGCGCGGTACGATGTGGTGTTACGCCAGCGGCCGGCAGGCCAGCACGTGATCGTCGCCGGCCGCGACGCTCCTCGCGAGCTGGTCGAATTCGCCGATCTGGTCGCCGAAATGCGTGAGGTCAAGCACCCATACAGGGCGGGCGTCACGGCCCAGAAGGGGATCGACTACTACCAGAGCGGGTCAGAGCCTCCTTACTACCACCTGGCTGCTCGTCGGGCGGACTGGGGGGACCGGCCGGCCCAGCCGAAGGCCGCGCGTCGACGAGGCGCCTTCCCTGCTCGGTGAGCGTCCACAGGCGCGCCCCCGGTCGCAGGGGACACGCGCCACACTTGAGACAGAGGGGGCAGGGCGTCTCCCGGCCTTCGGGCCGCAGGGCCGCGAGGTATCCCAGGCGGACCAGCTCCGCGATCATCTGCTGGAGGATCACCTCGCTCACCCCGAGGGTGCGGGCCAGCTCACGGGTGGAGATTGGCCCGTTTGCCTCGGCGATGAGTCGCAGGAGCCGGAGGAGCACGTCACACTCCCAGGCGCAGCAGGCCGGCCGCCTGGTAGACGGCGATGCCCGCGGCGAACGCCAGCGCCGAGAGGTAGACCAGGCTGAAGCCGGTCCAGCGCCAGCTCCGCGTCTCCTGGCGGATGGCGGCCACGGTGGCCACGCAGGGCACGAAGAGCATCTGGGTCACCAGGAAGGCCACGGCCGCCGTCGCGCTCAGCATCTGGGGCAGCGCCGCCGCCAGCGTCTCCTCCTGCGAGCCAGTGAGGATGGCCAGCGTGGCGATCGTGTTCTCTTTGGCGACGAAGCTGGTGAGGAGAGCCACCATCATCCGCCAGTCCAGGCCCATCAGCGCGCCGAGGGGCGCCAGGAACCGCCCGAGCTCGGCCAGGTAGCTACCCTCAATCTCCCCGCCGGGCAGCGTCGCCAGCGCCCAGACGACCACGGAGACGAGCAGGATGACCGTGCCCGCCCGGACGACGAAGGCGAGGAGCCGCTGCCACACGACCAATCCGACGGTCCGCCAGTCGGGCAGGTGGTAGAGCGGCAGCTCCATGATGAAGGCCGGCCGGTCGCCGCGAAAGAGCAGGCGGTTGAGGAGCGCCCCCGAGAGCCCCAGGGCGACCAGGCTACAAGCGACCAGCCCCCAGGCGACCAGCGGCGCGCTGCTCCCGAAGAGGGCGCCCGTGAAGAACATGAGCACGGCCAGTCGCGCGGTGCAGGGCACGAGCGGGGCAAGCAGGATGGTGAGCAGGCGAGCGCGCTCCGAGTCGACGATGCGCGTCCCCAGCACCGCCGGGACGTTGCAGCCAAAGCCCAGGAACAGGGGCAGGAACGACTTGCCGTGCAGGCCCATTCGGTGCATGAACCGGTCGGCCACGAAGGCCGCCCGGGCCACGTAGCCCACGTCCTCGAGGAAGCCCATCGCCAGGAAGAAGACGACCAGGATGGGCAGCAGCGCCAGCGTCGCCCCCACCCCGCCGAGAATCCCGTCGGCCAGGAGCCCCACCAGCCATGGCGGGGCATCGCCAAGGGTGGCACGCAGGAGGTCCGCGCCCGCGCCGACGCCCGCGTCGAGCACCTCGACCAGGGGCGTGGCGACCCGATAGGTGAGCCAGAAGATGAGGCCCAGCAAGCCGAGCAGGATGGCCGGCCCGGCGTAGAGGTGGGTGGCCGCGCGGTCGAGCCGCTCGGTCAGGGAGATGGCGCCAACTCGGGGGCGAGTGAGCGCGGCGCGGACCATCCGCTCGATCCAGTCGTAGCGGGCGCTGGCGATGGCGACGACGGCGTCCTCGTGCCGACGCAGGAGCGCCTCGATCTCTTTCCATCGTTCCTCGGGAAGGTGCGCCCGCACCAGGTCCGTTACCTCCCTGTCCCCCTCCAGGAGCTTCAGCGCCAGCCAGTGCCGGGGGTAGGGAGCGGGCGCGTCGCTGCCGATCGGTTGCTCGACCTGGCCGATCAACTCCTCCAGTTGCTTCCCCAGATCCGGCCGCTTTGCCCGGGAGGGGAAGGAGCCGGCGACCACCCGGTCGACGGCGTCGAGCAGCTCCCGCAGGCCCTGGCCGCGCGTGGCCACCATCGGCACGACGGGCACGCCGAGGGCGGCCTGCAACACGTCCGCTTCCACGCGCAGCCCCTGGCTCTCGGCGACGTCCATCATGTTGAGGCCGACCACCACCGGAGAGGGCAGCTCCAGGAGCTCGGCCAGAAGGTAGAGGTTGCGTTCGAGGTTAGCGGCGCTCAGAATGGCCGCGACCACGTCGGGCTGCTCTTTGATGAGGTAGTCGCGGGCAAGCTGCTCCTCGACCGAGTTCGCGGTGAGGCTGTAGGTCCCCGGCAGGTCGACGATCTCCAGCGTCTTGCCGTCGTGGCGGCAGGTCCCCGTCTTCCGCTCGACGGTCTTGCCTGGCCAGTTGCCCACGTGCTGGGAGAGTCCGGTGAGCAAGTTGAACACGGCGCTCTTGCCGACGTTGGGCGAGCCGGCCAGCGCGACGACCGCCATCTTCTCCGGCTGGTTGTCTCCTTGCGGCGTGGCCGCCGACGTCGTCGCAACCCCCTGGCTAGCTCGCCTCCACATCGGCCTCTTCCTTTCTGACGACTCTGACGACGCGGATCTTCTGTGCCTCGCCTCGGCCCAGCGCGACGCGGGTGTCGCGCACGAGGACGATGACCGGACCGTGGCCGGGGTTCTGAATCATTCTCACCTGTGTGCCGGGCGTGAACCCGAGAGCCAGGCAGCGGGCGACGAAGGTCCGTCCGGCGAGGAGTTCCCGGACCACTCCCGCTTCCCCCGGCACCAGATCGCTGATCGAGACGGGCCCGTCGGCCTCGGCCTTTGCCTCCTCGGGGGAGAGGGGCTTGGCGGCGACGTGGGAGGCCAGGTCGCGCTCCAGGCTCTGCCGCCGGTTCGCCACCCGGAGGACAAGCGAATCGGCTGGATCCCCCTCGTCTTCCACCCGCACGATGGCCCCGGGCCTGATCCCGAGCGACCCCAGGCGCCGCAGGAGCTCGGCTTCGCCTTCCCGCACGCTGACGATTCGGGCAAGCCGGGCGGGCTCGAGCTCGGACAGCGGGACGGTGGACTCCCGGCTCGTTTCGGGGCCAGCGCCCGGGATGGCGTGGCCGTGGGGACAGGTATCGACGTTGCCCAGGGCCCGGGCCAGCCGGCGCTCGACCTCTGGCGACGTGGCGTGCTCGAGCTTGCAGGCCTCGTCGTCAACCCGGTCCCAGCGGAGCCCCAGCACGTCGTGGAGGAAGCGCTCCCAGAGGCGGTGCCGCCGGACAACCGAGGCAGCCAGCCTGCGTCCCTCGGCGGTCAGAGACACCCCCTTCCTCTGCTCGTAGGCGACCAAGCCCTGCTCGGAGAGCCGGCGCAGCATCTCGGTCACCGAGGGAGCCGAGACGCCGCGCTCCCTCGCCAGCGCCGAGGTGGTCACGAGCTCGCCCCTCTCCTCGAGCCTGTCGATCGCCTCCAGGTAATCCTCGGACTGCTGGCTGGCCACGGCTTACCTCCCCAATTAGGGCGACCTAACTTCGGACGCCCTAATTATAACCCTCCCTTGCGAGGCAGTCAAGGCGTCCCAGGCGAGGGGCTGCGCAGCGGCCGGAGATCGCGCCGGCGGTGTTCAGGATGGTGTACGTCCCGTTGACCACAGCCTGCCCGGGTACCGTCATGTCGTACGGCGCGAGCGTCAAGCTCACGCAGGCCGGGTTGCCAACCTCGGGGATAGCCCGGACCATCGGGGCGCGCTGCAAGCGCTGCTACACCTGCGTCCGAAGCTCCCCGGCCAGGGCTGTGGATGGGCCAACTGACCGCCGGCATCGCCCACGAGATCAACAACCCGCTGGGCACCATCCTGCTCTACTCGCACTTGATGCTGCAAAACCTGCCGCCCGAGGACGACCGGGCCCGGCGGCTGCGTCTGGTCGCCGAGGAAGCCAGCCGCTGTCGCGACGTCGTCGCCGGGCTCCTGGACTTCGCCCGCCAGAGCCGGCTGGTGACGCAGATGGTCGACCTGAGTGGCCTCCTGAGCGGCGACCTCGAGATGCTGAGCCAGCAGCCCCTCTTCGCCAGGATCGAGGTCCGGACCGAACTGGACCCCGCGCTTCTGCCCATCGAGGCCGACCCAACTCGACTGAAGGACGTCTTCCGCAACCTGTTCGTCAACGCGCCCGAGGCGATGCGCGGGGGCGGGCGACTCACGGTCTCGACGAGGCTGTTGGGAGAGGTCCGGGTCGAGGTCCGGGTCGAGGACGCCGAGTGCGGTATCCCCAGGGAGTACCTCGGCAAGGTCTTCCAGCCGTTCTTCACGACGAATGAGCTGGGGGAGGGCACCGGGCTTGGGCTGGCCATCGCCTACGGCGTCGTCAAGATGCACCGCGGGCAGATCGACGTCGAGTCGCGGCCAGGTCAGGGCACGACGCTCACGGTGTTGCTGCCGGTCCGGCCGAACCTGATGCGGGGAGACCTCATCAGCGAAGATGAGACTTGAGACCTCGGGGGAGCCCGGTCATCGACGACGAGCTCGGCCTGCGCAAGGGCCGGCGAGAGGTGGTGAGGGCTCAGGGCGCATTGCAGCGACGTGGCCGAGGTCTGTTGGCCAGGGCCAGCGTCGGCAGGCAGCTATTCGGGGCCAGGCCCTTGCTCGAGGAGCTGTGGACCTGGCCCCGAATGCCCGGCCTACTTCGCCGACGCGGCCTCGAGTTCCTCGAGCCGCTTCCTGACGCTCTCAAGGGTCGCAGTCAGGTATCCCTGCTGGGCCTTGAGGGCGTTCGCCTCCTGCTCGGGCGTCAGCCCCTCGGCAAGGGGCACCGGGCCCCAGGCCCGGTAGTAGCCTGGGCGAGCCCAGCCGGGCAGGCCGGTGGCGTAGTACCAGTGGCGCCAGCCTCTACCTCCGCCGGGGCCAGACCTCGGGCCGGACCAGTAGCCGAAGCCACGCCCCGGCACCGGATTGGCGTAGCCAGGCACGGCGAAGCCGGCGCAGAGACCCGCCGCTCGCCCCGTCATCGGACCCAGACCCCAGGGTCCAGTCGCATCTCCTCGTGGCATCCTCTGCCTCCTTTGACGATCAACGGCCTGCTCGACCGACTAGAGCCGGCGACCGCGGCCGGCTCCCGAGCCACGGCCGAAGCCCAGCCTCTGGCCCCGGCCTCGACCAAGGCCCGGGAGAGCGCCGAGCGCCTGGCGGCCGACGACACCCAGCGTGCGCAGCCCGCTGAGGCCGCCCCGGGCCACGTTCGTCCAGCCTGGCATCGGGTAGCCGGCGCAGTAGCCGGCCCCTCGCCCCGTCCTCGGGCCCGAACCCAGCGGCCCGGTCCCGTCACCTCTTGGCATTCCAGCCTCCTTCTTCGATGCGCGGGGTACCTTCGCCCCGGCTGTCTGCCGATACCGCCGACAACGCCCCCCAACCCAAGTGCTCGCATCGGCGCGGCTAGCGCTCGCCGCCCTCGTCGAGCAGTCGGTGCAGGAAGTCGTGGGTCCGGCCGAGCTCCTCTCGCCAGACCTCGAGGGCGGCCTTGCCAGAGGGAGTGAGGTTGTAGATGCGGCGAGGAGGCCCTCCTGCGCCGACGTGCCAGTCGGAGGTCACCCACCCGGCGGTCTCCATATCGCGCAGCGCGCGGTAGACCAGGCCAGAGTCGAGTGCCTCGGGGTCGAGCCCGAAGCGCCCGAGGGCGCTTGTCAGGTCGTAGCCATGCCTTGCGCGCTCGCTCAAGAGGGTGAGCAGGCAGGGCTCCACCAGGCGAGCGATCTGACCCCGCTGGGGACCACGCCCTCCTCGCCAGCCGTGCCTGCCCCTTTCTCCGTGCATCCCGCGCCCTCACTACCTGATACTTACGGTTAGAGTATACTTACAGATAGTCGCGCTGTCAAGAGGTTTGAGCCTGTCTCGACGGGCCCAGATCCCGTGTCGGAAGCCAGCGAGTCCTGACCAAGGGCTCGCTGGTTCGCCGCGCTCATCGCGGCCCGACTCCTCGTGTGCCACGTGTATATACAGGACCTGTTCTCCCTCTCACTCGAGACCCAGCAGCAGTATGCAGTATAATGAGGCAGGCGCCTGAGGTCCGGTCGGGCACCGCAGCAGGTCGCGGTTCGACAGCCACGATGTCGCAGGGGGAGCGCGTCAAGGCGACCACGGTATGAGTCAAACATTCGCGCAGCCCGGACCGAGAACGGGAGGACAACTATGGCAGGTCTGACTGTCCTGGCGATCGGCGCACATCCCGACCCGTTCGACATGGCTTACCAGTGCGGTGGAACCCTGGCCAAGTACGCTCGCGCCGGCCACCTCGTCGTCGCGGTCTCGGCAGTCGCGGAGAACGAGGCTGAGGCCACCCGGGTTGGCGACGCCCTTGGCGTCGAGACCAGGTTCCTCGACTTACGCGAGGGCTCGATCGACGACGACCCGCCGACGGTCCACAAGATCGTCGACCTCATCCGCGAGGTGCGTCCCGACCTGCTGATCACGCACCAACCCACGGACTACAACCCTGACCACCGCAACCTCTCGAGCGCGGTCCTTGCCGCCGCGCTGCTTGCCCGGGTGGACGAGCTGAAGAGCGCGCACCCGCCGTTTGTGGTCAGAGCGCTCTACTACAGCGACACCACCTCCGGGGTCAACTCCGAGCCCCTGATCTACGTGGACGTCTCCGACACCTTCGAGCGGAAGTTCCAGGCGCTGGCTCTGCACGAGAGCCTCTCTGAGAAGGCCGGAGTCGATCACCTCGGCAGCATCGAGCACCTGATCGAGCGGGACCGGGCACTTGCGGTCGTGCGGGGCAATCAAGTCGAGGTCGAGTACGCCGAGGCGTTCAGACTGGCGGTGAACTACCGTGTGCTTGGCGGCTTCCAGTACCTGCCGGTGCCGGATGCGCCACGGGCGGAAGCCTGACCGACCGAGCTTGCGCTCATCCCTCGCCGCCGCTCCAGCGGCGGCGAGCATCACTCAGGCCAGGCTTCTGGCCAGGACCCGAATCGAGAGCAGGTAGAGCCCCAGGGCGAAGATGCCAAGGGCGAGCAGGCTCCAGACACCCGGCAGCACGCCGGTCCCCAGCAGCGCCTCACGCAAGCCGTCCACGGCGTAGGTCAGCGGCAACAGGTAGGCGATGGGGCGCAGCGGCTCGGGCAGGCTGGCCAGCGGGATGAAGACCCCGCAGAGGAAGATCATCGGGAATCGGAAGAAGTTGGCCAGCGTCTGCGCCTCGAAGACCTCGCGCACCGCTACCGAGACGAAGGCCCCCAGCGCCGAGAAGGCCAAGGCCGACAGGACAAGCACACCGAGAAGCAGGGGGAGGTCGAAGCTCGCGAGGCCGAGGCCTGCCAGGCTCGCGAGGAGGACCACGACCGTCACCACGAGCCCGAAGACGGCGCCGCCCAGGAGCTTGCCCAGCAGGATCGCCGGTGGCCTCACCGGCGAGAGGAGTAGTCGCTCGAGGGCTCCGACGCGCCGCTCGAAGGTGATGACGATCGCCTCCATCGAGGTGGCACCGAAGAGGGTGGCCAGCGCGACCAGGCCCGGCACCAACTCCCGCGCATCGCCCGGATTTCGCAGGTAGAAGGCCCCGGCGAAGGCGAAGGGGAACAGGATGCCCCAGCTAATGTTCGGCGGCTTGAGGTAGTAGGCTCGGAGGTCCTTCAGGGCAATGTACCAGAGGCCGCGCAGGTCATCCGCCAGCACTTTTCCTCTCCCCCTTCTCAGCCAGCATCGTCTCCCTGGCCAGACCCGTGAGCCGGACGAATGCCTCTTCCAGGCTGGGCTGCGCCGTGCCAAGGCCGGTGACCTTCACCCCGCCCGCCTCGGCCCAGTCCAGCGCCAGCCGCGTCAGCGCGCCGAGGTCGCTCCCATGGAGCCGCAGCCGGTCACCCAGCCGTTCGATCCGAGCGACCCCGCTCGGGAGACTCCCCTCGGCCGGCACCTCGATCGGGGCACGGTCGAAGGAGACCTCCAGGGCCGGCTCGCCGTTCGCCATTGCCTTGAGCTCCTCGGGGCTGCCCCGGGCGACGATCCGGCCCTTGACGATGATGGCCAGGTGGTCGCAGAGGAGATCAGCCTCCTCGAGATAGTGGGTGGTGAGGAAAACCGTGACCCCTGACTCCCGCAGCGAGCGGATGGTCGCCCGAAGCCGCCGCGCGGCGAGCACGTCCAGCCCGCTCGTCGGCTCGTCGAGGAAGACGATCCTCGGTCGGTGGATCAGCGCGGCGGCGATGGTGAGGGCCCGCTTCATCCCCTTCGAGAAGCTCCCGAAGGGGCTGCGCCGCCGCTCGGCAAGCCCGAACTGGCGCAGGAGCTCCTCGGCTCGCGGCTTCCGCTCGGCTCTCGGCACGCCATAGAGCTGGCCGGCGAAGACCAGGTTGTCGAGCGCCGAGAGCTCGTCGTAGAGGTTGGACGCCTCGGGGACGACGCCGATGGCCTTCTTGATGCGCGGCATCTCGCGGGTCAGGTCAAAGCCCGCGACGGTGCCTCCACCCTCGTCGGGACGCGTGAGGCCGGTGAGCATCCTGATCGTGGTCGTCTTGCCTGCTCCGTTTGGGCCCAGGAAGCCGAAGACCTCGCCGCTACCGACTGTGAAGCTGACGTGGTCGACGGCTCGCGTCTTGCCGTAGTCGCGGACCAGGTCCTCTACCTCAATGGCGCTGCGCATGGCTCATACCTGACCTTCTTCCGGCTGGCGCAATCCCTGCGCCGCCAATCTCTCCACAGCCAAGCGCGCGTAGGAGCGCGAGCTAGGCTCCGTGCTCTCGAGCCTCCGAGACGGCCGCGTCAGCTCGGCCGTGGTCGCCGCTGCGACCTTGGCAGCCGTGCTCCTGGCACCCGCATCCCCGATGGCAGTCCTGCCGGCTGCTCCGCTCGTGCCGACCGCAGCACCACGTCTCACCCTGATCGTGATCCCGACATATTGTAGCACCTCCCGGTCCAAGTTCGTAAGGTCTTGCGCATATACTTATGTACTTCGGCGTAGAAAAGCCTCAGCCTGCCACGCCGGAGGCAGACCCCTCGGACTCGGACTCCCCACCGAGCGTGCCCTGTGCATGTCGCCACAGATCATCGAGGCGAGCACGGTTCAGGCGATAGTGGACGAAGTAGCCGCGGCGCTCGTCGACGACCAGGTCCACCGCCCGCAGCACCGCCAGGTGCTGGGAGACGGCGGACTGGGTAACGCCCAGCCTCATTGCCAGGGCTCCAACGCAGAGGGCGCGGTGCTCGCCCTGATCGGCGAGCAGCCTGAGCAGGCGCAGGCGCGTCTCGTCGCCAAGCGCCTTGAGGAGCCTCACCAGATGCTTGACGTCGTCGATGTCCTCCACGCCGGCTCCGACTAACCATTTAAGTATGCGCGCATATATTACTGCAGCGACACCGCGCTGTCAAGGGGGGGCACCGCCCGGAATGCGTCTGGGACCTGGCAGGTAGGTCGGGTGCTTTGGCCCACAAGCGGCCGTGCGACGATGCCCATGCCGTCGGCGATCAGTCGCGGCTGAAGCCAGAGCAGTCTGGCTCCCGGCCACGTTCCCCACGCATGCTGGGTTCGGGATATCTGAACGCGACCCCTAGCATTCGAGCCCTTGTGGTGATATAATGTGCGCAACTGAACAAGGCAAAGGCTGGGAACAGGACTAGTAGCCTTCGAGCGAGGCGCAGAGAGTCGGGGTAGCTGCGAACCGATCCAGTGCGGAAGGCGAATGGGCTTGGGAGCCGCAAACCGAAAGTCCGAAGACAAGTAGGCTTTGCCGCCAGTGGAGCGTTAC
>Ga0315280_10007464_pt1 | contig 14679 bp, 6 predicted proteins | sample YL17G06_40_MG_FD_203697 | JGI IMG/M metagenome (GOLD analysis project Ga0315280, IMG submission 203697) | Sediment microbial communities from Yellowstone Lake, YNP, Wyoming, USA - YL17G06_40 | ecosystem: Environmental > Aquatic > Freshwater > Lake > Sediment | place: USA: Wyoming | collected...
GTCGTGACTTTCTCAGGAAGCTCACCGCAGCGGGGGTGCTCTCGATGTTCGATCCGGCCCACCTCGCCGCCAAGGAGCGGCTCGCTGCTGGAAAGAGCGTCCAAGGACCGCTTGAACGACGCCGATACGGTCGGACGGACGAGCGGCTCTCCATCATCGGCTTCGGCGGCATGCTGGTGATGAACACTACGTCCCAGGAAGCCGCCAACTACGTCGCCAAGGCGGTGGATCGGGGTGTCAACTACTTCGACGTGGCCCCAAGCTACGGCAATGCGCAGGACTGCTTGGGACCGGCCTTGAAGCCGCATCGCCAGAAATGCTTCCTGGCGTGCAAGACCCTGAAGCGGGATGCCGCTGGTGCCAAGGCGGAATTGGAGGCGTCCCTCAAGACGCTGCAGACGGACCACTTCGACCTCTATCAGCTTCACGCTTTGACGAAGGTGGAGGAGGTCCAACAGGTCTTGGCATCCGGCGGGTCGATGGAGACCTTCGTGAAGGCCAAGCGGGACGGCAAGATCCGCTTTATCGGATTCTCGGCGCACAGCGAGGAGGCTGCCCTGGCCGCCATCGAGCGATTCGATTTCGATTCGGTCCTCTTCCCGCTCGGGTTTCCCACCTGGATCAAGGGGCAATTCGGCCCACCGGTCCACAAGAAAGCCAAGGAGGCCGGGCGTGGCATTCTCGCCCTGAAGGCGATGGCTCACCAGAAGTGGCCCGATTCGATCAAGCCCGAGAACCGCCGCTGGAACAAGACTTGGTACGAACCCTTTGACGACAGCGACCAGGTGGCTCTCGGCCTGCGCTTCACCCTGCACTTGCCCGTGACCGCCATGCTCACGCCGGGCCACTGGGAGTTGTTCAAGATGGCGTTGGACTTGGCCCAGGCGGGGGCGCTCACCCCGCTCAATGACAGCGAACGCAAGGTGGCTGAAGAAATCGCCAACAAGAGTGATCCGATCTTCAGCGGACTTCAAGCCTGGACACCAAGCCGAAAGGACCGGGCAAGGTCAGTTGGAACTTCGAGAAGTTCATCATGGGCCGCAGCGGTGAAGTGGTGGCCCGCTTTTCCCCGCCCACGAAGCCCGATGATCCCGAGGTGCTGAAGGTCATTGAGGCAGAACTCGCAACGAAGTAGAATCTGCTTCGCCGAAGGCCGGACCCGGCCGAAACCACGAATTCCCACATGGCGGCTTTTGCCCCTTTTCCCCCTGGATTCCGCCGCGGGGTTGGACCGGCAGCCCCCGCCGCCGAGGTCCCGTCCTGGCAGCAGCGAGACTCGCCCCGGGCGCGGGTATAATACGGCTCGCATCAGTTATGGCTCCCCCGACGGTCGGAGGGTCTCAACCAATGCGCAAAGCTGGACTACCCGTTTGTCTTGCGTTCGCAATCCTTGGGTGCGGTGCGGAGTTGCGGGGTGCTGACCTGTCCGGCGAGATCACCTTGCGTGCCCGGGCGACGGCCGTGACGCCTTCGCAGCCGGTCCGCATCCATTGGCGCTGGGGAGGCGAAGGGCTGGGCGGAGAGCCGGTCCGCGGCGAACTGGCCGCCTGGGCGGCGAGAGTCCCGGGCCAGGCCAAACCCGCCGCCGGGAAATCCGCGGCCGGTTCCCCGGCGGCCGGAACCGCTGGTGCAGAGGGCGCGACCGCCGCGCATGGCGACGCCGCAGACCCTGTGTGGCTGCCGGTCGGCGCCTGGTCGCCGCGGGCGCCGCTGGCGGTCTTCAAGGCCCGGATGCGGCGGTTGTTCGTGACCTTCACCTTGGAAGGGATGCAGAGCAAGCAGCGGAGTTTCGAAGCGCTCCGCAACGTGGCCGTCGAGTTCGAGTTCCAGCATGCCGGCAAGGTCCTCAAGCGTTTCACGGAAACCGGGCCGGACGGGCCGACCGTGGGCATCGTCGTGCCCCTGGACAAGCTTGGCGACGGGCCGCAGCCCGCGGCCGAGTTTGTCGACGGGCTCCAAGGCCTGCTCAGCTATGCCCAGCGGAGGGCCGAGTGGCTCGGTTCGCTTCCCTGGGCCGCCGCGCCGGTGTCGAAGCGGTATGCCTTCCTCACCGACTGTGCGGGCTATCGTCCGGGCGCCGGCTACGCCATCCGCACCACGAACCGGGAAACGCTGCTCGCCGAGTTTCGCGCCCTGCGGCAACTGGGCGTCAACGGCTGGCGCAACGCCCCCGACTTTGCCCTGGAGATGATTCGCAGCGGGCAGGGGCTGGGGCCGCAGTTCGCCCGAATCCGCGACGCGGGCGGCCTGGGCTATCCCGTCCCCCGCGCCGCGCGAGGCCGCAGCGCTCCGGGGGCCGGCTGCCCGTACCATCCCGACATGGCCGACTTCCGGCGACGCGTGCAGGACGAGGCGGCGAAGCTGATGGACCAGAGCGTCCGCAAGTTGCCCGTCGAGGAGTACTGGCTGCTCACGGTGGACGAGATCGGCTCGGTCTTCGACCTGGCCCCCGAGGGCAAAGAGCACCCGCGCGCCTGCCCGCACTGCCGCCGGGCTTTCCACGAGTACCTCAAGGGCTTTGGGCTCACCCTGGCCGATTTCGACGCGAAAAGCTGGGACGACGTCCGCTCGACCTACGGCGACCGGCGCGGAGCGATGTCCGAGCGGGGCTGGGCCTTGTTGTCCTACTATTCGAAGCGGTTCAACAACGATTCTTCGGCGATGCTCTTCGCCCCGCAGCGAGAATTCTTCGAGCGCGAGAACGAAAGGAAACGCCGCGCCCTGGCCGCCGGCCGCAGCGACGCCCCCGAGGCCCGCCAGCCCTGGGTTTACTCCTATGCGCTCCGCGGCAACACGTTCCTGATGGCCGGGCACAGCCTCGACTTCTTCGACTTCTACCGCAAGGCCGACAACGGCTTCATGTACGAGACCTCCAACCGCGATCCCCGCGTGTGGCAATGGGACGGTTACCTGTGCGACGTGGGACGGGTCCTTTCCGACCGACTCGGCAAGCGCTTCGGCGTCTACGTGAAACCCCACCGCGGCGCCCCGATCCAGCGGGCCCTGACGGCCCTCTCGCGTCAAGCCCAGGTCGTCTACTGGTACACCTACGGGCCCGATTGGGTCAAGGGCGACAGCTTCTCGGAACTGCCCTGGGCGCTGGCGGCCGTCAGCCGCGCGGCGCGGCTCGTGGCCGCTGCGGAAGACGTGATGGTTGAGGCCCGGCCTTTGCCGGCGGAGATTGCCGTGGTTCGGCCGCGGACCTCGGAGTTCTTCGAGAACTCAGCCTCGTGGGAGAACGGCAAGTGGGTCCACACGGCCCTGACGCACGCCCACCTGCCGGTCGACCCGCTTGATGAAGAATTGCTCCTCTCCGCAGACCTGTCGGGTTACAAGGCGATCTACGTCAGCGGCTCGCACCTCCGCCGGAACGTGGCCGAACGCCTGGCCCAATGGGTTCGCTCGGGCGGAACACTTTACACGAGCGGCTGGGGCCTGGCCCGCGACGAGGCGAACCAACCGCTCCGCAGCATGCTGCCCGTGCTGGGGCTGAAGTCGCGGCCGGAGGTGGAATTGTGGAACGACGTGAGCCGCTACGGCGCCGTCGCCTTGGCCCCGCTGAGGCCCGTCCGGCCCGTGCCGAAGGAGGCTGCCGCCGTGCGCGGAGCGGGGCCGTTTGCCGGCGGGTTCCAGCTTTCCATCGGCCGCGAGACGCTCGATCCCTTGCCGGAGGCCGAGGTGCTGGCCCGCTTCGGCGACGGCCGGCCCGCCGTTACGCGCCACGCGTATGGCAAAGGGTCCGCGTGCGTACTCGGCTTCTACCCGGGCCTGGAGTACAGCGTCCCGATCCTGAAGGAGGACTACGATCTTGCGCGGGACTTCGACCCGGCCCGACGGGCCTTCGTCGCCGCGCCCGCCCTGGCGGCCGGTGCGCGGCCGGTCGTCGATGCCTCGGCCCCGCTCGTCGAGGGCGTGCTGCTGCGGAACGCCCAGTCGGGCAAGTCCGCCGTGACCCTGGTCAACTGGGCATATCGCGCGGGCGCCGACGCCGCACGCCTTGTTCAGCCTTCCAAGGGCTACGCGCTGGTGCCGTTTGACTCGCTGACGGTCGTGGTCCGCGGCACCGGCCCGGTCCGCGAGGTCCGCTCGGCCTGGACCGGCGCAAAACTAGAGTTCCGGCAACGCCAGGAAGCAGTCGAGGTCGCCCTGCCTCGGCTCGAAGAGGCCGACGTGCTGCTGATCGAATAGCCGCACTGGTGGCGACCCTTCGACCGTTGGGCAAATGGGTGGTTCTTGGCCAGCGGGGGGAGATGCAATACAATCGAGCGCTGATGGGCCGATGCAGCTCATCTGACACGTTGGGTGATACGTTGGGTGCCATGCCCACGCTCGCCGTGGGCATGCTGTGGAGGCAGCATGGCCAAGCAAGCTTGGCTATGGCACCCGTCCATTCAGGTGTGGCGGGGTGGCTGGCGGCTGGGCGGAGCAAAGCCCCAGTCGAACGATCGAGGGGTATCCCATGAAAGGCTGCTGGTGGCGGATCGGTCTGGGTACGGTTCTTCTTGCCTTGCTTGCGGGCGGCCCGGCCGGGGCGCAAGCGCCGACGGAGGCGGGCGTCGCCGTGGTCGATCTCAAGTGCGAATACCTCACGGACCCGCTGGGGATCGACGTCGCGCGGCCCCGCCTGAGCTGGCGCCTCGAGGCCCGAGACCCGAACGAGCGCGGGCAGCGGCAAACCGCCTACCAGGTGCTGGCGAGCAGCACCAGCGAGCTTCTGGATCAAGGCAAGGGCGACCTCTGGGACTCGGGCGAGGTCCGCAGCGGGCAGTCGGTGCTGGTGCCCTACGCGGGCCGCGCGTTGGCCTCACGCCAGGAGTGCCTCTGGAAGGTCCGCGTGCGGGACCGCTCCGGACGCCTTTCCGCGTGGAGCAACCCCGCGCGGTGGACCATGGGGCTCCTAGAGCCGCAGGACTGGACCGCCCGATGGATCGGCACCGATCAGGTCTTTGTCCGCCGGCCGGGCTTTCCGCCGCCGGACAACACGATGCCCGATCCCTGGCTCCGCAAGTCGTTCACGCTCGCCGGGAAGCCGAAGCGGGCCACGGTCCACGTCGCCTCGGTCGGATACCACGAACTCTACGTGAACGGCAAGAAGATCGGCGACGCGGTGCTCGCCCCGTGCGTCACCGACCACACGAAGCGGGCCCGCTACGTGACCTACGACGTTCGCGACCAGCTCCGCCGGGGCGAGAACGTGCTCGGGCTTTGGCTGGGCGTGTCGTGGTCGATCTTCCCGCAGTACAAGATGCCGGATCGGCCGCAGACGCCGATGGCGATCGCCCAGGCCGAGATCGAGATCCCCGGCAGTCCAGCGGTGCGGATCGTCACGGACGGCACCTGGAGGACCCACCCCAGCCCGAACACCACCCTCGGCGTGTGGGACTTCATGCACTTCGGCGGCGAACGCTATGACGCCGCCAAGGAAATCCCCGACTGGTGCCGGCCGGGCTCCAGCGACGCGGGCTGGAAGCCGGTCTCGCTCTTCACGCCGAAGCTCCTGCTGTCGGCCCAGATGGTCGAGCCGAACCGGTGCGTCCAGGCAATCCGGCCCAAGGCCATCGAGCCGCGGCCCAACGGGGCTTGGCGCGTGGACATGAGAGTGAACTACGCGGGCTGGGTGGAGGTCGATCTCCGCGGGAAGCCCGGCCAACTGGTCGAGTTCCGCTTCTCCGAGCACCCCGACCAGGAAATGACCCACCGGCTCCATAGCGCCTACGTGATCGGCCCGAGCGGCAAGGGGACCTTCCGCAACCGCTTCAACTACGGCTCGGGGCGATGGATCACGATCCGCGGGCTGGCGTCGAAACCGTCGCTGGAGGACGTCCGCGGCTTCCTGGTGCGGACCGACTACCGCCGCACCGGCCAGTTCGAGTGCTCCAACAAGCTCCTCAACGACATTTACAAGACCACCCTTTGGACCTTTGAGAACCTGAGCCTCGGCGGCTACGTCGTCGATTGCCCGCAGCGCGAGCGGATGGGCTACGGCGGCGACGCTCACGCCACGATCGACGCGGCGCTGGCCAACTACGACCTCGGGGCCTTCTACACGAAGTGGGCCGAGGACTGGCGGGATACGCAGGGGCGTCACTCGACGTGGGGAACCGGGGCAGAGGCGAAGCAAGGCAAGCCAAACCCGGCCGACGCGGGCAACCTGCCCTACACCGCGCCGACCTACTGGGGCGGCGGCGGGCCGGGCTGGTGCGGCATCTGCGTCACCATGCCCTGGCGGGTCTATCGCCGCTACGGCGACGTCCGCGTCCTGGAAGACAACTTCCCCATGATCCAGCGGTGGCTGGCCTTCCTCGAGACGAAGTCGGCCAACGACATGCTCGTCCGCTGGGGCGGCCAGTGGGATTTCCTCGGCGACTGGCTCTGGCCGGGGGCGGAGGGCGTCAACGGCGACACCCGCGAAACCCTCTTCTTCAACAACTGCTACTGGATCTACAACCTCAAGACCGCGGCCCGGATCGCCGACGTGCTGGGTCGGGGCGATGCCGCCGCGGCCTATCGCCGCCGGGCGGAGCGGGTCCGCAAGGCGGTCCACGCGAAATTCTTCAACCCCGCCGACAACAGCTACGTCGACGGCTCGCAAGCCTATCTGGCGATCGCGCTGGTGGTCGATCTGCCGCCCGAGGAATTGCGCCCGGGCGTCTGGAAGCGGCTGGAAGACGAGATCCTGGTGCGGCGCAAGGGGCACGTCTGGGCCGGGATCACCGGGGGGGCATTCTTGATGAAGGCCCTGCTCGAGAGCGGCCGGCACGACCTGATCTACGCCATGGCCTCGAAGGAGGATTATCCCAGTTGGGGAGACATGCTCCGCCGCGGCGCGACGACCCTTTGGGAATCGTGGGAGGGGAAGCTCTCGCTGTTGCACAGCTCGTACCTCTCCATCGGCTCGTGGTACCTCCAAGGGCTCGCCGGCATCCAGCCCGAGCCGCAGGGCGGCGGGTTCCAGTCGTTCGTGGTCCGGCCGGGCGTGCTGCGGGAGCCCGGGCTGACGTGGGTCAAGGGCCGCTACGATTCGGCGTATGGCCCGATCGTGAGCCAGTGGAAGATCGAGGCCGGGAAGCTCGTGGTGCACGTGGTGGTCCCCCCAAACACGACCGCCCGGCTGTTCCTCCCTACCCGCAATGCGAAGTCCGTGACCGAAGGCGGAAAACCGGCGGCGGGCGCCGTGGGCGTGAAGCCGCTCGGCTCGGAAGGACCCACGGCCGTGTACGAGCTCGATCCGGGAAGCTACGCGTTCGAGGCGGAGCCGTGAAGGGCCCTCACCCCCGACCCCTCTCCCGCGGATGGGAGAGGGGAGGCGTAGTTGGACGCCCGTTATGTGGACACCGCATGAAGAAAGGAAGGACCAATGTCAAGACGGCTGTTGTTGCTCGCTCTGTTGGCAGGAGCGTTCGCGGGCCTCTCCGGCCCCGACGGGAGTCGGGAGAGAGCGGCCGCCGCGCAGCCCGCCGGCGACGAAGCCAGGAAATGGACCTTTGACGCGAGCGAAGCCCCCGCCGGCTGGACGATCACCGGTGACGCGGCCGTCGACGCGACGAAAGGCCGCGAGGGCAGGGGCGGGTCGCTTAGAGTCGGCCCCGGCTCCAAGGCGCTCTTGAAGCTCCGCGGCCAGGACGCCTCGGGCAAGGTCGAGATGTGGGTCTACGACGACGGCACCAACCCGGAAACCCCCAAGGCCGCACGCGTCGGCCCGCGGTGGGGCCTTCTCCAGGCCGACGGGAAGCTGCTGGCCGTCGGTATCCTCTACGCAAGTTACCTCGGCGGCAGCGAGGGCTACACCGCCACCGCCTGCGACGGCAAGGACTGGTTCGACCGCTTGTTCTGGCTGGGCGTCAACCGCAAGCCCGTCGGCTGGCACAAGTGGACGTTCGATTTCGACGCGGAGGCGGGCCTCCAGGTCCTCCACAACGACAAGGAACTCGGCGCGGTGGACCCCGGCAAGACCGGCTTGCAGGGCTTCAGCGCGATCGCCGTCTGGGGCGACAACGGCAAGGCCGGTGGGCAGACGATCTGGGTGGACGACGTGTCGGTTGCCCTCGGCGGCCCGACCAAGCTCGTCGCCGCCGGCGAGGCCAATCCGTACGATGAGAAGTCCGTGGCCCGGGACACGGCCGTGATCCGGCCGACCGTCATTTACACCAAGCAGAGCGCTCCCTCGGCGCCCAGGCTCGAAGACATGCCGCTGGTCCAGAGCGTCTCGCAGTACGGCATTACTTGGAGGTTCGACAAGCCCGCCCGCGCCGGACAGTTCGTCAACGGCGACTGGTACGTCGTCGGTCCGGCCACGGTCAGCGCGATCGACCCCAAGCCGCTCTACGGCAAGGAGATTCCGCGCCGCGAGCTGGACGGGATGGACAGGGAGCGGCCCGAAGGCCAGCGGGTCCGCAACGGCTTCATGCTCAATCCCCCGGCCCAGATGAAAGTCGCCTACGACAGCGGGGTCCGCAACTGGTTCGACCCCGCGCTCATCCAGAAGCTGCCCGTGGCCATGAAGCCCGGCGACTCGCTGGTGGCGACGATCAGCATGCCCAAGGGCCTCGTGCTCCACGCCCAACTGCGCAATAAGATCGAGCGCGGCGTGGACGACAGCAGCCCGATTCGCACCGCCGCGGTGCTCAGTTGCGTGGACCGGCCGCAGCCGCCGGACGCTTTCCGCCCGGCCTTCTTCGACCGCGGGCAAAGGATCTACCTGGCCCGCGACCTGAAGCGCGACCTGCTGCCCGTCGCCGCCCGAACGAAGAGCACCCCGAAGATCGAGCAGTACGTCCGCTTCACGCAGCGGCCCTGGGTGGGGACCTGCTTCTTCGGGTTCGAGGAGCCGGTGGAGAACATGCCGCAATACGGGCTGGAGTACGGCCGCGTGGCGGGCATCGCGGCCCTGCTCTTGTGCACCGATCTCAAGCCCGCGCAGAAGGAGCCCCTTCTGGTGAACTACGTCCAGATCGGGATCGACCTGGGAGGCATGGTCCGCGCGGGCCACCCCGGCTGGACGGGCTGGGGCGGCCACGGAAGCGGCCGCAAGCTCCCCATCGTCTTCGCCGGGCTGCTCTTGGGCGACGAGCAGTTGGCCAACGTCAAGCGGTCCTTCCCCAAAGCCAGCTTCGGCGAGGACGAGCAGACCGCCTACGGCGATTGCTGGACGGGAGCGAAGGTCGTCTTCGCCGGGCACTCGGGAATCGACGCGGCCACGGGCGTGGGACGCGACCGCGGCAACGCCTGGGGCCCCTACGAACATAGGCCCCCGTCGCAGTGGCAAAGCGGCCAGAAAACCAGCGAGTCGTATCGCCGCTGCTGCACGAGCGTCGGCTGGGTCGCCCAGGCCCTGGCGCTGCGGCTCGTGCACGCCGAGAAACCCTGGGCCCACGACGCCTTCTTCGATTACGCCGACCGCTGGATGTACGAGAACGACGCCCAGTTCGTCAAGACCATCAAGCAGGCGACCGGCCAGGATTACGACAAGGAGTGGGCGCGGCAAGGCCAGGCCTGGGACGCCTTCACGAACGAGATGTGGGCCGCCCACCGCGCGATGCTCCCCGCCCCGACCGACGGCTGGAAGCAGCGCCACGACGACAGCTACTACCGCGCGGCCATTGAGAAATCGCAAGGGCCGGCGGAGGGCAAGGCCAAGAGACCGACCCGCCTCGGGCGGCGACGCGCGGCGTAGGGGCTGGGCTCGCCCAACGCGCTTGGGATGTTCGATAACGAGAAGCGCGTCTCACCTTGCCGGCGATCCCTCCAAGAGTTCCACGGCCCGCCGGTGATGCGGCGAGGCGACCGCGCCCATGAGGATCGGGTCCTTCGTCTCGATCAGGTGCTGGTGAAGCCGCTTGAGGAGTGCGGCGCGGATCGGGGCATATTCCGGCCGCTGGGACACGTCCTTCTGCTCCCAAGGGTCGTTGGCGAGATCATATAGCTCGACGTGCGGGTGATAGGCAACGGCATGATTGGCCGGGACCACCGTGTCCGAGAGTGGCCGCCAGCACTGCGACGGGTCCATAAAGGCGGGAGCCGTGGTGAAATTCACGATCAGCTTGTGGCTCTCCGTGCGGATCGCCCGGCGGGGATCGTAGTAGTCGTGGTAGGTCATCTCGGTGAAGATTTCCCGGCGGGGCTCGTAGGGCTTGCCGTCCAGGAGCGGGGCGAAGGAACGTCCCGCGACGTTGGCCGGAACCGGCACGCCCGCCAGCTCCAGGATCGTCGGCAGATAGTCGATGTTGGAGATCATTTCCGAACGGACCGCGCCGCCGTGCCAGCCCCGCCGGCTGGGCAGGCGCAGCAGCAGGGCCACCTGGACCCCCGGCTCGTAGAGCGAGCACTTCGCGCGGGGCATCGCGATCCCGTGGTCGGTCGTGAAGAGCACGAGCGTGTGGGACTCCTGCCCGGTTTCCTTTAGCGCGGCCATGAGGCGGCCGAACTGGGTATCGACGTGGCGGACCGCTCCTTGCAGGCCGGCCAGCTCGCGCCGCGTCCCCGGCGTGTCGCGGAGATAGCCCGGGACATCGATCCCGAGGGCGTCGTCGGGTTCGAGCGCCGGCCCGGGAAAGCTGTTGTCGCCGGGCAGGGCCCCGGGCCAGGCCGGTTCACGATAGGGAAGCCGGTGCGGCTCAATGAAGCCGACGCTGAGAAAGAAGGGCTTCTCGGGCCGGGCGGCAAACTCGCGCAGCAGGCCGATCGCGGCGTCCGCGGCCGGAGCCGCCGAGGCTTGACGCAGGTGGCGGTCATAGCCGCATCGCTGGAAGCCGGAGGAGGTCTCGTGAATGACCCCGACCGCCGCCGTGGCGTAGCCGACGTCGCGGAGGATTTGCGCGAGGTGCCGCTCGCCGGGGTTGAGGTCCCAGGCGAAATTGGCGTGGCAGAGCCCCATGACGCCGTTAGAATGCGGCCACCGCCCGGTGAAGATCGAGGCCCGCGAGGGGCTGCATCCGGGGGCGGTGCAGAAGCTCCGTGCGAACCGCACCCCCTCAGCCGCCAGCTTGTCGAGGTTCGGCGTCCGGACGCTCTTCACGCCGTAACAGTGGAGGAACTGGCCAAGGTCGTGGGAGTGGACGAGAAGCACGTTGGGCCGTCGGTCGGCGGCGCGGCTCGCCGAGTCGGAAAGCAGGGCGGCTACCAAGGCGACGCCAAGGACTGCGCTCAAAACGCATCGTTTACTGGACCACATACTTCTCTCCCAGCGTTTCGTTGTTCTCCTGGTACCACTGCGCGAGCAGCCGGCGGTGTCGCGTGAGCACGTCGGCGCGGGCCGGGTCCAAGGCCAGGTTCTTCATCTCGCCCGGGTCCTCCGCGAGGTCGATGAGCTGTTCGCGGGGCGACCCCGACTCGTAGACGATATACTTGTAGCGGTCGGTCCGCAGCATCCGGCTGCGGCCATTTTCGACCACCAGGCTGTCGCGCCACGACTTGGGCTTGCGCCCCTCGGCCAGCTCGCGGATGCTTCGACCTTTGAGTTCCGGCGGCGACGGGACGCCGGCGAAATCGCACAGCGTGGGGATCAGGTCGAGCCCGGTCGAGACCAGGTGCTCCCGATCGACAAGCCCCGCTTTGGTCACGCCTTTCCAGCTCACCAAGAGCGGCACCCGGGTCGCCTCTTCATAAAGCACGGACTTGTGCTCCAGGCGATGGGCCGAGTCCATGTCGCCGTGGTCGCTGGAGAAGACGATCAGGGTGTTTTCCTCCAGGCCGGCCTCTCGCAGCGCGGCCAGGACCCGGCCGATCTCGGCATCGACCCTTTCCGTGAGCCGGGCGTACGCCCAGCGGTGCAGCCGCCACTGGTGGGCCGTCCAGTTCCGCCGGGCGTAGGTGCGGAAGTTGCGGGCATCGGCGCGGAGGACGGCCTCCGGCTCGCCCTCGGGAATCTCGAAGTTGGCCGGCAGCGGCGGACAGACTCGGGCAAAGAAATCCTCCCCCGAAACGCCCGCCGGCAGTCGCAGCGCCTCGGAAAGGGCCTGCAACTCCGCGCGGGCGCTGTCAAGCAGCCCTTCACGGGTCCCGGTCTTCTCGGCGAAGTCCCGGATGGCCATGTAGCAGATGTCATGGGGATTGATGAACGAGGCCACCAGCAGGAACGGCCGGTCGTGCTTCTTGCGCACGAACTCGCTGCACGCCTCCGCCAGGCCCGCGCGCTGGTCGCGGCTGACGAGCTCGAATCCCATGGCGGGGACGCTCATCGGCGTGTGCACCTTCCCGCCGTAGGCCGTCTCATAGCCGGCGCTGCGGAAGACGCGGCCCAAGCTGTGGGCCAGAACCTCGGGCGGCACCTTGAGCCGGACCCCCGCGTTGTCCTCCATGCCGATCCGGCTGGGCAGGACGCCGGTCATCATGCTCAGTCGCGAGGGGACGCACACCGGGTTGGCACAGTAGGCCCGCTCGAACCTTGCCCCGTCGGCGGCAAGGCCGTCCAGGGCCGGAGTCTTCACGTGCGGATTGCCCGCACAACTCAGCATCCCTGCGTGCTGCTGGTCCGTGAAGATGAAGAGGATGTTCGGCCGGCGAGGAGGCTCGGCTGCTCCTCCCCCGTCTATCCAACCGGCGCAAGCGACTGTAATCGAGGTGAGCAGGATGGCGATTGTTTTCACGGCTTGACTGCCTCCAAATTCTTGGGGACCTTGGTCAGATCATTGGGCTTTGACCAGAGCACGCGGGCGGCGAACACGCTGCCGTTGGCCCCCCGCGGGCTGGCCTGGCCTTTGGCCACGTACTCGGCGTCGGTCACCCAGGATTCGCCGGGGTTGATGGCCGCCGCCCCGAAGTTCCCCAGCATCGCGCCCCGCTGCGGGATGAGCGCCCGCTCGCTCTTGCGGATCACGCAGAGCCGCGCCGGATCGACCTCGGCGAGGAAGATCGGCGCCCGGTTGCGGGGGATATGGTCATTGTTGGCACCGCGCCGGGTGTAAGCCAGGAAGAGGCCCTCGTGGTGCGCCAGCCAGTGCTGCTGCGTGTTGTAGCTGCCCAATTCGCTCCCGTCGTCGAACGTCCAAGGCTTGATCGGCTGGTAGTGCAAGCCGTCGCTGCTTTGGGTCACATAGCCCTTGATGTCGTTGCGGATCGTCAGGTAGAAGCGGCCCTGGAAGGCGATGATCGAAGGCTCGCACAAGCCCCGCACGACGCCGAGCGACAGCTCGTCCCCGTGTTTCAGGTAGGTCAGCGTCCGGCCGTCGAACGCACAGTGCAGGACGGTGACGCTCGCGGGCACGTTGGCCGACCGGGCAAAGTAGACCGGCACCAGCAGGGTGCCGTTCGGCAGGACGAGCCATTGGGCGCAGGCGTTGCGGGCCATGTTGAACTTGTCTTCATCGGGCAGCGCCAGGACCCGCCACTTCGACCAGCGGCCGGTTTTCGGGTCATGGACCGCATGGGCCGTCTGGCTGAACCGGCGGACGTCGGAGAGTTGCTCACCGCGCTTGCCGTAGCGGACGGTGCAGCCCATCGCGATCAGCTTCCCGGTTTGCGGGTGCCAGCCGGGGGTCACGTCGGCGACGGCCGTGACCACGCCGCCCGGTTCCGCCGTCCACGCCAGCTCCGGGACCTCGGTCGGCCCGGTCCAGGTCTTGCCCAGATCGTCGCTCCGCATGGTCCAGAGGCCCGAGTAGTGATCCGAGGCGGCCAGGTGTTTTTGGAGCGTCATCACCACCGCAGGCTGGCCCTCGCGCCCCGCCCCGGGAATGGCCGCCACTCGCGGATGGAACCAGCAGAACTCCGGATGAAGTTCCTGCTTGACGACGTTGAGCTTGACGTCGAAGGCCAGCGGTTCTGCCGCCACAGACACATGCGAGGCCCGCAGAAGCGAAATCATGACAAGCCCGCAGAGGAAGGGTACTTTACGCATGGGCGGCTCCTCGCCAAGGCACGATTCAGGGTCAACTTGGCGGCCCGGGCCCGGCGGCGCGTTGTCGCCGAAAAACGCGTCGTGGTTCCACACCTTTTCGGCGTGCATGATCCGCGCGGCCTGCGCGGTTCCGGCACTCATCGTAGCACGCTGTCCTGGCGTCGGGTAGATCCGCGCCGGCGGCCGCGGCTGTGCAAGCTCCAGCGGCCCGCGGTGCGGCGGCATGTCCAAGAGAGGCTGCGGCAGTGCTAGGCGCCCGACGAGATCGCGTGGCGATCGCGGGACCCCATCCCACCCGATTCCCACCCCAGCCCCGTTCACGGGGCTTCCGCTCTCCCGGGCTCAAGCCCGGTCCAGGGGCCGGCCCAGCGGTTGACCGCGATCCACGCGGCGGGCGATCCCAACCGCGGCTCAAGCCGGCCTCCCGGAAAGCCCCGTCAAACGGGGCTCGCCCAGCAAAAACCCTCGCCCCTCCGCCCCCGCCGACCCGACGTGAACGCCGGGCCTACCACCGGCCAAAGCCGGAAACGGCCCTGAAAGGGCCGTACATCGTAGGCGCTCTTGGAGCATCACCCAATTGCCCCACGGAGAACATGAAAGGTGCTCACAGAGCACGCTACGACTGCTAAGTTCAGGTTTCGCCCTTTTTAAGGGCTGATTTCGGTCCAAAATGATATCGGCCTCAATGCCGGAATCGGGTACACCTACGGTTTGTCATATCCCAGGTGGCCCGGACGGCAAGGAGGCCGAACATGGAGTGGATCCAGTCATTCGTTTCGTTGCTAGCCGAGTTCCGATGCCTCTTCACCGAGCCCAGCTTCCAGATCTTCGTGTGCCTGGCAACC
>Ga0315280_10007465_pt1 | contig 14674 bp, 9 predicted proteins | sample YL17G06_40_MG_FD_203697 | JGI IMG/M metagenome (GOLD analysis project Ga0315280, IMG submission 203697) | Sediment microbial communities from Yellowstone Lake, YNP, Wyoming, USA - YL17G06_40 | ecosystem: Environmental > Aquatic > Freshwater > Lake > Sediment | place: USA: Wyoming | collected...
GCCGCCGAACAGGGAGTTGAAAAACTCGCTGAAGCCGCCCCGGGGCTTTTCCGCGCGGGCCGCCCCGGCCCAGCCGCGCGGCGGAACGAATTCCTGCCCGGCCTTCCACTGGTTGCCGAGCGCGTCGTAGTGCCGGCGCTTGGTGGGGTCGCTCAGCACCTCGTAGGCTTCGCTGATCGCCTTGAACTTGTCCTCCGCGCCTTTCTTGCCGGGATTGACGTCGGGATGGTATTTGCGCGCCAGGCGACGGAAGGCGTCACGAATCTCGTCGGCCGATGCGGTGCGCGCCACGCCGAGGGTCTTGTAATAGTCGCAGTATCTCGGTCCCATGGTTCGGCTTCTCCGGAACGAGTATTTCGAGCGGGATCGGCGTCGCTCAACACAAATCTTAGAGTGTTTCGTCTAGGCATCCAGCCGGTTTGCGCATATTTTTTTCCCGAGCGGCTGTGGACGGCGTGGACGGAGTGGACGGGGTGGACTCTTTTCTCGCGCATAGCTTTTAGCACTCTTTGATTGCGGCCCGGAGCCGCCTGAGTAAGCCATTTCATAAGTTCGATCACGTATTGACGGTGATCGTTGCGTCTGTTTTCGCCGACGCCCCAAAGAGAGGCGAGACGCAAGAGGTTAGAGGCGAGAAGAGCAGGAGGGGGAATTCAATGGCTTTCTCTCGCCTCCAAACTTCTCGCCTCCAACTTCTCGCCTCTCACCCCTCACCTCTGTTCTCGGGCCGCCGGCGTTCCTTGGGAAAACCCTTGCGCGGTCGAGCGGCTCGCGCGAAATTAGGGAAATAAGAGGGTGCGAGCTCACCGTGGATCCGCATACCGAAGAGATTTTGGAGTTTGGCAAAATCCGCTCCGCCATTGCCGCGGGCGCGACCTGCGCGCTCGGCCGCGAGCGGGCGATGGGGCGACCCGTTGCCACACGCCCCGAGGAGATCGAGCGCGAGTACACTTACGCTGCGGAACTCTACCGCCTTCTTGACCGAAACCAGGAACCGCCCATAGACGGCCTTCAGGACTTGCGCCCGCTCTGGCGGCGAGTCGCGCCCCAGAACGCCATCCTCGACCCGCCGGAGTTGGTCCAGATGGCGGACTTCTGTTCGGCGGTGGCGCGGGTGCGAAGGTTCTTTGCCCAAAACCGCGCCGAGGCTCCCACCCTCGCCGAACAAACCGATCTTCTCGTTCTGCTCCATGATGTCGAATATCACATTCGTCAGGCGATCGAGGCGAACGGCGAGGTCAAGGATTCCGCCTCGCCGCGCCTGAAGGAGCTTCGGGGCGAAATCCGCGCCCTCGAGGCCCGGATCGAACACACCCTGGAACGCCTGAAGCGATCACTCGACGAGGCCGACGTTCTCCAGGATGATTTCATCACGCAGCGCGAGGGACGCTATGTGCTGCCGGTCAAGGCCGGTCAGAAAGGCAAGATTCGCGGCATCGTTCACGACGCCTCCCACAGCGGCGAAACCTTTTTCATCGAACCGTTCCCCGTCGTCGAGATGACGAACGATCTGACCGAACAGCGAGTGGCGGCGCGCGAGGAGATTCGCAAGATCCTGTTGGGCCTGTGCGACCTGGTTCGGCGCGAGCTCGGCGCGCTCGAGCAGGACACGCTCGTGCTCGGTGAGCTGGACGAGCGGATTGCGCGGGCGCGGTTCGGCTGGACGCGACAGTGGATTCTCCCCCAGTGGACGACCGACCGGTCGCTGGGGCTTGTCGGCGCCCACCACCCGCTGTTGCTGCTCCATTCGCCCGCGAACTCCGTCCCGCTCGATCTGCCGCTGGGGGATGCCGATCGCGCCCTGATCGTTTCGGGCCCCAACGCCGGCGGCAAGACCACCACGCTCAAGACGGTCGGCCTGCTGACGCTGATGTTTCAATCGGCGATGCCGGTGCCCGTGGACCAGGCGAGCACCTTCCGCGTCTTTCGACGCCTCCTGGCCGACATCGGCGATGAACAGGACGTGACGGCGGGCGTCAGCACGTTCTCGTCGCACATCCGGCGCATCGCCGAAATGCTGGCCGTGGCCGACGAGGGAACGCTGGTTCTCCTCGACGAGCTGGGCACGGCCACCGATCCGACCGAGGGCGGGGCGCTGGCGGTGGCCGTGGTCGAGTCGCTGATCGAACGCGGCAGCCTGGCGCTGGTGACGTCACATTTGGGATCGCTCAAAGCCTGGGCGGAGCAACACCCCCACGCGCGAAATGCTTCGTTCCACCTCAACCCGAACACGCATCGCCCGACTTACCGGCTGCGGCTCGATGTTCCGGGAGTCAGCGAGGCGCTGGTGATCGCCGAACAGCAAGGGCTGGACCACCGGGTAATTGAGCGCGCTCACCGGCTGTTGCCCGAGGGGGTGTACGACCTCAATCGGGTGCTCTTGCGGCTCCAGGACCGCGAGCGCGAGCTGGCCGGCGAGCTGGCCCAGGCGGCACAACGCGAGCGGGCGGCCGAGGGGCTCCAGTCGCAACTCGAACGCGAGCGTGAGGCGTTGCAGGAACAGAAGCGGCATTTGCGGCGTCAGTTTCTCGAAGAGAAAGAAGCGTGGCTGCGCGACGTCCGGCAGCAAATCGAAAAACAGATCGCCCATCTCGCCTCGCGCGAAGAAGTCCTCGGGGCCAAGCGCCAGGTTCAGGCGATGCAGGACGAGGTGAGACGCGAGCAAGGGTCGCTGGATCGCGACGTGCCGTTTGCGGCGTCGGCGCTGGAGCGGCTCAAGCCCGGACAGCCGGTGCGCGTTGAGTTTCTCCACGACGAAGGCGAGATCGTGGGGGTCAGTCTCGAACGCCAGCGCGTGACCGTGCTCATTCGCAACGTCGAGCTCGAGCTCACGCCCGACCAGGTGATGGTGCTCGAAGAGAAGCCCGAGCCGCCGGTCATGAGGCGGCGGGTCGGATCGCATGGGGGCGAGCGCATTTCGCGCGACCTCGATCTGCACGGTCTGCGCGTCGAGGAGGCGGTGGCGCGGGTGGACAAGTATATTGACCAGGCGCTGCGGCAGGACGTCGAGCAGGTCCGCATCCGTCACGGCCGCGGCACGGGGGCGCTCCGGCGCGCGACGCACGAGTTCCTGCGCCAGCACAAGAGCGTGCGATCGTTTCGGTTGGCCGAGGAGGCCGATGGCGGCGACGGCGTGACGATCGTGGAATTGAAGTGATCCTCGGCAAAAACGAGAGGTGGTCTGAACGAGTGCGCCCTCAAAGCAAAGCAACGGCAGATTTCGCAGATTCAGGTTCGGAGTTCAAACTTCCAGTTTGCCCCTGTCAGTTTTACTTGCGATTGGAGACTCGAGAGACGGCGGCCAAAGAGCGCGTTTTGTAGTCAGAGCGGAAAAAGGCGGAGTGTCTTTTGCCAGGCATCGCGCGCGACGAGACGAACCGACAAATCAACCGACGCGACGTTGCCGTCGCGGCGGGCTTGTTCGCTTTGGCGGTCGCGGTGTTTGCCAATTCGATCGGGCACGGCTTCGTCTGGGACGATATGCCCGTGATTGCCGAGAACCCCTTCTTGATTTCCGCCGGCGCGTGGTGGCGTTGCTTTGCGCGCGACTTTGGTCTGGAGATCACGCGCCAGCCTGTCGGCTACTATCGCCCGCTGGTGTTCGTGAGTTTCGTTCTGAATTCCGGCATCGGCGGGCTGCGTCCCTTCGCCTATCATCTCACCAACATCCTTCTGCACGGCCTCAACACGGTTCTCGTTTTCTGGCTGATCGCGCGGCTTGCGGGACGCACGTGCGGATGGTTGGGGGCAGCGGTTTTCGCCGTCCATCCCGTCCACGCCGAAAGCGTTGCGTTCATCGCGGGGCGCAGCGACCTGCTCTGCGCGCTTTTTCTGCTACTGACCGTTCTGGCCACTTTGCAGACGCTCGCTGCGAGAGGAGGCGCGCGCATCGGCTGGTCGGCGGCCGCCCTTGTCGCCTATGCGGTCGCGCTGCTTTCCAAGGAATTGGCGGTGGCGTTGCCCGGCGTCTTGCTGCTCTGCGGGTTGATCCATCGCGATCGCCTGCGGAGCTTGCTGCAACTGTGCGCGCCGACAGCGTTGCTTGCCGTCGCTTACCTGGCCTTTCGACTGAAGTTCTTTCCCATGACCGGCTTCGCTCCGTCCGGAGCGCCGATGGAAGGCAGTGTCGTCGTGCGAGCCGTGCATTTGCTTTTTTCCTATGCCGCGCAACAGACGTTTCCGGTCATCCCGACGCTCGGAGCCGAAATACCGGCGCGGCACCCCTGGGTGGACGCCATGGCGGTGGCGCTGCTGGTTCTGATCGTGGTCATTGCACGGCCCCGGCGTCTCGCGGCGGATGCCGGAGCATGGCTGGTGCTGTTCCTGGCCCCCACGCTCTGCGTCAACCTGTTCAAAGGGGTCGAGCTCAGCGACCGATTCGCCTATGTTCCTTCCGTCGGCATCTCGGCGCTGGCGGCACTGGCGGCGGCCCGATTCTGGGAACGCGTCCCGCTGTCGCGTCTTGTCGTGCCCGTCGTTCTAGTGGCTTTTGCCGCGCTGAGCGTTCTGTTTAGCGGAATGTGGCGCGACGAAGTGAGTCTTTGGACTGCCGCGGTCCGCTATCACCCTCGATGCGGCCGTTGCTTCTACAATCTGGGCAACGCCTATTGGGACGAGGGCGAGCTGACCGGTGCGGCGCGGATGCTGCTCCGGGCCACGCGACTTCTGCCCGACGAGGAACGGCGGTGTTGGGCCTATTCGAATCTGGCCCACATCCTCGACGAGGCGGGTGAGGAGGAACTGGCGATCCAGGCCGCGCGCAGCGCGATCCAGCTGCGGCCCTACCGCCCGCCGATCCGGCGCTTTCTGGCCTCGATCCTTTCGGAGCAAGGCCGGCACGACGAGGCGATTGCGGAGCTGAAGGCGGTGGAGAGTTTTGCGCCGAAAGAGGGCGAAGTGCAGCTCGATTTGGCGCGCGAATACCTCGACACCAACCCGCCCCAACGCCAGCTCGCGCGACAAGCCTATGGGCGCGCACGCGAGCTAGGCGTGCCTCGCGACGAAGCCATCGAAGCCGTTCTCGAATCGCCGCCGCCGAACCGCTAGTACCGCCTGAGGAAAAGTGATGAGCCTCTTGCGGACTGTAGTTCGGCTTTTAGGCGGCGTTTTGGAGCCGCCTGAAGGGCGGAACGGCGAACCTATTTTCGTTTCGGGCCGGAGTTGGCGGGCTTCGCCGCGCCGCCTTTGCGAAGGAGTTGCTGTTCGCGGCGCAGACTCGAACGCAGCGGCCGGTCGTCGGGGAAGAGAACCAGGCCGCGCTTGCAGAACTCGACCGCCCGGTCGTGGCGGCCAAGCTTCTTGCAGGCCTCGACGGCGTCGCGAAAACTGAACGTGAGCCAGTCGCGCTGCACGGCGTCCAGCTGGGCAAAATCGTTTTCGCCGCGCGCGATGACCGGCTCGAGGACCTCGAGGGCCTTGGCGGGGTTCTTGGCATTCATCAGGTAGAGGTGACCGAGCTCATAGATCAGGCCCTGCTTGTCATAAGGCTGGCCCTCGCGCGGAGGGTTCAGAGCGCGCGCCTGTTCGAGAAGAGTGATGGCCTGGCTGGTGGCCTTGGGATTCCTCCCCTGGGTTCCCTGGAGCCAGAAGGCGGTGGCCACCCACGCCATTTCATGATCGGGATTGATCCAGGTGGCCAGCCGCAGCCAGGGCAGGGCCTCTTCCGGTTTGACGTGGCTGACGTGGGTCAGCTCGAACGGCTTGACCTGGCGCTCGACGTCGCCGATGATGCCGCGGAAATCATCCTCGGGCAGCGGAATGATCGTCAGGTGTTGGTGGCCGTGCTCGTCGGCGCCATGACCGTCTGGCTCGGTCTTGCGCATCGTGGTGGTGGTTGGACGTTCCCCCGGTTTGGTCGGCTTGCGGGCGACTGTCGCGCTGGGGGTGGTGCCTTCCGCTGCGTCGGTCGCGGTCCGGCGCTCGTCCTTGATGTCTTCGCCGACGATGTCTTCGTCCTTGGCGCGATAGAGAATGCCGCTGTGTTGATAGACGGTGGATTTGTTGAAACACATGTCGGCCAGCGACATTTGCACGCCGCGGAAAACCTGCAAGAGGCCGCTGGACTTGTCGCGTTCGCGGTCGGGCGAGAGGGTCACTCGCAGCTGCGAGGCCACGGGCTTGACCACCCACTGGCTGACTCCCGCGAGCACGGCCAGCAGGATCACCACCAGCGCCCACCGTTCTGAGGGTTTCTCCAGAGCCATCGCCGTTACACCCACCGCTTTTCGAACAGGTTGTAGGCCACCGTCATCGCGATCGCCACATAGGCCGCCGCATAGAGAATCAGCGCGGCCGCCGACATCCATGCCAGCGGCGCCGCTTGCGTCATGCACAGGCGCGAGATGTTCAGCACCTCGAACTGGGGGAGCGCCCAGAGGACATAGCCCACCACCCACGCCACCCCCCCACCGATGAGACTCAGGGCCGCCTGGAGCATGTTGAACAGGATTCCCCAGAAGAAATAGTAGAAGAGCGACAAGGTGATGCTCAACGTCTCGGGCATCAGCAACGACAGCATCAGCGTCATGGCCGCCAACCCCGCCAACCCCGCCACCTTGAGAACGACCGCCTGGGCAAAAAGCAGTTCGCCGAACCGCGACGGCGGCGGGACGAGCAGCCGAATCAGGACCACGAAACAGACCAGCGCGATCACGCCCGTCAGCCAGCAAGCCAGGAACTTGCCCACCAGAAACTGCCAGCGCGAAAGCGGCCTGGCCAGCAACGGCAGAATGGTGCCCTGTTCGATCTCCTTGGGCACCTGGCGCGCCGCCAGGACCACGACCAGGATGGCCGCGGAGGCAAAGCTGAAACTCAGCCCCAGGCTGAACAGGGCCTTTCGAACCGCCTCATCCTGGGGAGATTCGCGCAGGAGCACCACCGCCACCAATGCGTAAAGGCCCATCAGGATCAGCAGGACATAGAAGTCCTTCTTGCGAAGCGTCTCAAAGAAAGTGATTCGAGCGACCAGCCACGCCGGCATCGGTCAGATCTCCCGCTTGCGAAACTTCAGGAAACTGATGGCGAAATAGACCGCCACAAAGATCGCCGCATCCACCGTCAGAAACTCCAGTACCCACGACGGAACCGCCGGCCAGTCATGCACCACCTTTTCCGTCAAGTCCATCAGGGCCAGTTGCGGCACGGCATAGTTGAGCACCCACAGCGCCCTTCGCATCCCCTCGCCGGCCTGTTCGTAGTAGATGCGAATGAACGCGGTGATTTGCTCGGAGAAAACAAAAAAGAGGAAAGCCACGGTTAAGGTCGCCGAGTGGGTCATCAGGGTCGAAAGCATCAAGGTCAGGGCGCAGAGAACAGCCAGTGCCAGAAAGTGCAGATAGATCATCTGGAGCAACGTTCCCCAGACCACCGGCACGCCGATCTGCAACTGACCCAGGAAAAAGAAGGCCATGAAGATCGCGTAGGCAATCGCCGCGGCCAAAAGCGTGCCCGTGAATTTGCCGGCGAGGAACTGAAGGCGAGAGACCGGTTTGGCCAGCAGCGGATAGATCGTGCGCGATTCGAATTCGCGGGGCAACTGGCGGGCGGCCAACAGGATGACGAGAATGGTGGTCGCCCAATTCATCACCGTCAGCGAGACTTCGCGAAAGAACTTGTGCAGGCCGGTGATCCCGAAAAAGCGGAACACGCCGACCAGCGAGATGATGAAGGCGGAAATCAGCGCAACGACGTAGAGGTCCTTGCGCCGCATGGCTTCAATCAGGATGGTTTTTGCGATCAACCAGACTTTGCGCATCGGGTCCGTCCGCAAGCGGGAAAGGTCTGGGCGGGAATGACTGCTCTCCTCCTCCGGTGCATATGCGATGCTGGACAACCCTGGCGACGGAATCAACTTCTTTCTCGCGCCGATTCCATGGTTCGAGGGAGTTGCGAAAAGCAAAGTGGCGCGGGCTGTCAGCCTGTGAATCGTGCGGAAATCGGACTGATACCCTTTTGCAGCGCCCAGTCTTTACGCCAGCCGATCTGTAACATCGCTTTTCGCAACTCCCTCCATGGTTCCCAGGATGTCACAATAGACGGCGAGGTTCTTTTCGACCAATGAATCCACCCTAAAATGATCGAAGGCGTAGCGGCGAGCGGCCTGGCCCAATCGTTCCGCCTGATTTCGATCCGCCAGCACCTCGGCCATCACGCGCGCCAGATCGTCGGGGTCGGCGGGTTCAACGAGCCGACCGGTGTCGCCGTCGTGGACCACGTCGGAAACGCCGCCCACGCGGCTGGCGACGATGGGGCGTCCGGCCGCCGAAGCCTCGATGGCGGCGGTGCCCAACCCCTCGCACAGCGAAGGCATGACGAACAGGTCGGTGGCCGCGAGAATTTCAGGCACGTCGGTCCGGAAGCCCAGAAACCGCACGCGGTCGGCAATGCCCAATGTTGTGGCGAGCTGTTCGAGTTCGCCCCGCAGCGAACCGTCGCCGGCGACAATCAGCAGGACGGCCGGGAATTGGCGGCGCAAGCGGGCGGTCGCTTCGAAGAGAAACCGATGGCCTTTCTCCTCGCGCAGCCGCCCGACGATCGCAACAATAGGATGGTGGTCACCCCATTGCGCGCGCCACGCCGCCACTCCGGCCGGATCGGGTTGCGCATAGTGTTCCAGGTCCACGGCGCTGTGAATGAGGACCAGGCGATCGCGCGGGATGAAAGGCTTCGAGGCGCATTGGGCGAGGATCGCGTCGGAGATGCAAATGATCCGGTCGAAGGCTTTGCCATAGAGCCAGCGATTGGGAAAGTGTTCGGCGAGCGGAAAGATGTTGTGCTTGGTGCGAACGACCGGCAGGCGCTTGGGCCGATTGGCAAAGGCGGCGACCCAGGAATCCTGCGACCCGTGGGTGTGAAGGATATCGAATCGTCCTTCGCGGAGGAGGCCGCGCATTCGGCGGATGTCGCGCATCACGGTCACCGGCCGAAGGCCACGGCGGAACTTCATGGAGCCGTCAGTGGGCAGTCCCGCCGCCCGCGCGCGCTTGACGAGTTCGCTGTTGGCCGGAGCAGCGATCACGACCTCATGACCGCGCTGGGCGAGGCCACGGCAGACGTTGAAGATGCGGTTGGACTGTCCGCCCCAGCCCTGAAGGAAGTTGGTGTGCAGGATCTTCATCGTTCTCCCACACGACACTCAAAATCGGCTCCGCCTCTCCTCGCAATGACGGGAGAGGGGCGTGCTTTTCCCACCAGAATCCCCGCGAACCTGGAGTTTTAAGACACGCTCTTACGTCCGCCAAGCGTACTTCATCCACCCTCTTGCCAACCAACAACACCTCCTCGGTTTTCTGCTTTCCATTGTCCATTGGCACTTATCGGTTGTCCGTTTTTCATCGCCCGTTGCGGGTTGTCCGTTGTCAGTTGTCGGTTTTTCATTGCCCGTTGCGGGTTGTCCATTTTTCTCTTCCACGCCGGCTCACAGCCTCACGGCCTCAAAGCCTGCTTCCCGTTGTCCGTTTTTTCATTGTCAGTTGTCCGTTGTCGGTTTTTCATTTTTCATTCAACGCTCACCGTGTTTCCACGGTGAGCGTTGTGGTGGTTCGTTTGTCGCCCGCATCGCTGAACCACATTACATAGCCCGCGACCGGCTCGACTTCAAGGACATAATGCCCCGGCTCGGTGAACGGGCTGGTGGCCCAGTGCAACTCGAACGTTTCGCCCGGTTGGACGTCCTTCGGGATCACGGAGCCTTCCTTCTCGAACAGGTGGCGGCCCTGCATATCATAGATGATCACGCTCATCAACACTTGGCCGATCTTCCCCTCGGTGCGGGCCAGCCAGACCGTGTCGCCGAGGTTGGTCACGCGCAGATCGAGCGGCAGCGGCTGGCCGACCTTGGCCTGGAGCGGCAACTTGAGAAACTCGATCCGGCTGCGCAGGAGGTTTGGGTCGAGCGAATCAAAGGCGGGCTTCTGAGCGATTCGATTCAGGTCGTCGGGCGTCAGGAGACGCATTGCGGCGAACCGTTCGATGAGAGAGTCGGCGATCAGATGGCGGCCGGCCGGGTTCTCGTGGACCCCATCGCGCAGGAACAGACTGTTCTTGTCGCGCTGGTCGAAGATCGCTTCGAGGTCGAGCAGCTCGGCCTTCTTCCCGGCGGCCACCTCGCGCACGATCTGGTTGTACTGGCGGTGGCGCGTGATCAAGGTCTCGTCGCTCTCGGCCATTCGCTGTTCGATGAAAAACGCGGGAACATTGCCGACGCTATGGTTGCTGGGCGAAGTCATGAGGATCGGACGCGCACCCCGCTCGGCGGCCAGTTCCACGATGGCGGCGAGGTTTTCGCGATAATCTTGCGGCGCGACGCGGATTCGCGCAACCGAAGATCGTTGCATCTCCGCGGTGGCGACGGCTTGTTGTGCGATCTGGTAAAGTCGCAAGCGGCGAAGAAGCCGAATCCAGAAAGGCGGCGCGGTGGCGCGGCTGCGCACCAGGTTGTCGGGATAAGCGACCGTCAGGTAGTGATCGTTCCAGCCGTACAGGACAGTCACGAGAGCGGGATCAACCCCCGCCAGCCGGTCGCGAAGCAGCCGCAGCCCCTGGAGCGAACTGAAGCCGAAGACCCCGGCATTGATCACCTCGAATCGCCGGTCGGATCGCGACGCCGGTTCGAGCCGTTTTTGCAGGACCATCGGATAGTCCACGGGCCCCAGCGCGGTGCAGGAATCGCCCAGACAGAGGATGCGATAGCTGGCCGCGGGTTTCGGAACGGCGATCGGCCCGTTGAGCAACCCCAGGTCATTCACTGTGCGTATGTCGAGGCGCACGCCGGGGATCATCGTCCAGAACAGAAGATCATCGGGCCGGAAAAGATTGTGGCCCATGTCTTCGTTCATCGCCCGAAACTGTTCTGCGCCCCAAATGGCATCGCGAAGAATCGGAACGGCCACGTAGCGATAGCCCGTGAAACGCAGCAGGACTTCGAGGAGGGCGAGAACCAAAACGATGGCCGCCAGCGCAAAGCCCAGTTCGCGCGGCCATCGTTTTTTCACGCGCGGACGGGTCTGGGAATTGGGGATCTTCTCTTCTGTTTGCCCATTCTCCATTAACATTCCTTCGAAACGAAACCACGGCGGGTTGACGCCGGCTGTCAAACACTACTGTTGAATAGTCTCGGTGGTATCAGGCCGTCGGTATGCGCCCTTCACACTCCGCACTCCGCACTCCGCAATCAAATCCACAGGCCAACCGCCTGCGCTACTTGGGCGCCGGTTCGACAATCAGCGAGGTGGTCGTGCGTTTGTCGCCGACTTGTTTGAACCATGCCACATACTCGGCCACCGGAGCAATCTCCAGCACATACTCGCCCGGCTTGTCCAGGGGCGCAATCCTCCAGCGCAGCTCCACCGTTTCACCCGGTTTGACATCGCGGGGGAATCTCCCTCGTGCCTCCTCGACGAGCCTCTGGCCGTGCGTGTCATAGACAATGACGCCCAGTTCGACTTGCCCGTAGCGAGGATCGCATTGCGCCAGCCAAACCGTGTCCCCCGTGTTGGCCACCTTCACGCCGATGGTCCAGGGTTTGCCGGCGACCGTGTGCAGCGGTTGTTCGAGAAACTCCACGCGGCTGCGAAGGAGGTTCGGCATGGTCGAGTCGTACATGCTGTTGTCGGCGATCCGGCGCTCCTCTTCGGCCGAGAGAACGCCCATCCCGCCGAGCTTTTCCAGAAACAGCTTGGCGATCAGATGCCGGCCTTGCGCGTTGGGATGGATGCCGTCTTTGATAAACAGATCGTCCTTGTTTTGGCGGTTGAAGGCCTCTTCGAGATCGAGCACTTCCACCCGCATTTTTCGTGCGACGTCGCGGACGATGTCGTTGTATTGGCGATGGAGGCGAATTATGCTCTCCTCGCTCTCGGCCAGACCGTTCACGATGTAGTAGTCCGGAACACGGCCGGGGCCATGATTGCCCGGCGCGGTGAAGAGGACGGGCCGCGCCGCTTGCCGGCGGGCAAGATCCACAAACTCCTTCAGATTCTCGCGGTAGTCTTCCGGGCCGACTCGAAACAGTTGGTGTCCCGCGCGCTGTTTCGCGATCGCCTGCAGCTGCATGGTGTTCACCAGACACTGGACCAGCTGATAGAGACGCAGCTGGCGGAGCAATCGGACGAATGATGGCAGCGGGGTCTCGCGGCCGCCCAGGCTCCTGTCCGAATAGGTCGTGGTCAAGAAGTGATCATTCCATCCGAAATAGACCGTCACCAGATCGGGTTCGAGATCGCCGAGCCGGTGGCGATAGAGCCGGAGTCCCTGGGTCGAACTGTAGGAAAAGACGCCCGCGTTGATCACCTCGAACCGGCGGTCGGGCCGCGCCACCAGATCGAGCCGCTTTTGAAGCACGGCGGGATAGGACCCCGAGCCCATGGCCGTGCATGAATCGCCCAGGCAAAGAATCCGGTAGGTCGCCGGCGGTTTGGGCACCGTCAGGGGTCCGTGCAGCAGGCCGCGTTCGTTGACCGTCCGGTCGTCCAACTTGATTCCCGGAATCAAGCTCCAGAACACCACGTCATCGGGTTGGAAGGTATCGCGTCCGCCGGCCTGGTTCAGCCGTTGCACCTGCTCGGGACCCCAGGTCGCATCCACGAGGATGGGGACGGGGCTGAAGCGGAATCCCGCAAACCGCAACAACACTTCGGCCAGACCCAAAACCAGGACGATGGCCACTGCGGCGAAAACCAGCTCGCGTTGCCAGCGGCGCGGGACAACAGCGGTCTGAGCGCCGGCGCCGGGTGCTTTGGGAGGAAGACTTTCCGTCGGTTCAGCGACCACCCCGCGCTCGACCGGGCGGTGATCGTTACGACCATCACTCATGAGATTTGCTCTGCGGAATGGTGCGCGCGTTTTGTTCGTCGGCTTTGATCTGGGCCACCAGCTGATCGGCGGAATCGAAGCGCAAGACCTCGCGCAGAAACGAGACGAAATGGATGCGGATCGTTTTGCCCAGCAGTTCGCCGCGGAAGTCGAACAGGTGAACTTCGAGCCGCGGCTGTGCGATGTCGAAGGTCGGGGCCGGCCCGAGATGCATCATGCCGTCGTGGAGCCTGCCGCCCGCCTCGACCCGAACGGCGTAGATCCCGTCGGCGGGGAGAACCACTGCCGGCGGAGGAGCAAGGTTGGCCGTGGGGTAGCCCAATTGTCGGCCGCGTCCGTGGCCGGACACCACCGGCCCCTCGACGACGTGGTCTCGGCCCAGGCACTCGGCGGCCTGCTGGACCTCGCCCTGTTCGACGAGCGAGCGGATCAAGGTGCTGCTGACGAGGTGATTGCGCACAAAGACCGGCTCGATTGTGTGAGCGGCCATGCCGAGCGGTTGGCCCATTTGTTCGAGGAGCCGCGCATCGCCCGTCCCCCCGCGGCCAAATCGAAAGTCCGACCCGCACCAGACGGACGCAGCGTGCAGCTGTTCGGCCAGGATTTCCTTGACGAAGGTCGCGGGCTCCAGATCGGCGGTCTCGCGATCGAAGGGAATACAGGCCACCAACGTGGGGTGCAGTTCGATCAACCGCCGGACCTTTTCTTCCGGGTCAGTGAGAAGCAGCGGAGCATAGGCCGGCGCCAGGACCGTCAGCGGATGATTGCGGAAGGTCAGAACGACGCTCCAACAGCGACGCTGGCGGGCCTCCTCGACTGCCGCCGCGATCAGGCGTTGATGGCCGCGATGGACGCCGTCAAAAACCCCCACGCAGCAAACCGTTTGATGGCGGCCTATCGCCCGAGCCGCTTCGCGCAGATCGCTCACCACGCGCGTCGGCGTCGAGTTATCATCCGCACGGTTCTTCATACCCCAAATCCCTTGCTCTTTGACCGCCTCAGGAGGTCGGCATGGATCTCGCCGGCGCTGGACCATTCCCATTCTTCGGGCTTGCTGCAAAGTCCGGCCCCGACCAAAGAGCGGCGTCAGCTGTCAGCCCGCGAATCGGCGCCCCTCGCGCAGATCGAGAGTACAAGGCAGTCTCTCGTTGGCGGGCTGACGGCCCGCCCCACCCTTCACGTCGGTCGCATGTGGACTCGGTCGCCGAGAACCAGCCCAAATCGCTCGCGGCAGTTGCCGGCGCGCACGGCGATCTCGAGTGTGCCGAGGCTGCCCCAGTAAGCCAGGGCCTCTCCCGGCGCAACGTCGGAAAACGTGGAGGAAAGGCGAGTGATGGTCAAGTGCTTGATCTCAATCTGCCACGCGCGTCCTGTCCCTGCCGTTTCCAAATCTTTGGGTGTGATCGTGGTGAGCGCATTGCCGAACCGGTCGAAGCAGATGACGGCTCCGCCGATCTTGCCGCCGGGAGCCACCACCGCACTGGGCACGGCGATGGTCACGGGGTCGGTGACGAGGGGCCCGGCGTTCTCGATCCCGCCGTGGATGGCCACGAGCGCCGCCGCCGGTGCAAAGACGTCGCGCCCGTGGAAGGTTCGGCTGACCGACGGGCGCATCCAGGCTTTGTTGGTGATCGCGCGGCACTCCCAATCGCCGGCACACCGCCGCACGCCCGTCAGCAACCCGTTGTCGGGCGCGACGAAAAAGTAGCCGCCGCCAACCGCGGCAATCGCGCGCCGCTCCGTGCCGACGCCGGGGTCCACGACCGCACAGAAGACAGTCGCCGGCGGGAAATCGGAGAACGTTCGCGCGAGAAGCCAGGCCCCCTGCCGGACGGCGCCCGGCTCGATCGTGTGGCACAAATCC
>Ga0315280_10007466_pt1 | contig 14671 bp, 14 predicted proteins | sample YL17G06_40_MG_FD_203697 | JGI IMG/M metagenome (GOLD analysis project Ga0315280, IMG submission 203697) | Sediment microbial communities from Yellowstone Lake, YNP, Wyoming, USA - YL17G06_40 | ecosystem: Environmental > Aquatic > Freshwater > Lake > Sediment | place: USA: Wyoming | collected...
AAGCATTCGGATCGTTGTGGTCTTGCCTGCGCCGTTCGGTCCTAAAAAACCGAAAATCTCACCCTTTCTAACATCAAAACTTATGTGGTCAACCGCCAAGATTTCGCCATAACGTTTGGTTAAATCCACTACTTCTATTGCCATTTCCATTTTTCCTCCTTATTGTCATTAACGTGACAGCAAACGTTCAAGACTTGCGGAGCAATAGTTACGGAGTAACAGAACTTCAGAACATTTCTAAACTATTGCTCTCAGCTTTCTTCAACCTTCTCTTCTGCCCAAGCGGGCAGTTTTCTCGTGTAGTAGGTGTTTCCTTCATATTCAACCTCTCTGAGTTTGCCTTCTTGCAGTAGCTTATGTATGATTTGCCAGTCTGCATTTGCCTTTTTTAGAAACTTTTGCACCGCTTCTTTACGCATGGGATGCACCGCCGTTATGCTCAACAAATCCTCTTTCACCTTTCCCGTAAAAGCAAAGGCATCGCCCTCGTAACCTATCAAATATTCAACTCTGTCTACGCCAAGTTTTTCAGAGAACACTTGAAAAGCTCTGTTTATTGTCTCTTCTTTTGGCGGTCTGACCCAATTCTCGGTTGGAGGTCTTGTCGGAACAGCAATATACGCCCTATTCAGCCTTTCCAGGCTCTCCAAAAAGTCTGCAATCTTCTGAAACTCGTTCCCGTAATCCACACTGTCTACAAGCATCGTTTCGCTAATAATTGTTCCTTTGAACTCTTTTGCGAATGTGGCCATACCTTCCATGACAAGATCAAGTCTCAAATCTTTGCAAGGTCTGTTTACCCTTCTCCATATTCTGTCACTTACAGCATCCATTTTTAGAGACACCATGTCTGCTTTCCGCAGGTCCTGTCTTACGTCTCTTCGCCAAATAAGTGAAGCATTAGTTAAAACAGCCACTCTTATTCCAGTCTGCTTTAGAAGAGATATCTCGCTGCCAAGGTCAATGTCTAAAGTTGGTTCGCCATCTGGAGCAAAAGTCAAATAGTCAGTATTCTCGTTTCTCAGGCTTGCTCTTTGAATCTTCTTTTTCACTTCCGTCACGATTTTTTCTGACTTGTGCAAAATTCGTCTTTCACAAGTCATGTTTGTAGTCTTTCCCACTTGACAATAAACGCACGAATATGAACAGTTTTTGGCGGGAATATTGTTTACTCCCAGACTTCTGCCCAAACGCCTCGAAGGAACAGGACCGAAGACTAACGTTTCCATCCTTTGCAACTCATTAACTTCCACATTTCAAAGCTGAAACAGTTCTTTCCCACATCTCTGTTATTTTTTTAGTGACTTTGCTTTCAGATGCGTATTCAACAATAGGCTTTTCGTTAACCATAGCCTCCGTAACTATCGGGTTGAAAGGTATTTTCCCAACGACCTCAATTCCATTCTCGCCACAAAAGTCCACAATTCTCTTCGTATTCTCATCGTTGATGTCATGCATGTTTATGCAAACAAAAGGCCGCACGTCAAAATGCCCCAACAAACTCAACACTCGTTCAAGGTCGTGAATTCCCGACATTGTCGGTTCTGTAACGATTAAACCCGCGTCTACTCCGGTAACCGAAGCTATTACTGGGCAACCTATTCCAGGCGAGCCATCAATTATGACGAGATCAGCGTGTTCTTTTTCAGCCAGCATTTTGCCATTTTGTCTTACTAAGGTCACAAGTTTTCCCGAATTCGATTCTCCAGGAGTCAACAGTGCGTGAGCCATAAAACCATACTTTGTCTCTGAAATGTAAGCCTGGCCAGAAACACGTTCAGCCAACATTATCGCATTTGCTGGGCAGACAAAACTGCAGACACCACAACCTTCACACGAAATAGGATCAATTTGCAGGTTTTCTGTTATCGCATTGAAATTGCATTTCTCTCGACATAAACCGCATTTTGTGCATTTTGTTTCGTTAATTGTTGCTAGTTTTGAACCTCTGAACTCTTGTGTTTTGACTGTTCTCGGATGCAAGAGCATGTGCAAATCTGGCGCATCGACATCGCAGTCGGCCACAACTGCATTGCGGGCTAAGGTTGCAAAAGAGGCGGTGATCGTTGTTTTACCTGTGCCACCCTTTCCACTCAAAATAGTGAGCTGCTTCATTTGTTGACACGTTTTCCTATGGTTTTGAAGAGAGCTTGAAACTTTGCTTTCCATTCGGGCATTTTCTGGCTGAAAGGTATGCCTCTGGAATAAAGCTCTGCTATCTTTCTCTCATATGGAATTTCGAGTAATACTGGAATGCCTTTTTCTTTGCAGTATTCATAGACTCTATTGTCGCCAACACCTGCACGATTGATTACGACGCCGAAAGGAATTCTCATGCTTTCTAAGACCTGGATCATTATCTTCAAATCATGAAGGCCAAAAGGCGTTGGTTCTGTTACAAGAATGCAGAAGTCGCTATCTTTAACAGTTTGTATGACAGGACATGAAGTGCCTGGCGGTGAATCAAGAATCACGTTTTTGTCTTTTCCAATATGTCTTTTGACTTCCCTTATAACTGGGACAGCCATTGGTTCGCCCACTTCAAGCTCTCCATACACTAACTCCAGATCGTCTGTTGAACCAAGCTTCAAAGTTCCAATCTTGTGCTGATCTTCGCTGATTGCCTCTTTGGGACAGACAAGAGCACATCCACCGCAACTGTGACACAGGTCTGGAAAAACCAGAACTCTATCTGAACCTACAAAAAGGGCGTGGTATTGGCAAAAATCGGCGCACTTTCCACAGTGGTCACACAATTTCTCATTCACGAGTGGGACAGAAACAGTGACCGCTTGAGTTTGGCTTATCTCAGGGTTTAAGAAAAGGTGAGCGTTTGGCTCCTCAACGTCACAGTCAAGGAGTTGAACATTTCCTATTGAAAGCGCCATGTTCACGGCTACAGATGTTTTTCCCGTTCCTCCTTTTCCGCTAGCTACCGAAACTATCATAGGTGCAACCAGTTCAAACCGACTTCTCTGGAAAGATTAGGTCATATTCTCTTTTGTGATTCTATTACGTCCTTATGATAGTCACTGTAAAGCGCTATCACTGGATTGTGACCTAGCAGGCGATCTTTGACTATGAGAGTCGTGACTGGAGCCTTCGAGTTCATGGTAAAAAGCATGTCGTGCCCAATGCAAAGGCCAACAATTACATTAATGTCGGTTCCCGCATCATTAAGAAGCTGTGCCTGAAGAACCGGATTGCAACCTGCCTCAAATCTTGAAGCACTGCCAATCTTGTATTCCTTGGCAACTCCGAGCTTCGTCTTGTCAATGCCACCGCACTTACACAAAACTGAAGCAGTAGCCAACCCAGATTTTTCCAGCACCTTAACAATTCTTGCCGCTTCGTCACGCATGCCAGCGCAAAATGCTACCCCGATCGTTTGCGCATTAATTAACCTGCTGAACTCGATTAGTTCTTTGATTCTAGGGCGTACGGCCATGCACACACCTCTGACCCACTCGTAAGCCTCTTTCTCTGTCACAGTAGCTGGAACGTAGATTTTTCTCACATCCTCTCGTCCATACCTGTCTGCAACAGCTTTGATCGTAGTTTCGTTTATCTTCATTGGACAGGACTTGGGAAGAACATCCTTATTGATCTCGTCTGTGGTCATGCGTCGGCATAAGGTCTCCGAACACTTGGCGCATTGAGGTAAAATCGCCATTTCCTTAGTCTCCTCAATATAATTTAGAGAGATTATTCTTTTCACAGTTTGCTATCGCTTTCTTTAATGTACTCATCACGAGTTTGATGCAATCTATTTTTGGATCAGGCAGACCCTCAAGTTCTTTGAACACAACATCTTCAGTTATCTCCTTAGCAGCTTCAATGGTTTTGCCTTTCAGAAGACTTGTCACTGCGGAAGCTGCGGTAGCAACGCCTGGACAACCTAGACATTGGAATTTTCCGTCTTTTATGACGTGATTTCCGTCTAAGGCCAAGTATAGTCTGACCACATCTCCGCAAGGACCAGTGTAAGTCTCGACTATGTCGGGCTTTTCTAACACGCCCACGTTGACTCTGTTTACGTATAACTCAATAGCCTTGTCGGAATATCCGGATTCTCTCAACAATTCAAGTTCTTCCTTAGTTACTTTCTTTTGCATTACCTCACGTCCGTTTGACTATGCTACAAACACAGTATTTCCTAGTGGTGATGCGCGTGATGACAGCCTTCTGTAAGTTCTTGAAGCGTGTCTTCATTGTATGCAGCTACGTTGCCTGCCACTGTATTGGTTTTAGCCTTTAGGACAGCAATGCCAGCGTCTTGAAAAGCGCTCAAGCCTCTAGGGCCCATTCCATATACTATTATCGCGTTTGGCTTCAGTTTCACGATGTGATCATGGCTTTGCCCCATGCCGCCAGCATGTTCACCAATATTTGACACTGTTTTCACGTTTGAAACATTTCCACTCTCGTCCAGTTCAACAACAGCGAAGTAGGGTGCTCTTCCAAAATGCTCGGCTACTTGCGCACCTAAGCCACTTTCGTCTGCTACTGGAATCACAACTCTAGATCCCACTGCGTCACCTCCTTCTTTCTTAACTCCTGAAAGGATTTCGAGTTTTTGCGTTTTATTTCTTTAAGCTCTCTATTGTCCTCGTTTTTTGGGTGCCCCATTGTCCTCGTCCCCTACCATGTCCTCTACCCATACCAAAATGTCCACCAACAGTCGGTTCACCAGTCTCCCTTAGTTCGCCTCTCTTGTATTTCTCAACAACTTCTCGTACCGTTCCGAAAGCACCTGTCACGATTTTTATGCCCGCGGCGGACAACGCTTGAAACGCGTTTGGACCGACATTTCCAGTTATGAGCACTTTAGCACCTTTGCTCGCTATGGTTTGAGCTGCTTGGATTCCAGCGCCGCCGGTTGCGCCAGAAGCTATATTCTGGATAGCCTCAAATTGCATGGTTTCGGAGTCTACTATCACAAAGTATGGGCATCTGCCGAATCTTGGATCTATTGGGGCGTCTAAGCCGTTTGATGTTGCCGATACGCATATTTTCATTTAGTCACCTCTCCTCGTAATTTTCCAACCTCTTTGTAACCATGTTTACTCCTTCTTTTTTCTAATCAACCTTGGAAGTAGAGTAGGATCTGGTATTGTGCACTCTTTCCACTTCTTCTCTTCCAGGATTTTCAGTATCTCATCCTTCATGGTGACGGGAATATCGGCGGCTGTGCGGACTAAAAGATGGATGTCGTCTGGCATTGTCCCGTAGAGACGCTTGTGTAAGTCGACATAATGCGTCAACTTTATTGCCCGACCTCTTGAAGTGTCGTTGGGTCGCATACAGAGTTTAGCTATCATAACCATGGCTTCTTCCTTCGTCTCAGCCGCAATAAACAGATGCTCCGGTGCGGGACCAACGTAAACTCGTTCGCCAGTACGAGCATCATAAACATACCAGTCTTCCTCTCGATCTTTTCTTCCCAGAAGCATGCGTCTGTACTTGGACCCGTGGGGGCCAACGATCACTGGCACTCCCAATCTCCAGAAACCGCTCGCAATGGACGCAGCCTTCTGCGACATCGCCCCCCACGCAATCCCGACAGCACCAACCCGATTCAGTACGTAGTCAGCTATCTCCTCGTAATTGCCCCGCAAGCTTCGCTTGGCAAAAATACTGGCTATCTTAATCGCAGCACCAGCTATGTGAGGATTAGAAACGCATGAACCCACGTTTAAAATGCCACCAGCTTCGAAGGCACCTGAATATTTCTCGTAGAGGGTCTTTCCTTCCTCGTCCTTCACCATGGCTATTGACATGGCTGCGCATCCTGATGCGGCAACGATAAATCTCCGCTTCGCGAACTCTTCAGCGATCTCTGCGACTTCCTTTCCCCCATGGGGGTAATTGGCACATCCCACAATAGCTACAACTCCCGGAATCTCGCCGAGGACTATGGGTCCGCCAACTTCTCTTATTTCCACATCTTGGATCGCACCCCGTCCAACCCGTATCTTAAACTTCTCTTCGATCAAACTTTTTTGTCCAGCTTTTATCGCAAAGCTGTGCAGGGGGAAGTCGTTAGGGCAAGCGCTATCGCAACGGGCGCAACCAACACAATTGTTGAGGATTTCAGCAAATGGGTTAAGGTCGCCCTTTGCTGCTGCTTTCATGGCTTCGGGGATGGGCAGATTGTTTGGACAGGCTCGCATGCATTCATTGCATTGGGTACACTCTTTAGCAGCTTTAATGATTTCTTCTACTTCCGGGATAACATTAAACTTCTTTCGTTTTGGGGCAACAGCCATCACGGTTTCAACAGCAACTTCTCCAACCTTTTCCGGGTCCAAAATTAATGCTCCAGGAACTTTTCCTTCCACCAGATCCGATATTGTCTCCTTTGCTGAGCTTTCCGTTCTATTTTCTAGCCCTAGACAGTTTTTGGCGCTCGAAGCGATTACTGGTGCTTTCACTTTTTGGGCTTCAACCAATGTATCTGCTCGGATGCACTGTTCATCAACTACGATTAGATCGGCTAATCCGCTTCTAATGTAACGCAACTGCCAAGATATGGGGCCAACTATTTTAGCCATGGAAGGACTATACCTAGTCATATCGATGGCTGTGCAACATATGCCGACAACTTCGACGGCGTTGTACATTCCTTTGCCTGTTAAGTAGTCAATTATTCCCACGGCGGACGGCACGTTATGACCGATGACCAAGATCACAGGTTTAGATATATCCGCTACGCCCCAGCCTATCTCAGTTAGGGGGGCTTCGGGATCCGCCTTTGGGAAGCCATAGGCTGAAATTTGCGCCATGTCCGCGACCTCCATTCCAACCTGGTCTACCATCCCTGCATGGAGTACTTTAGACTCAAAATCGAGGTTACTTCCCTCCTGACCAGTATGGGTGGCCGCAAGCAGATGAGTCATCTCCATTTCGCAGTAGCTTACTACGTCTTCCAAGTCGCCAAGAGTCTTTGGTCTTATCCCAGTGACCAGTCGAGTTACCGGGGCTTCAACCTCAACGCTCACCCCACCCACGTCGATGGGAGATCTTCGCCCAAACTTTTCTATCAAGTGTTCAAGCAGGTGTCTGGCGTGGCCGATGTGGGTCGCGGCTCCTATGCAGCAGGCGAGGAGGACTATGCGTGACTGTTGGGCTGGCATATTCAGTCCGCAGGCTCCTCGTTTGTCTCCTGTTAGGTCGCATTTTCCGAATGTGCAGAGGCAGCAGACATCGCAGAAAGGCAAGTAGAAGGGTTTATACCTTTGCAGAAGCTTGAAGTCCCATTCTCTAAGGCTAGTTATCGAGGGGAAAGGTGTGGGACCAACTGGTTCTGCCCAGGTCTCTTCAAAGATTCTACCAATGGACACTTCAAGGTTCTTTATGGCTAGGGTGTCCGATTTTAGTTCATCTATTTTTACATGCGCTGCTCTTTTGGACAACTAGACTCACCTTTCAAGAGTTTTCATCAACTTCCTATTATGATCGTATATGGAGACTTGGAGGGGCATCTGACCTACTGCAAAGTGAGTTGCACATGCAAGGCATGGGTCGTAAGCTCTGAAAGCCATCTCTACCCTATTCAAAAGTCCTTCGCTCACATTTTCACTCTGTATAAGGGCTTTGGCTGCGTCTCTTATGGAGATGCATATAGCTGGGCTGTTGCTTGTTGTAGCTACTATCAGGTTAACGTGCTTCACCAAGGCTTCTTCATCTAGAATGTAGTGATGAATCAAGGTGCCTCTAGCAGCTTCAACGATTCCAACTCCTTCCCCAGGAGTCCTAGGTTTGTTTCGAATATCCCTGCTCGTTATTTCCTTGTCCCTGCTCAGTTCTAAACATCTTTCCGCCACGTACAACAATTCTATCAGTCGAGCCCAGTGAAAGGCGAGGGTTGAATGGACGGGTTTTCCACCGAAGGTTTCATACATTCTCTTGTACTCTTGCTGAGCTAGGGGTGTCGCCATTCCCTCTGAAGCATTCAGTCTTCCGAGGGGTCCAACACGATAAATGCCACTGTCTGATCCGCCGACAAAGCCTTTCCAACCAACCTTCTTCAGGTAGGGAAACTTGACATAAGTCCAAGGTTCAACACGCTCCTCAATTACATCCAAATATTCACGTGGAGCAAACTTCACAAACTCTCTGCCTTCCGGATCAACCACTCGCACTTTGCCATCGTAAAAGCCAACCTTATTGTTTTCATCAACCATACCCATGTAATATGTTTTCAGGGTATAGGCATCGCTCAGAACCATGTCCACGTAATTCTTATTCTTCAACACCACATCGTCAAAAAGTCTCAGGCTAAATTTCGCGAACTCAACGCTGGACTCTGCCATCTTTTCGATCTCTTGCCTCTCTTCCTCGCTCAACGGTTTAGAAATGCCTCCAGGCAATCCGCATACTGGATGGGTCGCCTTTCCACCAAGAATGGCTGTGATTTTTTGTCCATAGGCTCGATGCTTGATCACTTCTTGGGCGACGTCGAGACCAACCTTCTTAATCACTCCAAGAATGTTTCTTTCACCAGCTGGAGCGTCGGGACCTACAACAAAGTCTGGTGCACCTAAGAAGTAGAAGTGAAGTGTGTGATCATAAATCATGTAGCCACAGCACATGAGTTCCCTAAGTTTTTTAGCAGCTGAGGGAGGATCCACATTAAACGCAGCATCCAGAGCCTTTGTCGATGCGAAATGATGAGCGACAGGGCAAACGCCACAAATCCTCGAAGTTATGATCGGCATATCTTCAGCTCTTCTTCCCTCACAAAATCTTTCAAAGCCTCTAAGCTCAGGAACCTGGAAATAGGCGTTTTCTACGTTTCCCTCTTCGTTCAAGAAGATTTTTATCTTGCCGTGACCTTCGAGGCGTGTGATTGGGTTTATGGTTATCGTCTTTGTGCTCATTTCTTAGTTCCTCGTTCAGGTACACTCGGCTTAGGCGGGCTTTCTAATCGCTCTAAAAAACGTTCGATTTTCTTGACGATTTCCGTAAATGCCTTTGTTGCAGAAGAATCGGCATGTTCGGTTATGAAAGGCACTCCGTTGTCAGAGTCACGACAAATCTCAGGGTCTATTGGGATGCTTCCTAGGAACGGAACAGACAAATCATCTGCTATCTTTTTTCCTCCTCCTACCTTAAAAATGTCGATAGCCGTTCCGCATTTTGGGCAGACGAAGCCGCTCATGTTTTCGATAACGCCGATGACGGGAATGCCCAGTTTCCTAGAGAAGGTCACAGCTTTCTTGACCACGATCTGTGAGACCTCTGAGGCTATGGTGACTATCACTACTCCATCCATCTCGGGGATAAGCTGCATGATACTTAGTGGCTCGTCGCCGGTTCCTGGTGGAAGGTCTATAAAGAGGAATTCGAGTTCTCCCCAGATGATATCCGATAAGAACTGGCTGATCGCCTTCATCTTCAGGGGGCCACGCCAGATAACTGGTGATTCTTCGCTTGGAAGCAGGAAGTCCATGGACACCACCTTGATTCCCAAAGGACCTAATGCGGGGAAGATGCCTGCAGGACTAGCTTGAAGCTTCTGCCCGTGCAAGCCGAGCATCTTCGGCACGCATGGGCCGGTTATGTCGGCGTCAAGGATGCCAACATGATTAGCGTATCCATGCATTGCAAAAGCCATTGCTAGATTCACTGTCACAGTGCTTTTGCCTACGCCACCTTTACCGCTTATAACTGCTATCTTGCGCTTGATCCTGCTCATTTTGAGCTTAAGTCTCTGTTCTTCTTCATACTTCTCTTTTCTTGGGTCAGTGCATTCATTAGCCTCCGAACAAGAATCATGTTTTCCTTCGCATTCTTCATTCATGTCTATCCTCTCTTGTCGTGATTGCCGTGTTATGTTCATCATGATGTGGAGAAATAGTTTAATAGGTAAACCGTATTAATACTTTATGTTTAGAAAATAAACAGGTGCAAGATTTGGACGCAGTGGATCGAAAGATAGTTTCACAACTCCAGCAAGACGGACGAACAACATTAGAAGAATTGGCTAAGACCGCGGGATTCACGAGTATGGGAATCAAGAAAAGATTACAGAAACTTCTGAGTAATGACTCTCTCAAAGTGTCAGCCATGCTCAACCCGTTCTCGTTTAAACTCTCTCCAGCCATTGTATTATTAGAAATGGAAAGCGCGGAAGCAATGCAAAACCTTCTGGACCGATTCAAAGACTGCCCGAGAGTCATCCAGATCTTCAAGACGATAGGAGGCTACAACCTAATAGGCCTGGTCATCGCTGAAGACCAAGATACTCTCGAAAGCATATCTGTGGAGAAATGTTCTTTACGAAGTAGCACTGGGATACGTAGATCAGAATTTTATCCTATCGGTGACATTTATTTCTCTCCTTTCCTTTCCGTGAGAGAACATCTTGCTCACAAGGAAAAAACAGTCGCACCATGTGACGTTGACTGCAGACCTTGTGCTCGATACAGAGACAAAAAATGCGTCGGCTGTCCAGCAACAAACCATTATAGAGGAACACTCTAACCAGTGGATTTTCATGATTAGAAAAGGCGATAGAACGCCTAGACAGATTGTCCAACTTAAAGAAGTCGATGGCGCAGAGATGATAAGCCTAATGGACAACTCTGTTGATTTTCTGTCCACAGTCGAAAGGGAAGAAGTCCAGCAAGTTCGAAAGTGGGTGAAAGAAAACAAAGGAGAGGAATGGATAAAAGAGCATTTCCTTCTGCCCGTGGCTGAACATGGCTTTTCAATGCTGATCCGCCTCTTCTACGAGGGCACCTCTCATTGCGTGCTATTTGACACGGGCGGAAGCCCCGAAGGAGTGATGACTAATGTTGATCGAATGGGGCTTGATCTTTCGGAAGTAGAGTCCATTGTTCTCTCTCATGGTCATTATGACCATTTCGGCGGACTGTTGGCGGTCCTACGAGTTGTTGACAAGAAGAATTTACCGATCATCGTGCATGAGGATATGTTCAAGACCAGAGGCGTAACTGACACCAAAGGGACAATTAGAAAACACCCGGATTTCCCCACAGACTATCAGGTGAAACCAGCCAGATACGTCAGAACGAAACAGCCATACCTCACAGCCGACAAAACAGTTCTTGTCACAGGCGAGATCCCCCGTGAAACTGACTTTGAAAAAGGCTTTCCACAACACAGAGTCTTGACCAACGGCCAATGGCAACCTGATCCTTGGATCTGGGATGACAGAGCAATCGTGATTAACATTAAGCAGAAAGGTCTAGTAGTCATATCTGGCTGTGCCCACGCAGGCATAATCAACACGACACGCTATGCACAGCAAACCACTGGAACTGACAATGTTTTTGCAATAATGGGTGGATTCCATCTGGCTGGAAAAGAATACGAGCCAAGGATAAGCCACACAGTCGAAGAACTGAAACTCATGAACCCCAATTTGCTAGTGCCATCACACTGTACTGGCTGGAAAGGAGTTTACGCTATAGCTAAAGCTATGCCTCATGCTTTCGTCTGGAATAGTGTTGGAAACCTTTATAGGTTTTGATTGAAGTGTGATACTTTCTCTCTCAGCTGAAATTCCGCTCTAATATTCCTGAAGGCTCTTGCCACAATGATACCTAGCGGTTCACCATACGTTCTGGTGGACTTCCGAAATTCTGAACAGAGTAGCATGTCATGTTAACGAAAATTCTCGCGCCCTCGCTTGCAAGAATCATTCCTCACCTAATGCCCAGATTCTGATTTTTGGACTTGAACCCTTTTGAATTCTGGTTCCGTCAGACCTATGCCCGAATCGCTCAGATGCCATATTCACATCATATCATGCCCGCCAAAATTCTCGAACTCTCGGGTCAATAGCGAAAATGCAAGTAAAAAGTAATCGTTTCAATCGCAATTGGGCTAGTTCTTACTCGCAGATTGATAGTCTCTGGGAAAAGTTTGAACCGAGAGTTTGAAGCTATCCCGGGCTACTATCAACCCAAGTCAGGACGAGGTTCAAACTCTCGTCTCAGCAATGGTTGAGGTAGAGTTTTATCCAACCAACCAACCAAAAACGACTGTTGAGCCAATTTTTGGTTTTGCGGAAAAGTTATAGCCGAACCCAAGATAGACTAGTCAGAATTATGGAAACGGGAAAGGGGGTGATAGTCAAGATGAAAGAGTATGAATGTGTGGAAGTCAAGCATCATAAGGATGTTGGAGGGGCAATTAAGGAACGGCAAAAGAAGGGATGGCGCCTTCACACCTATCAAGCAACAGGAAGTGTTGGTCCTGCATCTGCCTTCGTCAACCATTATTTGCTGTTTGAGAAAGTCGAGTAGAAGACACTTCTATCATACCTAATAGGCTAGTTTGACCCTTTGATTCTTGGAGAAAGCGAGAAATCAGACATAGGATATCCGTTGTCGGGAGACTTCGCCATTTGTCCCTAGTTCAAACCTGGCCCTCGACACCACGTACAGACCCTGGGTAGGGTTGAGCCGTCTGGTTTTCGTGAGAAGCGTTGAGAGTCTAGCGTCAGTTGGTTGGTTGATAAAACTTTACCCCCGACCACGCGGGCGCTATCAGAATCCCATATATTTTTAAGGCAACAAGTGAGAAGCTATCATGATTCTTGTTTACAGTCTGTAGTCTCCCAGTGATCCCCACTTTTCGGTTTTGTTGAATCTTTTGTCAGATGATTTGAAGTGAACTAAAACTGGGATCTAGTCAAGTTCGGGGTTATGATCGAAGAGGACTTTGTCACCAAATCGTATTGCTTCCAACGCCAGATGAAGCTCAGAGCAGAAGATGTTGTACCTCCATTTGGCTCTTCCGAAAACAAACCCTCCACTAACATGACAATAGACATGTAATGAGAACCCTCCTGAATCCTCCTTTAACTCTGCCAGCACCTCGTCTCTCATTAGTCGTGTATACAACCCGGATACCTGTTTCGTGTCATAGTGTGGGCCTATTGATAGAAAAAGATCTCCACTAAAGTCAGAATGGGTCAACGTGTAGAATCTAGGAAGGAGTAGCACATCAAGAGTTGTGTCACGGAGATGCTTGACGTGTAATTTCTCTGGAATCAGCCGTGTCATATCAATCAGTCAACAAAATTCTTTACAGAGGGTGAAAAAAAGGATATTGGCAGCGAACACTCTTCCTAGACGAAAGGATCTAGGTGATACAACGCAACGAAATCGAAAGTTATAAAAACAGTTTCAAACAGATTTTGCGAACATGAATAGAACTGAAAGATTAGAGAATATTGCGAAATCACCGATTTCCTTTGGCTATCTTAGGAAATTCAACATAGGTGCTGGCATTCTTCATTTTGCTTCAGGGATAATAATGCTTGCTCTTGGCCTTTCACAGACCTACAGCCGTGACATATACACTTTCTACCTCAAATTCAGCACTGCGCCTGTCTTCCAAGTCGGACCAGACCCAAAGATCCTATTTACAATAAGCTACATAGGAGTCATTGCTGCTCTCTTTCCATTGATCTCAGCACTGGCGCACTTCACAATCGCTTTCGTCAAAAACGAGACTTACAACGAAAACCTGAAGAAAGGCATGAATCCATACCGCTGGTACGAATACACCTTTTCAAGCTCAATAATGATATTCCTTATCGCCACGTTCGTAGGTGTCTGGGAGTTATGGTCACTAGTGATGATATTTATTCTTAATGCTATGATGATAATGTTCGGATACCTGATGGAGAAGATCAATCAATACACCGAAAAGATTGATTGGTCGCCATTCGCACTTGGCTGCGTTTCAGGAGGAATTCCATGGATAGCAATATACGCCTACTTCATCGCCGCCGTAACCAGTGTGTCTCAAAACGTGCCCACGTTCGTGTACATGATACTGTTCATATACTTCATTCTGTTCAACGTGTTTGCCATCAACATGGTACTTCAATACAAAGGCATAGGACGATGGAAAGACTATCTTTACGGCGAACGAGTCTACATAATCCTTAGCTTCGTCGCCAAAAGCGCCCTAGCTTGGCTGGTATTCGTAGGAATCTATGCGCCTTTCTGAGTGAACGCTTGATCACAAATTTAGGATGTTCCAATTTGCTCATATTGGATGGCATAGGTTACTATCTGCAACACGCGCTCTACTGAGCAGTGTTGTGTCAATTCAGATTGTTTGGATAAACCGGAGTATGTTTGGGTTTGGGAGTAAAGTTTTATCCCAGACACAGCAAATGGGTTTTCTGTAACTTTAGGCGTGAGGTTCTAACGCTCAAGCAAGAGGAAGTGCGGGGGGATTTGAACCCACGAAATTTGAAAGCACAGGGTCTTGAAAGACACATGTTTGGGACATAACATGCTGGCTGAAATTTCCGAACTTTCGCCTGCATAGCGAAAACGCGAGTAAAACGTAGCTGTCTCAATCGCAATTAAGCTATTTCTTTCTCTCAAATTGATAGTACACTAAAAATGTTTGAAGCGAGAGTTTGAAGCTATCCCGGGCTACCATTATGCGCTTATGCGTGCGTGCAACGCTCTCTAGCCCCTCTATTAGGAGCCAAATATGATTCTTGTTCTTGATGTGCGGTATGAACGAGTGTCTGAAGCTATCCCGGGCTACCATGAACCCCAAGTCAGGACGACGTTCAAACTCTCGGCTCAGTAATGGTTGGGGCAAGGTCTTATCCTACTACTTACCTTTTTATCGTGTCTTTGGAGTTCTCCTCAACCAAGATACTATT
>Ga0315280_10007467_pt1 | contig 14671 bp, 10 predicted proteins | sample YL17G06_40_MG_FD_203697 | JGI IMG/M metagenome (GOLD analysis project Ga0315280, IMG submission 203697) | Sediment microbial communities from Yellowstone Lake, YNP, Wyoming, USA - YL17G06_40 | ecosystem: Environmental > Aquatic > Freshwater > Lake > Sediment | place: USA: Wyoming | collected...
GGCAAGCTGCATGGCGTCGAAGTACTTGCCGTCGTTCTTGTGGTTCTCGGCCTTGATCCACAGGTAGGTCACCCATGGCGCCCGCAGGCCGCCCGGGGCGATCGTCAGCAGGGCGACCTCCGGGTGCACTCGCGCGACCGACAGGTCCTGCACGAGCTCGTATTTCCCGCTGAGCGCAGTGACCTTCGGCTCGATCAGTCCGGCGACGGCGAGGGCCGCCGCCGCGACCGCCAGCCAGGCGAGCTGCACTATCCGCGGGCGGGATTTCATCTACATTGGCTCCTACGTTTAATACGGTTTTCTGGCGATTCGTGCTGAACCGCTCTCGGTCTCATCGCTTGCGGCCTACACCTGCACCCTGGCTAGTTCCCGCCTGGAGAAGATCACGCACGCACCCGCCAGGACCACCAGCACCCGCAGGCCGATGGTAAGGGCGGCCGTCCGGGCGAGGAACCCCCAGCCGATGTCCGTGCCCCCGACCAGGTAGTCCGTGGGGCTTGTCTTGGACAGGTCTGGCAGCAGGAGCTTGATCGCCCACACAGCGGCCCCGCCGATCTGCTTCATCACCGGGTTGGCCTCGATCGGGCTGAGCGTGGTGGCCATGGTCAGGAAACCCATTGCCATGCCCAAAGGCAGCACCGCCAGGGTGACTAGGCAGGCCACGGGAAACGAAAGGAACGTGCCGCAGAACACGCCCACCCCGGCCAGGAACATCACCTGGAGGAATATCAGTGCCATGGCCCGGGCGAGATTGCCCTCGAAGCCGCCGACCCGGTACAGCACCGCTATGTCGCTGTTGAGGATGGTGACGGTGGTGCCCGCCCCGGAGGCGTCGAATGGCATGTTGACGTAGCTGACGTCGATCCGCCCCTTGTCGTCCACCAGTCTGGCCGAGAGGGTCAGCGTGGACGGGGTGCGGGCCGTGTCGCTGCGCGGCTCCTGGTAGAACAGGCCGGTGGTGGGATTCTGCGCCTGCCAGATGCTGCGGAGGACCTTGTCCGGCGGGGCTGTGACGGGATAGGCCTGGTAGGTGATCTGTATGGTAGGGTCGACGGTGAGGCTGACCTTGCTGGCGGTCTTGAGGGCGGTGATCGTCGGGAGGCTGGCGTCTTCGGGGAAGAAGTAGGCGTCGAAGAACTGATCGGCCAGCGCGAAGACCTTGGCGTTGACGCCGTTGACCTTGACCGGCCCGTCATAGACCATTCTGCCCAGCAGTCGCGGGGAGGTGCGAATGCGCATCAGCCCGGCCGGCAGGTTCATGTCAGTGACCTCGCCGCTGCCTTGCACGTCGCCTTCCTTGGCCAGCCTTATGCCCTCAAGCCGCCAGAAGAACGATCTGCCGACGCCCACGGACTGCAACTCCGCGCCGACCTCGTTGCGTATCTGCGTAAGCAGCAGCTCCTCCGCTCTTGCCTGGTCGCCGCCGGTCTGCATCTGGTATGCCTCGATCGCGCGGCTGTAGCGGCCTTCCTCCTTCAGGCGGGCGATGCGCTGCTCGGCCTGCGACTTGATGTCGGGCGGGATGGGATGGACGCTGTCCCTGGCGGTGAAGACTTCGGTTTCGACCATGCGGCGGTCCTTGGTGTTCAACGCAGGCTGGGTCCGCAGGTACTGTGAGAAGGCGTACATGGCACCGCCCGCCACCACCAGGAGCACCGCATCGAACACGGCCACGCCGGCCCATCGCCCCAGGACGTACTGCCACCTTGCGATGGGCTTGCTGGCGACGATGAATATCTGCTTGTGCTGCACGTCGGAGGTCACCACGAGGATGGACAGGAAGATGGTGACCGCCGACAGCAGCAGGGCCGTCAGGCTGGAGCCGGTAGCGAGAAACGTCTTGATCTTGCCGGCCAGCGTGCCGTCGCCCTTCACCACCAGGGGCAAGACGACAAGGATGACGACCAGCAGGATGATGAACGCCACCCCCACCTTCATCCGCAGGCAGTGGGCGAAGGTGTGTCGCAGGACTGCCCAGATGCCGCCCATTGCTACTGCCCCCGCCCGGAGGATCCCTCCTCGCCCAGTAACTCCTCCAGGACCGATTGTTCCGCCTGTTTCTGTTGCAGCGGCGGGGGCGCCGGCTTGGCAGCCTGTTCAGCGGCGCTGTCTTTGCCCTTCTGGTCGGCGGTGAGCGAGTCGATCACGCGGCGAGACTCCTCCGCCAGCTGCCCGGATGGGTGGGTGGCCTGGGGCTTTTGTTGCGGGATTTCGGTCTGGTCGGCTGCGGCGGCGCCGGCGACCAACTGCTCGATGACCTCCTTGCCCGTTGCCGGCGCGCCGCTTCGCAGGAACTCAGCCACCTCTCCCCCGGCAATCGCACCACCGGTGGCCAGCCGCTGGTCCTGCGCCTCCTGAACGATCCGCAGGAACAGCGACTCCAGCTTGTCGCGCGGCGCGGTGACGTCCAATATCTTCTTGTTGGCGGCCTGGAGCTGCGTGCGGACTGCCTCCAGCGAGGCGTCATCCAGGTGCTCGGTGGTTATCTGCGTCATGTTTCGCTTGGCCAGAAGCTCGCTGACCGATCCCTCAGCCCGCTGCCTGCCGCCGTACAGGATGCAGATGCGGTGGCAGACGTCCTCCACGTCGGCCAGCAGGTGGCTGGAGAGGATCACCGTCTTGCCGCGCATCGCCAGCACTCCGATCAGGTCCTTGAACTGCTTGGTGCCAATGGGGTCCATCCCGCCGGTCGGCTCGTCCAGGATCAGCAGGTCGGGATCGTTGATGAGCGCCTGCGCCAGCCCTATGCGGCGCTGCATGCCCTTGGAGTACTCTCCCACCCGCCTGTAGGCCACGCTGGACAGCCCCACCATGTCCAGCAGCATGTCTATCCGGCGTTGTCGCTGGCGGCGGGGCTGGTGGAACAGCCGCCCGTAGAAGTCCAGCGTCTCGCGGGCGTCCAGAAATGGGTACAGGTAGGACTCTTCCGGCAGGAAGCCTATGCGGCTCTTGATGCGGACGTCGGTGGGCAGCCGGCCAAGGACCGATATCGTCCCGTGCGTCGGGAACAGCAGCCCCAGGATCATCTTCAGCGTCGTGGTCTTGCCGCTGCCGTTGGGGCCGAGCAGGCCGAACACCTCCCGCCTCTGGATGTCGAGATTCAGGTCAGCGACGGCCGTGACCTTCTCTCGCAGCCAGAAGTCGCGGAAGACCTTCGTCAGCCTCCTGGTGACCACTACTGAATCGTTTCCTTCAGGCATATCTGTTCCTGCCCGGCTCGGCGCGCTCCGTAGGCGCCGAAAGCGGCGGCTCACTCGCCAGACTGTTGTTTCTGGGCGGCCTTGAGTGCTCGGAGTATCTCAGCGGCTACTTCGGGGTCCCTGTTAAGTTTTAATACGGTCTTGTCAGGCCCGAAGGTCAGGTAGAACTTCTCGACGGTGGGGGCCTTGAGGATGTCCTCTCGCACGTCGGTCCAAAGCCTCTCGAGCGTCACCCTGGGCGTCTCGGTGAAGGCGGGCAGTAGCTGGCTGAACCGCTGGGCGCGGCTCTTTGCCTGCTGGATGATCTTGGTGCGGTAGGCCTCGGCCTCGGCGATGACGCGGGCGGCCTCCCCGCCGGTCTCGCCGCTCCGCAGCACCTGGTCGATGCTGGCCAGCAGCGCCGCGGCCGCAGCCTTGTCGCCGGCGGCCGCCGCCCTGGCGTACTGGCCGATCAGATCATACTCGCCCTGGGCCGGGGCGGCCTGCTCGGCCAAGGTAACCGCGCCGACGTCGCCCACCAGCTTGCGGTAGCTTGGGCCGGCGGCGGCGTTCAGTTCCTTCTCCGCGTCGGCCCTGGCGGTGCTTCTGGCCTGCTCGGCCTTGCTGACGGCGTTCTGGGCGTCCAGGTATGCCCTCAGCGCCCCCAGGGGCCAGGTTGAGTAGGTCAGCAGTACGCTGGAGACCTCGATGCCGCTGGTGAGTGAGTCAAGCTCCCGCTGCGTGCTGTCCCGCACGGCCAGTGCGAAGGCGGCCCGCTCTGTGCGCTGCAAACCGTCGGCGGTGTGGACCGCTGCGGCGCGGATAGCCGCCCGGCACACCGCCGAGCGGATGACCTCATCGACCCCGCGCCCGCCGGCGCCGGCGATGTTCGAGACGTAGTCCAGCGGGCGGACGATCCTGTACTTGCAGCTCAGCCGTACGTGCAGCAGGTTCCTGTCGCCCGTCAGCAGCGCCCCGTCGATTGCCGCCTCAAGCCCGGCGTAGGTCACCTGGCGGCTGAGGAGGTCCTGGGTCTTCTGTTCCGGCGTCTCGTGCATCCAGAAGTCATTGACCGTCAGGTCCTGCTCCCTGGTGCTCACGATGTCGATGCTGCCGACGGGGAAAGGCCAGGTGTACGCCAGGCCAGGTTCGGCCACCCCGATGACCGCGCCGAAGACCTTCTTTATGCCGACCTGCGAGCTCTCGATGCTCTTCACGCCGGTGAGCATGTAGAAGAACAGCACCACCAGCATGATGACCGACAGCAGCCGGAAGCTCACGCGGAGCGCATCGGCCAGGCTGCGGCTGCCGGCGTCGGTCGGCAGCACCGGCTGATCGTCGTCCCGGTGGTGGTGATGGCGGAAAAGCTCACTCATCGTCGGCGCTCCCACGCTGCTTGGCCTTTGGTGCCGCCTGGCTGCCCCTGCCCGACGGAATGGGCGAGGCGCCCTTGAACGGTTCAAGCGACGGGCCGGTTCGGAAGAACTCCACCGCCGGCAGCTCCGAGCCGTCCAGCAGGATGACGGACCTGCTCTTCAGCTCGGTCCTCAGCGACTCCAGCGACCGCAGGAACATGCTGAACTCTTCGTTCTTCTCGTATTCCTTGTAGTACTCGGCGGCGGCCTGGTCGCCCTCGCTCTGGATGTCGGCGGCCTTGCGGCTGGCGAAGGCAAGTATCTGGTCGCTGGCGGCCTTGGCCCGCTCGCGGATGGCGGTCGCCTGCGCCTCGCCGGCCGCCTCGTACCTGCGCACGTCGCGCTGGCGCTCCTCCTTCATGGCCTCGATCACCACCGCGGAGACGTCCTTGGGCAGTTGGAGGCTCTTGATGCCCACGCGGACGACCGTGATGCCGTAACTGTCCGTGGCCTGGCTGCGGACCGGCTCGAGCACCTCCTGCTCGATCTGCGGTATCAGCATCTTGGCCGGGTCGGTGTTGATCAGGTCGGCCATGATGTGGCTGCCGATGGTGTCCTTCTTGGCGCTGCGCAGCAGGTCGCGCAGGCGTGCCACGGCTGCCGCGGACGTCACGATCGTCCGGTTGAACTTGGAGGGGTCCTCGATCCGCCAGGCGCAGTACATGGTGACCAACACGTTCTGCTTGTCGCTGGTCGCCAGCTCGCTGGCGGTGTCCTCGAAGATTGACGTGCGCGCGTCGTAGCGGACCAGCCTCTGCACCGGCCAGGGCCACTTGAACTTCAGCCCCGCCTGCGTCGCCCCGTCGATCACCGCAGTCGTCTGACCGAAGGTCTTTACCAGGGCGTACTCGGTGAAGTCCACCTTGTAGGCCACGGTGCTGATAAGCAGAAGCGCCACCACCAGCACGGCCAGCATGAACATTCCGAAATGCCTTCTCATCGCTGCATTCCTCTGCAATGTGTCGCCGCGGCGGCGTCACCTCCCGGCGGCGGGAGACGGCGGGAGCGCGCCTTCCATCACGCCGGGCGTCCGCTCCCAGTTCAGCCATATCTCGATCTTGTCGCGGTCCACGCCCATGACATATTTGGTGATCGCCGGCAGGACCTCATCCCACACGTCCAGCCAGCGGTCCAGCATGTAGATTCTGGGGCTTGCGTTGTAGGCCAGCAGCTTGCGGTCGAACGCCTCCGCCCTGGCCCTCTCGGCCATCTCCTTGCCCCAGCGGTAACTGGTGGCCTGGGCGACGAGCCTGGCGGGCGTGCCGGTGGCCTGGTCGAACAGCTCGTTCGCTCGCTGCATCGCCGCCGCCACCAGCGGAGCGTAGTCGGCGGCGGCAGCCTTGCCCTGGAGCTCCGTCAGCAGCTCCAGGTGCTTGACGTGGTCCTCGCGGAGCTGCTGCTTGCCCGCAGCCTTCTGGCCCAGCAGCCGCTCGCGGGCGAGTTCTTCGTCCAACCGGTCAAGCTCGTTGCGGGCCTGCCGGACGTAGTCGGCCAGCATGCCGACCAGTTCCTTGCCGCTGCCGCTAAGGTGCCGCAGGCTCTCCAGCTCTTCCAGCGTCCGGATGGCCAGGGCCAATCGCAGGGCCGCGACCGGATCGCCGGCTACCTCGCTGAGCGTCTTGTTGGCGTCGGCCTCGGCCTCGTACCGCATCCTGTCCTGCTCGCGTTCGGCCTTGATGACGGCCTGGAAGGCCTCCGCCGCGTCCGGCGGGGGATGCACAGCCGAGATCCCCACGTAGACGATCTGCACGCCGAGGTCCAGCTTGTCCAGGGCGGCCTGGATGCGCTTTTTCAGCTCGCCTGTGGCGTGCCTGCTGCCGTACGTCATTATCGCCTCGGGGCGCTCGCCCCTGCCGGTGCCGGCGGGGGAGTCCAGGGTCGCGCTGGCGCAGTACGTGACCATCTGGCGGTAGGCCTCGTCCTCCAGCAACGTCTCAACGTCGGCGACCTTGAAGCCGTACTTGTAGACGTCGGTGATCACGTACTGGACCGGCACGACCAGGCGGATGATGCTAACGGGCGGGCGCTGCTCCTCCTGCGAGCCGCGAATCTGCTCTGGCGGGACGGCCAGGAGGAAGTCCTGCTCCTTGCGGACGCCATGCTCGCTGGTCCACAGGTACATCTCGCGGCCCTGGAACGTGCCGATCGGCACGATCATGGCCTGGCGTTCCTCCTCGCTGCGCATCCCGCCCACGCCCAGGATCATCTCGTGCACGGCTGAGACGTCAAACCGCCGCACCGAGTCGACCGGCCAGGGCCACTTCAAGTGCAGTCCGGCCTCCAGCAGCGGGCGCGAGACGCCGGGCCGGCCCCAGTGAAGCACGACGACCTGCTGGCCTTGCTCGACTATGACCAAGCAGCTCATCGCCAGCATGACGACTGCCGCGAAGACAAGCAGCGGCACGAACGCCCGGCTGATGAGCTGGTAGAACCAGGTCTTGGAGACCTCGAAGCCGAATTGGTAGTTCAGCGCCTCGGCGATGGAGTGGCCGATCCTGCCGGGCTCGGCGATGAAGTTGAACAGGCGTGAGTCGAAGCTGTATCGCTGCTCCTGCCCGGCCATCCGGGGGCGGTAAAAGTCCAGGATCAGGTTCAGCGCCAGCTCCGCCGCCAGGACGACCTGCATGGCGGGGATGACCAGCGCGACGATCCGATCGACCTGGGCATATCCCTGGAAGGCCGCAAGCAATGCGGCAGCCGTCGCCGCGATGGCCAGGACGTTGACGAACAAGTAGCTGCCGGTCGCCCTCAGCAGCCGCCACTGGGGCTCGGCCGCGAGGCCCATGACGTAGCGGCTGTACAGGAAGGCCACGAACGCGATGAGCACGGCGAACAGCGTCGCCTGGGCAGTCCCCTCGGCCAGCGGGCTGCCCTGCGAGCCGGCAAAGCCCAGGATAAGCAGCACTCCCAAGGCCGCGTGGAAGCCCGCCCACAGGAAGGTGAAGATGGGCACGATCCACTTCTCCGTCCAGGCCAGACGGGCCGCCGCCGTTCGCAGCTCAGCCTGTTCGCCCTCGAAGATCGTGCCGCCCTCGCCGGCTGCGGCGATCTCCGCGAATTCCTTGGCCTCCTGCCGCTCGCGCTGGCGAACGTAGAACAGCATCGCCGCCACCAACCACACGCCTATCCCCCCGCCCAGGAACACCATGCAGGACAGCGCCGAACGCGAGCGCACCACAAGGTAGATGCCCAGCATCACCGCCGTGAAGACTAGCTGGAGCACCGCACCAGCAAGTGCCAGGTTCTTTCCGCGTCGCTGCTCGGTCATGTCTCGCTTCTCTCCGGCCCGGCAAACGGTCCGCGCGCCGACTGCGCCGCCGGCTCGCCACCCCGCCGCACCCAGCCAGCCGGCACGCCCGCCCGTGCTTGCGTCAGCCGCCGCCGCGGCGCTACAATCTCACCGAACTGCTGCGACCCCGGTCCACTCCGGCTCGTATGATCCGTGGCGGGCCGATCGAAATTGCGTAAACGGGCATGATAGGTTTCCTGAGCATCTGCCGAAACACGTTCGTCCAGACGATCCGTCAGCCCATCTACTCGGTGCTGATCCTTGTGATCTTCATCGTGCTGGTGATGAGCGTGCCGCTTGCTGGCTGGACGATGGACCCCAGCGGCATGCACACCGTCAGCGACCAGAGAATGCTGCTGGACCTGGGCGTCAGCACGCTGCTGGTGGGCGGGCTGCTTGTGGCGGCCTTCAGCGCATCTTCCGCCCTCAACCGGGAGATAGAGGACAAGACCGCCCTGACGGTGATCTCCAAGCCCGTATCCCGCGCGACGTTCGTGTTGGGGAAGTTCTTCGGCGTCGCCGCGGCGGTGGCAGTGGCGTACTACCTGTGCTGTGCGGTGTTCCTGATGACTGTCCGCCACGGCGTGATGTCGACGGCGAGGGACGTCTACGATTGGCCGGTCATCGCACTTGGCTTCTCGGCCCTGGGCGCGGCGGTCCTGATGGCGATGGTCGGCAACCTGCTGTTCGGGTGGACGTTCACCTCGGCCGGTATCTTCCTTGCCGCCGTTCTGCTCACTCTGGCCGGCGGGGCGATCGCCGTCGTCGGCAAGGGCTGGCAGGTCGTGCCCTTCGGCCAGGGCATCCCGCCCCGGCTGCTGCCGGCCATGGCCGTGACCTTCATCGCGGTGCTGATCTTCACCGCCGTCGCCATCGCCGCCAGCACCCGCCTGGGCCAGGTGATGACCCTGCTGGTCTGCGGCGGGGTGTTGTTCCTCGGCTACCTGCACCCGTTCCTGTTTGCCTCCGGCTCGACCAACCCGGCGGTGCGCCTGCTGGGCTGGGTCGTGCCGAACCTCCGGGTATTCGACACCCAGGACCCCGTCGTGCTGGAGAAGACTATTCCGCTGGATTACGTGGGCTGGGCGGCCTTGTACGGGGCGATCTACGTCACCGCAGTGCTCGCCCTGGCGGCGGCGCTGTTCCAGAGGCGCGCCCTGGAGGCGGGCACTTCCTCCTCCACGCTCCCGGCTGCGGTGAACTTGCTGGCCTGGGCGGGCAGGATGGCGGCCCTGGCGGCGGGGATCGGCGTGGTCGTGGTGATCATGTCCGGCTCGAAGTACCGCACGCCGACGGCGCTGGCCGTCGCGGGCGGGGTGCTCGCCGCGGCCGCCGGGACGTGGGCGCTGTGGAGCATCTTTGCACGCGGGGTCAAGTGGAGTTATTGGGTGGCCCTTGTGCTGTCGGTGCTGGTCCTGCTGGGCGGCTCGGCGGCGCTGGCAGCCTACTACCGCTTCGACACGGTGGTGGTCAGCCGCCCAACGGCGGCGATCACGGCCGTCTTGGCTGGCGGAGTCGTGGTCGTCTTGCTGTTGCCTAGAACGCGGCATCATTTCAAGTCCGCCGGCTGATCGTGGCCCGGGCAGGTGCTCCGGCCGGACCCCACGGCCCGCCCGGTGCGTCAGACAGCCGGCACGGGCTCGACCTTGGGCATCGGCGTAGGGGCCTGCGGAGCCTCGAGCCTGTGCAGCTCCTCGCCGAACCTTACCAGTCGCGCGCTGTTGAATATCACGAACGTCGCCGCCAGCATGTGGAGCAGCGCCCCCGTCACCGGGGCTATCCGCCCCAGGCCGGCCAGGATCTCAAAGGCGACGATGAAGATTACGCCGAACAGCAGGTTCTGGTGGATGACGGCCGTGGCGCGGTGGCTTAGGCGGATCAGGAACGGCAGCCGCCGCAGGTCGTTGTTCATCAGCGCGATGGTCGCGGAGTTGATGGCCACGTCGCTTCCGGCGGCGCCCATCGCGATAGAGATATCGCCGGCCGCCAGGGCGGGCGCGTCGTTGACCCCGTCACCGACCACCGCCACCCGGTGGCCCTTGCTCTTAAGCGCCGCGACCAGCTCCAGCTTGTCTGCCGGCAGCACCTCGGCCTGGACGTTCGTGGCGCCCATCTCCCTTGCTACCCGCCGGGCCACCGACCAGCGGTCGCCCGTCACCATCACCAGCTCGGCCACGCCCAGATGGCGTAGCTGGTCTACCGCGTCGCGGGCCTCGCGCCGCGTCCGGTCCTCCAGGCCGATCCAGCCTAGGACCCGCCCGTCACGCACCACGTGAAGGGTGCTCAGCCCCTCCGGCTCAGGGTACTTGTCGTTGGTCATCGCCGCCGGGCTGATCCCCTGCTCGGCGAGCCAGGTGCTTCGGCCGACCAGGATGGTCTTGCCGTTGACGTGCGCCCGCACGCCACGGCCTGGGACCTCCTCGAAGTCGGTGGGGTTGGTCATCGGCACCGCGGCCTCTTGGGCCTTGGCAACGACCGCCTTGGCCACCGGATGTTTGGATAGGTACTCCGCCGAGGCGGCTGCCGAGAGCAGCTCGGCGGGGTCTGTGCCCTCGGCCGGGCCCATCTGGGTCATCGAAAGCTCGCCGGTCGTCAGCGTGCCGGTCTTGTCGAACAGGACGGCCGAGATGTTCTTGGCTGACTCGATGGTGGACACGTCTTTGACCAAGATGCCCAGCCGGGCCGCGCAGGACAGGGCCGCCACCATCGCCGTCGGCACGGCCAGCACCAGCGCGCACGGGCAGGCCACTACGAGCATCGTTACCGCACGGGACATGCCGCCCTGGTCGCGGGTGAAGAACAGCACCGCCCCGGCCAGCATCAGGATCGTGGGGGTGTAGTAGCCGGCGTAGCGGTCGATCAGCCGCATGATCGGGATTCTTGTTCCTTCGGCCTGGAGTATCAGCTTGCGCACCTTGCCGAGCGTCGTGTCGTCCCCGGCGCGGGTGACCTTCACGTCTATCGACCCGGCCAGGTTGTTCGTGCCGGAGAAGACCTCGTCTCCGACGGCCTTGTCCACCGGCAGCGACTCGCCCGTGACGTTGGCCTGGTTCACCGAGGACTGGCCCGTCGCCACCACCCCGTCGGCGGGGATGTTATCGCCCGGCCGGACGCGCACAACGTCACCCGGCCGCAGCGCCTGCGGGTCGATCAGCTCCTCCCGGCCGTCGCTCGTCAGCCGATGCGCCTTCTTGGGCGACAGCCGCACCAGTGCCTCGATGCTGGCCCGCGCGCCCAGGGCCGTGCGGGTCTCGATCAGGTTGGCCAGCAGCAGGAAGAACCCCACAGCGCCGGCGGCCTTGTAGTCGATGGCCGCGATGGCCGCTATGACGGCCAGCGCCACCAGCTCGTCCATGTTCTTCTCACCGCGCAGCAGACTGCTGCCGGCGTGGACGATGATGGGGATGCCCAGCAGCAGCGCGCCCGCCAGGGCCAGGCTGTCGCTGTAGAAGTTGTAGCTCCTGCCGGCAAACGTGACAACCTGGTCGGCGAAGGCCCAGTCTGCGATGTAGGAGCACACCACCAGCACCCCGCCGAGCAGGATGCCGATGATCAGCAGGCTGGTTCGCCCGGTCTGAGCCTCGACCGAGCCCTTCAGGATGTCGTGAGCCATTGTCCGCTCCGGAACCGTACTGAGGGCTTGCGACGCCCGCGGGAGAGCATAGCCCGCGCCGTCGTATACTGTTACGCAGCAGAAGTCGCCCGGGTTCTGGCCAAGGCGATTTTATAGGCTCCCCCGCGGGCCTTTGCAACCGAAACGTGGCCTGGGCGGGTGGCCGGTGGGCAGAGGGGCAAGTCTGGACCTGTAGGGTGCGGCCGGGCGGTGGACAAACGGCGGGGATGCGCTACAATGCGGGTATGGGAGTCTACGAAGTCTCAGTGCAGTGCCAGTTTATCGCCAGCCACGCCGTCCGCCTGCCGGATGGCAGCCTGGAGGAGTCGCACGAGCATCCCTGGCGGGCGACGGCGACGTTCCGCTCCGAGCGGCTGGACCCGGTGATGGGGGTCGTGATCGACTTCCTCACCGTGCAGGAGGCCATGCGGGCCGTCGCCGCCGAGCTGGAGGGGAGAGACCTGAACTCGATGGCCCAATTCGGCCCCGGCGGGGCCTCGGCCGAGCGGGTGGCGGCGTTCCTCGCCGAGGCGCTGGCGCGGCGGCTGGGCGGGGGGTGCAGGCTGTATCGCCTGGCCCTCAGCGAGGCGCCCGGCTGCACCGCGGCCTATTATCCCGGCGGGCCTTGACGGGGCGGCCCTGCGCGCGGCGGCGGTTTTGGTGTAAAATTGATTACTGCGGCCGCTCGGCCGGGGGCAGGTGAGGCCGGACCGGCCAAAGCGGCGGATGCGACGATGGACAAGTGCGACAAGTGCGGCAAGCCCGCCACGGTGCACCTGACCGACTTCATCGACGGCAAGATCGTCGAGAAGCGCCTCTGCGCTAGCTGCGCCGCGGCCGAGGGGCTGGTCGTCAAGACCAACCTGTCCATCAGCGAGCTGCTGGAGGACTTCATCCTGCACACCACCTCGCAGGAGACGGCCGACCTGACGTGCGACGTCTGCGGCCTGACCTTCAACGAGTTCCGCCAGCAGAAGCTTCTGGGCTGCCCCAACGACTACGACGCGTTTGAGAAGGCGCTTGTGCCGCTGCTGGAGGGCGCGCACGGCGGGGCCAGCCAGCACGTGGGCAAGGTGCCGCATCGGGCCGGTGGGCAGCAGAAGGCCCGCAACGCCCTGCTCCGCCTGCGGGCCGACCTCAAGAAGGCCATCGCCGCGGAAGACTACGAAAAGGCCGCCATGCTTCGGGACCAGATCAAGGAGCTGGAGTAGGAATGAAGTTGGCTGATCTCACCCGGCGGGCGGGGGAGTGGCTCCGCGGCTGCGGGCCCATGGAGGACGTGGTCATCTCGTGCCGCGCCCGCCTGGCCCGCAACCTGGCGGGCGAGCCATTCCTGTCGCGCTGCTCGCCGCAGCGAAGGAGCGAGATCGAAGCCCGTCTCCGCCGAGAGATCACCGCCGCCGGCGTCGCCGCGACCGTGCTTTACGTCGATCTCGTCTCAGCCAGCGGGCTGGACCGCCGGCTGCTGGTCGAGCGCCACCTGATATCGCGCGAGCACGCCGACAGCGACCACCCGCGCGGCGTGGCCATCAGCAGCGACGAGACCGCCTCCATCATGGTTAACGAGGAGGACCACCTGCGCATCCAGGTCTTCCGCAGCGGCTTGAGGCTGCCCGAGGCCGCCGAGCAGCTCTCCGCCATCGAGGAGAAGCTGGAGGACCGGCTGGATTTCGCCTTCCACTCCCGTTACGGCTACCTGACCGCCTGCCCGACGAACGTCGGCACGGCGCTGCGTGTCAGCGTGATGCTGCATCTGCCGGCCCTGAAGATGACTGGTCAGCTCGAAAAGGCCATCCGGGCGGCCAAGGACATGCGCCTGGAGGTCCGCGGACTGTACGGGGAGGGCAGCGAGGCGCTGGGGGACTTCTTCCAGGTCTCCAACCAGACCACCCTGGGGGTGGACGAGCGCCAGATCGTCGAAGAGTTCGGCGGGGAGCTTGTGCCGAAGTTCATCGAGTATGAGCGAGCGGCCCGCTCGGCGCTGCTTGCCAAGCAGGCCAGCGCCCTGGAGGACAAGTTCCAGCGGGGTCTGGCGATCCTGCGGTCGGCCAGGCTGATGGGCTCGCAGGAAGCGACGTACCTGTTGTCGCTCGTGCGATTGGGCATCGCCACCGGCAAGATCGGCGGCGTGGACATTAAGACCGTCAACGAGGTATTCCTGCTGACCCAGCCGGCGCACCTTCAGAAGCTCCTCAAGAAGGAGCTGAGCGGCGTGAGCCGCGCCGAGGCGAGGGCTAGCTACATCCGCAGCCGCCTGGCGACGGGTGCGGAAGGTCCAGCCCATGGGTGACCGACTGCCGGCCCAGCCGAGCGCGGATGGTAAACGGGCGAGCTGGCGCAGCGCCCTGCGCGGCAACGTCCTGATGATGGGGCTGGTCAGCCTGTTCACCGACTTCTCCAGCGAGATGATGAACCCGATGCTCCCGATCTTCATCGCCGGCATCGTCCCGCTGGGATGGGCGGCGGTATACCTGGGGCTGATGGAGGGCCTCGCCGAGACGACGGCCAGCCTGTTCAAGGTCTTCTCCGGCCGGTTCAGCGACGTCTGGGGCAAGCGGAAGGCGCTGGTGGTCGTTGGCTACGGGCTGTCGGCTATCTTCCGCCCGATGATGGCCCTTGCGACGCACGGCTGGCAGGTGGTGGCGATGAAGTTCGCCGACCGCGTCGGCAAGGGCATACGAACCTCGCCGCGCGACGCGCTGATTAGTGAATCTGCCCATCCCTCCGTTCGCGGCCTGGCCTTCAGCTTCCACCGGGCAATGGACAACGCTGGGGCGATCCTTGGCCCCATCGCGGCCATCGCTATTCTGTTTCCGCTGCTGGGCGGGAGGCTCTTTGAGCACATCGGCTGGTGGGGCGCAAAGGGGCAGGCGGCCAGGCCGGCGGCGGAGACGATCTGGGCGCTGCGGCTGCTGTTCGCTGTCGCCCTGGTGCCCGGCATCGCGGCGATGGCGGTGCTATTCGGCAAGGTCCGCGAGATAGCCCCCCCGGGCGGCGGCCAGGCCGGGGCGGGCGGAGGAGTTTGGCGGACGCTGCCGGGCAGGTTCTACGCATTCGTCGGCATCGTCGTCCTGTTTGCCTTGGGCAACAGCAGCGACCTGTTCATCGTCTTCTACGGAATGGAGCGGTTCGGCCTGTCTGTGGCGAGCCTGGTCGGCCTGTGGATACTGCTGCA
>Ga0315280_10007468_pt1 | contig 14671 bp, 14 predicted proteins | sample YL17G06_40_MG_FD_203697 | JGI IMG/M metagenome (GOLD analysis project Ga0315280, IMG submission 203697) | Sediment microbial communities from Yellowstone Lake, YNP, Wyoming, USA - YL17G06_40 | ecosystem: Environmental > Aquatic > Freshwater > Lake > Sediment | place: USA: Wyoming | collected...
TGAGATAGACATTGGAAGGATAAAAAGTCTGGCTGATCTGGTCCCACTTCCTTTGGGAAGGAACAGGCCAATTCGCGAGATCCAGGCTCGCCTTCGACCAGATCAAAGTGGTGCCCAGGGAAACTTGTGTTCCCTTGAGAAAAGCGATGCCAGCCGGGTTGTGCCAAATGGCCGAGGGATTGTTGGCCACCGAGATAAACGCGCCCGCCATGGCCATAGCCGCTGCTCCGTGTTCGTAGATGAGGAAGCCGGCTCCGTTGCTGAAGTTCGCCTGCCCGAGAACAACCAAAACGAACAAAACAACGATCAGGATTCTTTTCATTCCAACCTCCTTGGAATCTTATTCCTTTCCCGTAATTCGATTTGAAAGGATGTGTGTGTCTTTGTCCACCTCTTTCAATCTTGCTCATGTATTTATAAAAAAAAAGGCCTTCTGTCAAGGATATTTTTTCTTCTTCTCCCCTTATTTCGTGATCAAGTCCCCACGGCCCAAGTCCTTCAAAACCTGCGGGTAGATTTCAAATATGGGTTTGAGGACGGGCATGAATTTCACCGCTTGGCCGATATCCCCTTCGGCCCGCGTTTTTCCACTGAGGAGCGCTGTGACGATATTCACTCGACCCAGCCAGAATTCATGGCTGATATCCGCCGAGCTCACGAGCGTAAGATCGGGCCGCAAGTCGCTCTCGCCGTAAACCGTGGCAAAGTATTTCCCTTCTTCAGGGATATCTCGGCAGTTGATGGTGACGACACCGTCTGGTTCATGAACTTTGAAGCGGATGATGAGGTTTGATTTTTGGAGCTGCGGCCCGATCACCGGGTCGCGAGCGACGCGGTCAAAGAAAGCGCGCTGAATGGCCCACATCTCTTCTTGATTTTTAAAATACGGCATCTTCTTCCTCCTCAGACTCTATTCAAGCCAGAACCTAATGGACAAACCCGACCGAAGGCGGGAGCTCAGCGGGAATGATCGGGCCGAAATTTTCTTCGTATCTCTTGATGTTGGCGTCGAGCGCTTCCATGAATCTTTTAGCGTGGGCGGGACTGAGGATCGTTCGGGAGATGAGCTTGCCCATCGGCCCGTCGGGAAAGATGAAGGCGAAATCAAAGATAAACTCTTCTTTGGTGTGACGGATCGCGGCAAGGTTTGAATACTGTCCCAAAGCGACGTGTTCATCCACCTTAATATCAATTTTTTTCTCCTCCATTTTTTTGCTCCTTCCTTTTGAACTGGATTTTATTTTCCCTGAACCAGGGGGAAAATTCAACCTCAAAAAAATTTTTAAAAGAGGTCTTTACATTTGTCTTTTTCATGTTATAATAAAAATGGCTTTCTTGCGCGGGCTGGAGAAAGCCCCCACCTTTTTGGTTCCCATCATCAACCCCCCTTTTGCTGACAACAGCCCGCACCTCTTCCTCAGACCCCGGGAGAAACCAAGTTTTCAGATAATGGGTTCACCATCCGGATACCCGGAGATGACTTCCGGAGGCACTTCAAAAACTTTGCCCCAACCTCCCAGCCGCTGCAGAACCCGAGGACTCGTTACGCCCCTCTTTTTTCCATCCTCGATGAGATAAACGCCCCTTCCGGGACGGTTGCTTTGTTCAATGATGAGACGGCCCTCAAAGGTCAGCGCGATCATGTCCCCTTCTTCCATCTTTCCGAGAGTGTCTTCAGAGGTTTCAACCAGGTGCTTCCAGGGATCCTTCCCTCTTTTTAGGTCATAATTGTAGCGATAGATACTCTCCAGGTCTTTGAAGGCATGACGGACATAAAGGCCGGGGCCTTTTCTTTCAATCATATAGACAGTGTCATCCGCGGCTTTGACATACTTCTGATGAAGATAGGCCAGGTTGTCCGGCGAAGCCCATTTAGAGAAGGCAGAGTCCATCCTGTTGAGAAGACTGCGGCAGGCCGAGACACCAAAAGGCATAACACCCGCTCTCCTCATAGAGTCTTCCAGGTCCTGGAAGGAGCGCGTGAGGTAGGTAAAGGCGTTATAAAGATTTGTCCTCAAAAATCCGGCGCTATAATAATTGGACTGCTCTTCAGTCAATCTCAGAAAAAGTCGGCAGGAGGCTAAGAAAGCTTCTGATTTGAAAAGGACGGCCTGTTCTTCGTCCGAGATCATGTTGTTCCATCCTTTAAAATGATCGAAGCTGCTTTGGGCGATGAGAGAAGCCTGTCTTTCAAGTTCCAACGCGAGGTTATAGACCGACTGCCTGGTATCAGACATGGCGTTGAAGGCAATTAAAAAACAGATAAAAAAGAGGCCGAAAACCCTTACAGCGATTTTTTTCATGCAGACCTCCACTTCTACCTTTTTAAATAGCCCCCTCGCCGACGAAAGTCAAATGTGCTTCGCCTTGACTCCATTTTTCCCGGATGCTAAAGTGACACGAAGCCAAAGGCTTGATCTCACCAAGGAGGCTCAAGATGGAAAAAATCGATAACCTGGCCAAAAGATACCAGAGAATCCAGGCCCAGCTTGAGCCTCTCCTCGGCAAAACAGCTAACAAGGTCGCCCGGATGGCCACCACTGCTGCGCTCTTGCATCATAAGCTGCCCCATTTTTTCTGGACAGGATTTTATCTCCTCCACAAAGGCGAGCTCGTCGTCGGGCCATACCAGGGTTCTCTCGCTTGTCCGGTCCTCAAAAAAAAGAAAGGCGTTTGCTGGGCGGGCATCCTCCGCCGTGAGACCATCATCGTACCTGATGTCCATAAATTCCCCCGTCACATTGCCTGCGACAGCCATTCCAATTCGGAGATCGTCGTTCCGCTCTTAAATGAGAAGAATAAGGTCTGGGCCGTCCTGGATGTGGACGGCCGAAATTTCGATGCGTTCTCAGAAGTGGATAAGGAGTGGCTGGAGAAAATCGTCAAGCTGATTTAAGAGCCACCAACCGGAAGACTATTCGCTATAATATTTGATCACGCGGATGACGGCTGCCTCGCAGACTTTGCAGAAGGGTTTTTTCCCCTTGGTGAACATCAGGCAATCGACCGCCGGCCGGTAAAGCCCTTTGGCTGCATAGCCCGCGCCCTCGAACGCGCCTGTCTTTCCCCAAAATTTGCTGTCAAGAAGAAATTCATCCACCTTCTTGGCATGTTCCCGCGAAAGCCTTTCTGACTCTGCTTCTGTCTTCTCAATTTCAGCCCGCGGCGCTTCCGCTCTTTTCATGACCGCAATCTTGGCATTGACCTCCTGGCGGATTTTCTGGTAGGCATTGTCCATCTTGTCGAATTCGTTCTTCTCCCATGGGGTCGGGATGGCGATTCCAGGAGTGGCCCATTTTTTCCACTTGAGGTTGTTTGGGTCGAGGAGGGCGGTGATATTGGGTTCTACAGGTTCAACACCTTTGGGATAGAATTCGTTATAAGCGACCTCTGAAGTGTAATATTCATCAGCAAGGCCGGCAAAGGAATGGCCGAATTCGTGGAGGATAAGATATTCGTACCACTGGTTATCCACCGTGAAGGTGCAGTAAAGGTTATAAATCCCGCCGCCTCCATACCGCTTCTGATTGACCATGATGAAGAGAGTATCATAGGGAACGTGGCCGGCGATATCGCGAAGGCTTTTGTTGTCCTCGGTCAGAACATAGCGTTCAGAACCGAGGGAATCGAAGGTGGCGCCGAGGGCGGTGTTTTTGTAGATCCCGTAGCTCGGCTCGTCGCAGCCGCTTTGATCAGACGGCTTGAAGACGCCGTAGATGTTGAAACTGTTTTTGTATGTTTTGTAAGGTTCTTGACTCAACAACACCTCGGTAAACCTGTTCAAATCCGCCTCGAGTTTCTTTTCTTCGGCAGCGGTATAGCCTTCGGCAATAAAGGCGACGTCGACCTTCTCATGCGGGTCGCCGCTTTTTAGAATCTCGAAAACCTTGACTCCTTCCATCAAAGGTTCTTTGCTGATAGAGATATCAGATGGGTTTATTTCGGCGCTGAAGAAGGGCTGGAGAACATTCTTTCGGTTCCTCAGCTCGACGGCAAACTTGACCTTGTTTTTAGGGAAAGGAATGAGAGCTGACTCATGATAAGTTCTTTTGATCCCGCGAAGGGCAGCATTAGCCGTCTTGTATTCGCCGAAATAGCTGTCAAAACCCTTGGAAAAGATCAGCTCGCCCGAAGCCGCGTCGAACACCTTGAAACAATAGCGGCCGCAGCTAAAGGGGTCGATCAGGTTTCGACGGCTTCCGGCCCAAGTTCCCTGTTCATAAACCCGGTCTAAAGTGATGATCTCTTCCTTTGAATTGCCGATGTGGAAGTAATCGACCCGCATTGTCTTATCGACAAAATACTTATCAAACTCCGCGGGGCTGAGGCCAGAGAGATAACCTGGAATCAGAAATGCCGCCACTAATAAAACGAACCAACGCTTAGCCATATAAATCCTCCAAATATGCTTATGGGGAGCGAGGGCATTCCGGTTATGCCTATAGTCTGTCTGCTCACTTTTTCCGAGAAGGACGTCCTCGCATAACCATCATCCCAGCCACTTCCTTGATGATTTTCACGGCGGCGGCAGCGGTGATTCCGGAATGGTCACGTGTGGGGTTGAGCTCCACTACGTCCAGGCCGACGATCTTGGCTTCGAGAGAGTGGATGATATCGAGCGCTTGACGGGTCGACAGGCCGCCGGGCTCGTGGTGAGAGACGCCGGGGGCATAAGCCGGGTCGAGCGCATCCAGGTCGAAGGAAATATGAAGCGGGTGAGAGAACCTGAGGGCGAGGCCATCTTTAATGTCTTTCATCTCGATCATCCGGACACCGTGGCGCCGGGCCTTGGCCCGCTGGCCTTGGGTGGCTGCCCTTATCCCTACCTGGACAAGTTGTTTTGTGAGGCCTTCTTCCATGATACGGGCGAAGGGGCAGGCGTGGGAGTACCGGTCGCCGTAAAGGTCTTCATAGAGGTCAGGATGAGCGTCGAAATGAAGAATATCCAACGCCGGATATGTCCTGGCCATAGCTTTAATGGCGGGATAAGTGATGGAATGGTCTCCGCCGAGAATAATCGGCTTAGCCTTCTTCCTGAGGATTCCGAGCAGAGCAGATTCAATCCGGCTGAATGTTTTGTCCACATCCCCTGATGTATCCACATCGCCGAGGTCAACCATGGTGGTCTCCTCTTCGAGGTTGACGCCAAGCTCCGTGTAAGGGTTCAGAGCTTTCCCGGTCGAAGCGGCTCGGATGGCCGCAGGCCCCCCGGCCGCGCCTCTGAGAAAACAGGATTTTTCGTCGAAAGGAACCCCGATGACAGCCAGGTCATACTTCTGGCTTTTTTTGATCGCTCCTCCAAAGTCCGTCATTCCTTACCTCCCTTATCGGTCAGCCGCGAGGACGACTGCAGCAAAGCTGACCGCGGACTGAGTCGGCTCCTCTTTCCAGAACTCATAGTCGAGACAACGGCCACTTACGTCGAGCAATATCTCAAGGAGAGAAGCCAGAGCAGGAAAACCGCAGACGTTGTACCTGTCCTTGACCTTCCTGGACTCCGTCCAAAACGCCTGAATGTCTCCGCCGCACAATGCTTCTATTAGCAAGTGGTCGTGTTTTTTCGCCTCAAAGAGTAAAGAAGAGGCCCGTTCGCGGTGGCCAAACTTCGGACCGATATGGGAAAAATCAACTCCCGCCACGACCAGAGCGTCAGACCGATTCTCCTCACACATAGCCCTGAGGACCTCCAAAAAGCTGTCGACTCCGGCAATCTGAGATGGCCGGGACACTCGTTCAAGCTCGGGGGTAAAAGTGCCGCAGAGTATGGGGACCAAAGAAAAAGATGAGCCGAAGAGATGCTGGAGAAAAATGAGCTGGAATTCGAGGGAGTGCTCCCGGCGGTGGGAGATATCGTAAGTGGAAACGGCCGGGCCGCCTGCCTTTATTAATTCACGCACGGCTTCTCGGTCCGTCCTCACCCGGCCGAGCGGTGTTTTAAAATCTTTTTCTGTCAGGCTGTAGAATCCATCGTCGAGGCTGTGACCGGTGCCGAGAAGAAAAATTCTCCGGGGGTCGAGGCCCCGAATCGCCCGGTAAGCTCTACCATACACTCTCTTGCCGACCTCCAGGTCGATGTGCGGGGCGATGAGGCCGCGAATGCGATCTTGAATGTCCCCCTCCTTCTCGCCCTCCGTTGCCTCGAGGATGGAATCAAGGTAAAGCCTAAGGTCAGAAGCATGAGCGGGATAGGAGACGCCGGCATGAGAGGGTTCCCTGACTTCGAGGCGGCCGTACTCCGATAAAATCCGGTCTTTCCCTTCCAGGTAATGACGGCTCTGGAGAAGATAAGCGGAGTCAAGCTCCTGGACGTATTTCTCGATAAACTCAAAGTCCACCAAGACTCCCCTATTCTGGCGAACGAGCTCGACCTGGATATCGCGGATGGTCCGTTTCCCGTCGATGAGGCCCAGCAAACCCAAAACTTGCCCCTGGAGGATGACGGGGTCGCGGATCAAACCCAAAAAATCACGCACGAGAAGAGCTCTTTCACCCTGATAGGAAGCAGGCATAATCTCCAGGTCCATTCTCATCTTTGGAATAGGGCTGTCCTTCTTCATCTTTGCTTTTACTTTCCCTTTACTACAATTTTTCCGCTAAAAAAGCAAATCGGCTCATTTTTCTAATTGCGGAACCCCCCCGCTCGTCGCTCATACGGACTTCTCACCGCTCGCCCCTCGCCTCAGTGTAATGGCAAGAATAAAGACCTGACCTATGGTTGTATGGTATGATTCGCTGCGTCGGCCGTAAGGTAAAAATGTCCTATCTGAGGATGGCCCGAAAGTTCAACCGGATCTACCGGCGGGCCCGCAGGCCGGAGCATCTTATTCAGGCCAATTTTGCCGACGACTCCTTTGTCCTCATCTCCGATCAACACAAAGGCGATGGCAGCAGCGCTGACGACTTCAAAAAAAATGCCGCTCTGTACAATCAGGCGCTTTCCTATTATGGAGAAAAAGGCTTTAAGCTCGTCGTTCTCGGAGACGGCGAGGAATGCTGGGAAAACGGTTATGACCGAATCATCGCTCATTATGGTGACGTGATTAAAAAAGAGATTGATTTGGCGCTCACGACGCCGCAGAAGAAAAAAATCAGAATCTGGGGAAATCACGACAAAGAAATCTCCCTGCGTCAGTTCAAACAATATTATCGAAAGCTCGGGACCAGGCTTCTTGATGATGTCAACTACAGGGAGGGACTTTGCCTCGGCCCTGACATTATCCTCATCCACGGCCATCAAGGCCGCTTCTTTGAGGATATGGCCTGGAAGGTCAGCCGCTTGGCGGTCAAGTTCATCTGGAAAAGCCTGCAGAAGCTTTTCCTGATCGGCAAAGAGGGACCCTCGGAGAACATCCGCCTCCGCGAGGGTTTAGAGCTCAACTACTACCGCTGGGCCAAGAAAAAGCGGCTGCTCCTTATCTGCGGTCACATCCACAGGGCCTTGTTCGGTTCGCTCACCCATCTTGACCGCCTCGAGACAGAGATTCTCGAGTTCGAGAAAAAACGGGATGCCTTCCTCCCTGCGGCCAAGAAAGAAGCTGAAAAAATCATCGCTCAGAAAAAAGCCGAGAGCGAACAAATTGTCAATCTCCGCCGGGGACTACCGCGCCTTTTTTTCGAGACGCCGCCTGAGGAGCCGGTCCCTTGCTACTTTAACACCGGCTGCTGCTGTTATGCCAACGGAATCACCTGCTTGGAGATAGAAAAGGGACTGATTCGGCTGATCAAATGGCAGCGCCGGACAGGCGAACGAATGATCCTGGCTGAAGAGAGGCTCGAGAGAATCTTGGCCGCGATTAAAAAGAGGCGGCCGCTCGAGGATCGGCAAGGAAGAGCATTTAACTCCCTTGATTCAATTTCTTGATTCAAGGGAGTCATTGAAAGGAGGGTGGGGGGTGATGGAGAGGGAGATCTTAGCCCCCTCTCCCTTTTTCACAACCTCGGCTACGCCTTGGATGAGAAAATCGAGCCATTGAGGCTGCGACGTTTTTAATCTTGTCATAAGGGAAATCGCTGTTCAATCACCCCTAAGGGGGGTTTTGGGGGTGAATTTTTACTCTCGGCATCATCCCTCTCGAAAGCCGGGCCGACTATGAACCACACGCCTTAGGCCCTTTTCTTTTCTGGGGAAGGTGACTATAATCTGAGGGAATAATTTTCAGAGGAGACGACGTGGAACAAATACGAAATGTCGAAACGAAAGAAGATGCCCTCAGGCTTCTCGACACCGCTCTCAAGCATGAATGGGCGGTGAGCTTCGAGTATGTCATTCATGCTTATTCCATGCCCAAGGGAAAATATTTTTATCACGACCCCGTCATGAAACTGCGGACCGATGCCCGGGCACAGATGATCCAGATCGGCATTGACGAAATGCATCATGCCCTGCAGCTTGGTATTGTCATCACTCAGATGGGCAGCGCCCCTCCTTTCAAAACGGACGAAGTCATCCGCTATCCCAGGATCGTGGACAATATCAAGCGGGACAAGATGACCGAGGACATGGTCACCGAGCTCTATCAATCTGTCCAATGGAAGCAGGGGGCTTTTCCTAAAATCCAGAATATGACCCTCAACATTTCCTGCGATGAAGTCCGTCATTCCCGGCAATTCGAGGTCATGATCAAAACCATGGAAGAAGAAGGGAATGCCGAAGTCCGCTGCTTCGAGGAAGGCCCGGAAGCCGCCCAGAAGGAAGAAGTCCGGCTTCTCCAGGAAATCACCAGGTTCGAAAACGAGCTCGTGCACCGCTATCTCTGGTATGTCATCCTCTTCAGCGAGCACCAGGACTTGAGCCAGCGCCTGTTCAAGAATTCCATCAACCATATGAGACACTGGGATAAAAACTCAGGCCTGCTGGTGAAGTTAGGGAGTGTCATCCAGATCGAAAATGCCATGAGGGATGCCGCGGGTGTTGAAAAGAGCCTGAACCCCATGCCTTCCCTTTATCCCGGCGAAGACCGCCTCTCGGCTCTCGAAACCTTGATCCCGGCCGAGGAAAACCTCATAGCTAAATACGAGAAACTGGTCTCGCGCGTCCCCGCGGGTGAAATCAAAGACGAACTCAACCTCCACCTCGGCCTCAAACGAGAGCATCTTTTTACCCAGGAATGGCTGCTCAAGAATGCCCGCAAGATCAAAGGGCTTGAATGAAAAGGATGAGGCTCGGGGAGGAGGAACGATGAAATCGGTGACAACCCAGCTTAAAAAATTTCAATACTTTTATCCCTACACCGTGGCGCTGGTAGGAGCGCAGGTCGAAAAACAAGTCAATTTCATGAGCTGCGCCTGGCACACCGCCCTCTCTTTCGATCCCCCGCTCTTTGGCATCCTCATCTCTAAGAAGCGCTTCACCCACCGGATCATCTCCGAGGCGCGGGAGTTCACGGCGAATTTCATCAGCTTCGGGAGGATCAAGCTCTCGGCCCAGATGGGCCGGAAGTCCGGCCAGGATATGAACAAAATCAAAGAATTCGCGGTCAGGCTTGCGCCTTCCCGGATCATCACATCGCCGATCATCCAGGAGGCCTATGTAGCTTTCGAATGCAAATTGGCCGAAGTCAAGGCCTACGGTGACCACGACCTTTTTGTAGGAGAAGTTTTAGCTGTGCATGAAGATCCCGACGTCTTCGATGCCGAAGGAATCCTCAACCCGGCCAAAGTCCGCCCCCTTCTCTACCTGGGAAGCGATTTTTATATCACCATCGACCCTGATACGTTCAAGCATGTCGTGCCTGACTGAAAGGGCTCGGCCTAATGTTTATTATTTTTATAATATCTACAGGAAAAATAAAGCTTAATCATCTCTCTGACTATGTCCTTCCCCTGCCTTACCTTGGCAACCTAAGTGCGCCCTTTCGTAAATACTGTAACGTATTCAATATCTCCGGAGGGCGCACTTGGGGGGTGTCGGGAGGGGGTAGGCCCCCTGACGGGGTTACAGCGGAAGAAGGCGACAAACAGGAGCATTCTAAGGTGCCATAGGGGCGTTAGCCCCTGTGGAAGTGCCCCGTTTCACCTCAAAAATACGTGATAGCATTTATGAAACGGGGCACTAAGGGAGAAGGCGTATCTGCGCCGTATCAGGGCCAGTGAAGACTTACTTCTCGAGCGCATGGAGGATAAGTGGACGCAAAAAGAGTTTATTTTCGCTGGAAAAAGCCGGGGACAAAACGACCGAGTTCTATGTTCTCGAGCCGGCGCCGCTTGGCGGCCTGTGACCGACTGGGCTCACTATCATCCTTGGTACACTATGGACATTCTCAACCTGCCTCAGTCCGACCCCGAGGCTTATAAGCAGAGCTCGCCTATTTATTTCGCCGAAGGGCTCAAAGAAGCTCTTCGAAACGGAGATGAAGTGAGAATCAGGAGTCTTTTCTTTCGGCCCTTATTTAAATATAATACATAAGGATCTCATGGCCACTGTTCTTAAGATCGAAAATCTCTTTAAGGACTTCAAGACGGGGTTTATTCCTAAGAGAAGAGAAATCCTGAGGGGAATCTCATTCTCGGTCGATTCCGGCGAAATCTTCGGCTACCTCGGCCCTAACGGCGCCGGCAAAACAACAACCCTGAAGTGCGTGCTCGGCCTGATCTTTCCGGACAAGGGCGAGATCGAGATCTTCGGCCGTCCTCACCTTTCTCTCGAGAGCAAGGAACGCCTCGGCTATCTTCCCGAAAATCCTTATTTTTACGATTATCTCACCGCCTCGGAATTTCTCGATTTCTATGCCCGGCTCTTTCGGCTGAAGAAGAAAGAAAAAGAAGAAAAAATTCGAAGCCTTCTCCAGCTTGTCGGCCTGGAAAAGGTCCGCGACCTCCAGCTCCGAAAATTCTCCCGAGGGATGCTCCAGAGGATCGGGCTGGCTCAAGCCCTTATCAATGACCCTGAGCTTCTTTTTTTCGATGAGCCTTTAGGCGGCCTTGATCCACTGGGAAGAAAAGAAATCCGCGATATCATCGTCCGGCTCAAGCAGGAAGGAAAAACGGTCTTCCTCTGTTCTCATATCCTCCAGGACATCGAGATGATCTGCGACCGCGTGGCCATTGTCGTCAGCGGCAAGGTCATCAGCCAGGGCGCCATCCAGGATTTGATCTCGGAGAAAATCTTGTTTACTGAGGTCACGCTCTCGGGTCTGGGTTTTGATGAGTTCATAAGCCTGGGCGAACCGCTCTGGGCCCGGGGAGAAAAAATCTTTCTCAAAGTCCTCCATGAAGAAAATATCGAAAAGCTGCTGGCTCTTGTTTACGCCAGAAAGGGAAAGATCCATTCTCTCGTCCCGCGAACGGAAACACTCGAAGATATTTTTGTGGAGATGGTCAAACAGGGATGAAGATCAAGACCGTTGCTTTGAACACTTTTAAAGAGGCGATCCGCGACCGCATTCTCTACCTTCTTTTCTTTTTCGCCGCAGTCGCCCTCATTTTCTCACGTCTGCTGGCCGTGCTGACCGTCGGAGACCGGGTTAAGATCATCAAGGATGTCGGCCTCGCCTCCATCTCTCTTTTCGGCATGCTCATGGCCATCCTGATAGGGACCGGCCTGGTCTATAAAGAAATCGACAAAAAGACCATTTTCACCCTGATTTCCAAGCCTATTCACCGCTGGCAGTTTCTATTGGGGAAATTTCTTGGCCTGGTCCTCACGCTTTTCATCATGACGGCGCTCATGAGCCTGATCTTCCTTGTCATCGTCTTTCTGCACACCTCCAAAATCGAGAGCAGGCTTCTCCCGGCCATCCTCTTCATCTTCATCGAACTCGTTCTAATCACAGCCGTGGCCATCCTTTTTTCCTGCTTCTCGACGCCGATCCTGAGTTCGCTTTTCTCCATTTCTTTCTATCTCATCGGTCACTTTTCTTGGGGGCTGCAAACTCTCATCCAGAAAACTAAACCGGGCGCCGGCAAGGTCTTGATCCAGGGAATCTATGCTCTTCTTCCTGACCTGGAAAATTTCAATTTCAAAACAGAAGTCGTCTATGGGCTGGCCGTCCAGCCAAAGTATTATTTTTACTCGGCCCTTTACGGCATCGTCTATACCTTCTTTATCCTTGTGCTGGCTATGCTTGTTTTTAAGAAGAGAGATTTTGTTTGAGGCTGATGAAGACGATCCTGCGTCAAAGAAAGGGATTCGCCGCCCTATCTCTTGTTCTTCTTCTGTTTCTTGCGGGCGCCGGACTCATCTCCCTTAAAATCACCATGGACAGGATTCCCCGGAAAAAGATTCCGGGCGCGTCCATTATTTACATTCCTTCGGGAAAATACCTGAAATATGCCACTTTCGGCTATTCCTCCCTGGCCGCCGACCTGATCTATATTTGGGCCATCCAGTACTACAGTACTTACACCGTTATCGATAGATTCAAGTATCTAGAACATATTTTCTCTATCATCGCCGAGCTGGACCCCCGCTCTACAGACCCTTACGAAGTCGGCGCTCTCATCGCCTATTACGAAGCCAAAGACCTCAAGCTGGCCTATAAGATCATGGACCTGGGGCTGGAGAAAAATCCCGACCAATGGATATTTCCTTTTGAAGCCGGACATTATGCCCAGATGGCCAAGGATTATGAGACCGCTCGGAAATACTACGAGAAAACCATAAAGATCCGAGGAGCCCCGGATGTCGTCAAGAGGCTTTATGCCGCCGCCGGATTCAAGACCATGGATTTGAAGGCGTCCTGGGAGATGTGGCATGAAATCTATAATACCGCCAAGGAGGAGCGGACCAAAAAAATCGCCTCCAAACATCTCTACCTGGTCAAAAGCACCACGGACATGAATGGGCTGCGTGAGGCCATCAAGCGATTTAAAGAACGCTATGACCACAATCCGGAAGATTTGATAGAGCTCGTTCAAACAGGATTTCTCGCTTCCTTGCCGAAAGACTTGGACGGCAAGGACTATCTGTATGATTCCAAGACAGGAGAGGTCAAGCCTCCGACAATCTGGTGGAAAAGATAATTATCGTCCTTTTCGGGCTCGTCTGGGGAAGCTTCCTCAATGTGGTCATCTATCGTGTCCCGATGGGACTGAGCCTCCTGCGGCCGCCCTCCTCTTGTCCTCAGTGCAAAAAAAGAATCAAAGCCTATGACAATATCCCGGTCATCTCTTTTCTGCTGCTGGGCGGGAGATGCCGTTTCTGCGGCGCCAGAATCCCTCTGACCTATCCGCTCGTCGAGATCTTGACGCCCTTAAGTTTTCTTCTCCTGTATGCGCATTATTCGCTGGGTCCTTATTTTTTTGCTTCCTGTCTCTTTGCGAGTGGCTTGATTGCTCTTGGTTTTATCGATTACTATCATCAGATCCTCCCGGACGAGATCACGCTCCCAGGCTTAGTGCTTGCTCTGGCCTATTCCTTTTTCCGTCCGGGCCTCAACTTGAGGCAGGCTCTTGTCGGCGCCGTCGCAGGCTCAGGTTTTTTGCTTTTCATCTATGCGGCTTATTTCCTCCTGCGGAAAAAAGAGGGCCTGGGTCTGGGCGATGTGACTATGATGCTGATGGTCGGCGCCTATCTGGGCTGGCTGAAGGCCATCTTCACCCTGATCCTGGCTTCTTCTGCCGGAGTGCTGGTGGGAATATTCCTCCTCCTTTTCCGCAAAAAAGACCTGCAGTATTCCCTCCCTTTCGGGACATTCCTGGCCCCGGCTGCATTTTTCTCCCTGCTCTGGGGCGACAAAATTATCAGCGCCTACCTGAGCCTGTACAAAAACCTGATACCTTGAGAAAGGTGCACATAGCACCACCCCTCTTCATTAATTGATTCTCCTGTTCATTTTGGTTCTTATTCAGCGGGCCAGGGCCCCCGAGTGCAACGAGAGGAGAGCGAGGCCGTGTCTGAAGCCCATTTACAACCCTCACTTGCCATCATATAAATTGAATTTTGCCCCTGACTGTGATATTTGACTAAAGACAGGTTCTGCCGATGTCCCAGGGAAAAAAATCTGCGCTCAGCATCATCCTTTTAGTCTTCCTCTTCTTCCTGGGCTTCTCCCTTTTCGTCAACCTCCCAGCCATCGACAACAACTTCCTCTTTGCCGACCAGGCTGTCTATTTTGCCATGACCCAGAGCATCGCTTACGATGGAGACCTGGAATATACCAAAAAAGACCTGGCCCGCTACTATCACGATTTCAACGCCGGTCCTCAGGGCATATTCCTGAAGAAGGCCAAGAACAATAAGCTTTTTTACGCCAAGTCCTTTGCCTACTCGTTGTTTGCCGCGCCGTTTGTCAGGGTTTTCGGGTATAACGGCTTCTTCGTTTTTCACTCGCTGCTCCTACTTCTTGTCCTGCTGATGGGCTTTGCCTACCTATCTTTCGCCAACCCTCCTCCCGCCTCACTTATCTACCTTCTTTCCTTCCTCTTCGCTTCGGTAGCAGGAGTCTATTTCCTCTGGGTCTCTCCGGATTTCTTCAATTTCTGTCTCGCGTTTTCCATCTTTTTCCTCTGGATTTACAAGCACAAGCGCCAAGAAAAGTTAGAAAGAATGTCCCTGGGCCAAGTTCAAGCCTTCCTGAGCTCGGCCGGGTCAGACTATTTGGCCGCATTTTTAATAGGCGTCGCCACATTTTCCAAGCCGCCCAACGTCATCCTCATGGGGCCGCTGGTCGTCTATGCCCTTTTCCGGAAAAAATTCTTAAGAGCCCTGCTTATGGTTTTGCTTTTCTTCTTT
>Ga0315280_10007470_pt1 | contig 14669 bp, 13 predicted proteins | sample YL17G06_40_MG_FD_203697 | JGI IMG/M metagenome (GOLD analysis project Ga0315280, IMG submission 203697) | Sediment microbial communities from Yellowstone Lake, YNP, Wyoming, USA - YL17G06_40 | ecosystem: Environmental > Aquatic > Freshwater > Lake > Sediment | place: USA: Wyoming | collected...
AACCGGAAATGGTGATCGTTCCGGACTGGCCGGGGCCAAGTTGCCCGTCTATCTCCGAACCGCCGCTGAATTGGTTTAGTTGGTCAATCTCTGTGGCTTCGGTGGCCGTAGTGCCGCAGCTATAGGTGTATACTATGTTGGATGACATTACTTGTCTTTGTGCCGCCGACGCCGCATCGGCGCTCAGATTGCCGGACACCACAATTTCGGAGGTGGCATTTGCCGGCATTGCCGCGTCGTAGGGCACGTGAATATCGCTGTCGCCAGGAGTTTGAAAGCCCTCTACTTCGCCGGCTGAACCGAGGCGCTGGACACGATAACCGGTCGCAGGGTCGACCAGAGTGGAATTCTCGTCAACCGCAAGTGCGCCGGCCCGGCTGTAGATGTTCTGTTGGCCGTCACTGAGGACGAAATAGCCTTCTCCTTCGAGAGCCAAATCAAGAGGGTTGCCTGTGCTTACGATGTTGCCTTGTGACATGATGGGTGATATACCGCTTATCGCGACGCCGCTGCCCATATACTGTGGGTTGGTGCCGCCGACGTTTGCGGTGGGCTGCGATGCCTTTTTTATCGTCTCACTGAGCAGCTCAGAGAAGGTTATTCTGCTGGCCTTGAAAGCAGTGCTGTTGACGTTGGCAAGGTTGTTGCCGGCGACGTCGAGCATTTTTTGGTGGGCCTGCAGCCCCGTGACTCCGGATGACAACGCGAAGCTCATTTGTAGTTTCTCCTTAATACTTAGCTACCGACCGATATTACATTATCCAGGATGACCGTATGTCCGTTTGCTATCAGAACGATTTCTCCGTCAACGTTGTTGTACACCTGCTCAACGGCGCCCCTCTGAATTTCCTGGGTGCCTGTCTGGCTGTCTGCGAGAAATGAAATCTCCTTGCCGACCAATGAACTGGCATAGGTCCGCTCAACGGAGGTGAGAATCCTTGCAAAGCCCGAGTTCATCGTCTGGAGTTGCTGCAGTTGCGAGAGCTGGGCAAGTTGCGAGGCCATCTCCTTATTGTCAAGAGGCTCTAATGGGTTCTGGTTTTGCAGCTCTGCCACCAGAAGTTTCATATAATTCGTTGCAATGTCACTTGCTGTTGATATTGCTGATATTGAATCCATAGGTTTTACCTTCCAACAAGAGCCAAGATTTGAAAAACCTTTTCCAGGCCGTTCTATGCGAAGCATAATCTTGGCGACTGTAAACTGCTGTAGCAAGTGGTGTGCCGCACCCCCATGCGTAATGGTTGCACAGTATGTAACTTCCGCCTAAGGCCGGCCTTAGAGCGGTCGAAAAATTCTGTGGCTGTCCGTAGAAGACTTTACAGCAGCGCTTTGAAAAGGGACGAAATTTCCTGTGAGTCGGAAGATCCTGCCGAGACCTGTCGTGGCGGTTCGCCCGATGGTTCCATCTTCTATCCATTATTCTGAAATGTCGCGCAGTCCCATAAAAACTGATACAATGTTGCTGTTGGTTTTGCCTTGGCGGCACATAATCGCACAGAGCCGTCCCATAAAAGATTAAAGTTGTCTCTATGCACGTGTCGATTTCTCGGTATCTAAATGAATGGAAGTTATGTATTGGGGGATAACGCCTGTGACTTCGGGATGAGATGAGTTTACTACGCAGGGTTGTTGTAGTAAGCAAGGACGTTGAACTGCAACAATTGGCTCAGCAGGTCGGCCAGGAGATATTCGTGGCAGACGACCTAGCAGAGGCTTTGGATATTGTCGAGGCAGTGAATCCAGAGCTGACTGTCTTTGACGACAGCTTCACTCCAAGTCACATCCGGGAATTTCTCGATAAGCTTGCCCTGAGCAAAGTCGAAGGGACCGATAAGAATTCAAGAAATGTGCCTGTTGTAGTAATCGGGGGTGACGCACGAGATGCCGGGGCACGCGCTCAGTTCATACAGATGGGCGTGTATGATTATGTGCAGAAAAGCACGGATTGTAACCAACTCAGGCAAATCGCAGCGGGCATAAATAACCTGCCCCAAACTGGCGGCCCCGATCCATTCGATGAACTCAGGACAGGCCTCAGCCCAAGTCCCTTCTTCGTTGACGAACATGCCGCTGCTGTTTCTATGGTTGGCCGCAGCAGGGCGTTTGTCAAAACGCTGGCCATGATCAGGCTTGTTGCCGCCAGCAACTGTAATCCGGTTCTGATAGTGGGCGAAACTGGTACGGGCAAGGAGCTTGCGGCCAAGGCAGTGCACACGTTGAGGAGTCCCGACGGGCAGTTTGTAGCCGTAAATTGTGCGGCTCTGACCGCCAACCTTCTGGAAAGCGAGCTTTTTGGACATGTTAAGGGCTCTTTCACCAGCGCCGACCGCGAGAAGATAGGCCTATTGGAGCTGGCCGGCTGCGGAACAATCCTGCTTGATGAAATAGGTGAGATGCCGTCGGATCTGCAGGCCAAGCTTCTGCGCGTGTTGCAGGAGAAGACCTTCCGCAAAGTCGGCGGGATCAAAGACATCCCCTGCAATGCCACTATAATAGCCTCGAGCAACCGCAATTTATACGCAGAGATGAAGGCAAACCGCTTCCGACGCGACCTCTATTATCGCCTGAACATCTGTCCGGTTCTCATTGCCCCGCTGAGGTCGCCCGATCGAAGAGAAGATATTCCACTCTTGGCCGAATACTTTCTCCAGGCCTCGACCATTTGTCCGGAAAAAAGCCAGAAAATAATGTGCCTAACCAAGTTTGCGATGGAAGCTCTGGAAAAATATGACTGGCCGGGCAACGTTCGCGAGGTGCGCAATGTCATTGACCGAGCGGTATTATTTGAAACGACAGATAAAATCGGCCTGAGCAGCATTGTATTCGACCCGGCTGAATGTGATGAGTTTGCCGAGAGTCAATCTGGCGTCCCGCGCCAATTGGACTCTCTACGGCAGTCGCCTTTTAACTGGGCAGACGGGTCTGGCGGTGCCGGTCAATTGGTCCGGGACTTTTCGCTGGCAAAGGCTGAGCGTGAGCTGATCGCTCGAGCGTTGCAGGAAACCGGCTGGCAAAAGACCCAGGCGGCTACGCTTCTGGGCATAACACGAGCGACCCTCTACGCCAAGGTCAAGCAGTACAATATCAGAAAGGACCTATCCACCCGGCAAGAGCTACCGCGCGATGTGCCAGAGTTATCTCGCCTCCAGCCGGCAACCGCCTGATGCCGCACAAAGCAGAGTGCCTAAAGTTACAACTTTGAACTTTAGCTCACTTTAGGCACTTTAGAGCATTTCAGTGGCGATTAGCTCGATGTCACTTCCCAGCCGAACAACCTGGTATCCCCTGCCTGATAACTTGATCCTCTGATAGCCTCTGCCCGTCAGATTATGTCAGAAAATCTATCGGCTCGTATAGAATCCTGACACGTCTCAATTTTCAATTTTAGCCTGTGCAGGCGAAAAACCGTAACGCGGAGGCTGCTGCGAGGGTCTGGCACAATTGTTGCTACAACACAGATGGTTGTCAATTTATAGCCGGGAATCTATGGCAAGGAAAAAACGACAGACTGCCCACGCAGATAGCCGCTCAAAGGTGGTAGCGCACCGCCGTCATCCTGTCCGCAAACTGGCAGGGGGACCATCTAAGGGTCGCCGTTCCCGCCGGCACGGCGGCAAACTTCGGCCCTGGCCAAGATCAGTGCTTGCGCATGCCCCGCGGCCGGCGCAGCCGCCTGCAGAATCAACGGCGGTGTCCCAGCATGAAGCGCCGTTGGCAAGTTCAAGTGCTCAAGGAGTTGTGGCCTGCCCTGACCCCCGCTTGCGCGGGGGTGACGTCATTCCTGTGGAAGCAGCAATTGCCGAACGGGAAGATTCCGCTCTCGCTGCTGGGGCTGGCCAATCTCTACCCGCCGCACATCTGGCGGGTGAACGCTCGTCAATGTCGGTCGAGATTGGGCGTTTCTCAAACCTGCAGAAGATACTCGTTCTCTGCATTGTGTTGGTTGCCGCACTGTTCGTCTATGCGGTGTTTACAGCTTTATCGGGACATGTTACCGATGCTGGTCCGCCATCTTCAAGTCGCCAAGCACAGGAAAAAATGCCGCAGACAGAAAAGCCCGAAGCTGTAGGTTCGCCTAAAGGGTCGCTCTCATTGACCGTTGCCGAGGCGTTCTATCTGCAAAAGGATTACGATGGGGCCTATGCTGCCTATGACCAGCTTCGCCAGGCTATGGCGGCAAATGAACAGGACGACCCGCTGAAAGATTTCGTACAGCTAAGAATGGCTTTCTGCGTGCAAAAGGGGGGCAATATTCAACAGGCCAATCAGTTATTTAAGACGCTGCTGCAAAGTCCTATCCCGGCAATCAGGGCACTGGCTGCCTATCAGCAAATTTGCACCGAACTTGAGAACAAACAGTACTTGCAGTCCCGTACCAGAGCATATCAAGCAATTGCTCTGGTCGAGACCATTGATTTCTACAGGGACTGGGCTTTGACCCTGGAGCGAGAGTGCCATTTTTTGGCCGCTGAATCTCTGACCCGAAATGTCCTTTCACTTTGCGATGCCGACAAAGAGCTTCCGCCGCAGTTGTGGCGCCACGGTCTGGAAGCCGACCCTTTCACCAATGTCAGTGAGTCACAGCTACGTTCGCTATTGAACGCAGGCTGCGAACAACTGAGAAAAGCTCTGCTTGGGCCGCAGGTTCGGCAGCTACAAGGCCAGGGTACAACTGCCTGCTGGGAGATTTCCTGCTGCGGGGCGCCGATTGAAGAGCTGCTGGCGAGGTTCGCCAGCCACGCTAACCTCGATATTCAGTGGGGGGGTGAATCCGCCAATGGCGGACCTGGCTCGGAAACGACAAAGAGCACGGTCCGAGATAGGCCGGTCAATTTGTATCTGTCCGCCGCGACTGCGCAGCAAGTCCTTACAACTGCTGCCGGCTGTGTGGGTTTGATATCACAACTGGATGACCAAGGAACCGTCAGAATTTTCAATCCAGCCGACTACTCTTCGTTGTCAGAGCGATTAGCCATGCTCTGCCAGGAAGCAGTGTCACTGTGGCAAAGGTTCTTGGTTACTTCCGTTGGCGACGACCTCATTGTAAACGCTCATTTTGCACTGGGACTTCTGGAGGCCCAGAAAGGCCAGCTACCTGATGCTATTGCTGAGTACAAGCTGGTAGCCAATCGTTTTCCGCAGAGCCCTTTTGCGCCGTACGCTTTGTTGCACTCCAGCCGGCTGAAAGTCATACTGCGCGACTATGCCGGCGCGCGCGACGATCTAAAACAGCTTACTGAGCTTCATCCTGACAGCAAGCTCTCTGACCAAGCTTGTTTGTATCTTGCCGATGCTACTATGAAAACCGGCCTTTTTGATGGAGGGGCGCGCCTCTTCTGTAAGGCCTACAATCTTGGTCTTTCAGCGGAATCAAGAATGGCCTCTGCTCTGGGAGCGGGCAGGTGTTTCTACGAGCAGAAGGACTACACGGCCGCTGCAGAATGGCTGACCCGATTCATCAGCCTTGCCAAGGACGGTGCAAATGCGGACTTCAACTTAGCTTGTCTTCTGCTGGGTAAGACCTACCTTGCTCTGGGAAAGCCCGAGCAGGCTACCGGCGCTTTTGAGTATGCGCTATACCCTCATAGAGCCGGGACTCTGGCAGGTCGACTCCCCAGGCAGGAATATATCGAGGCGGTCTCGGCCTTGGTTGACGCCCATACCCAGCAAGGTCATTTCGTCGAGGCGCTGGAGGCGTTGGAGAAGACGCACCCCTGGCAGTTCTCGCAGGAAGAATCTGTCGAAATGTTGCTGCTCAAGGCAAGAGTGCTTCGGTCGATGGGGCTTTCTGACAAAGCTATCTTGGTGCTCGCAGATAGAGCCGAATACCTGCTCGATACGCAGCTAAAGGCGAAGGTACTTTATGAGCTGGCCAAGTGCCATATTGCTGAACAATACCTGGAACTTGCCCACGGCAATCTAATCGGAGCTCTGGTTCTAATTGAGCCCGGCCCTTTTGCGCACGAAGTCGGGTGCGAACTGGCTGAGGTTTGTTTGAAGCTCAGGCAGAACTCACAGGCTGTGACCATTTGCCAGCAGCTTCTGAATTCCGCTCCGTCGGCGCCCATAAGGCAAAGAGCGATGAACATTCTAGCAACGGCTCAGCTTCGGCAAAAAAACTACGAAGGCGCTGTCTTGGCTCTTTTGGGCCAGCCACAAGAGACGATAAATGATGGACGATAGACGATGCACGAGTTAAACCCAAACTCAATTATCCTATGCCAGGTTTTGTATGTGGTCTTCTGCGCCGGTTTAGCAGCATCTTTAGATGATAGTGACATTGCGCACCGGCTGTGGCAAAGTAGTATTGCAGTCCCGACAGGCGAACAAGACCAAAAGCACAGAGATGAGCTTGCGCGTCTGATCGAGCAAGTCCGCTCAGTTAAATTCAAGCCGAGGGGCCAAACGCTTGAGACTGCCACATATCTTAAGCCCAAACCGACAGTCCAAGACAATAAGACATCATCCGCCCCAAAGACGTCAGCCGAGCCCGCAGAAAAGCAAACGCCCCCCAAAGCCACCAATCTGTTGCCCTATGAGCCGGTCTCGGAACAGACTCTGCAGATGCTCGAGAGCCTATCGAAGAATCCCGACCGAGCTGCTGCTCTGCGCCGGGGCGGGTCGGGCAGTCTTTCTGAATTGGCGGACATCCTGTTTCTGAGCGGCTATTTGAAGCAAGCAGCCGTGTTCTACCAGCAAGCTCTTGATGATATGGCTCCGGATAGTCCGGCAGGGGCTGAAAATAGGGCCTGGATTCTATTTCAATTAGGCAACTGCCTGCGGGATGCCGACCCGTCAACAGCGATAAAGACGTATAAACAACTGATCGCAGAACATCCCAACTCGCCGTGGACGGATTTAGCCAAAGCCCGTGAGCAGCTTGTTGATTGGTATCTAAAGGATAAACCCCTGACACTGACGGAGCGTCGTAGCAAGTGACAGAAGCGTATAACGACAAGCGATCCCGCCAGACCCAGCCTTGGCAGCCGCTTCGGCGGAGTCGGCAAGCTGCAACTGCAAGTGTGCTGATAGTCGATAGCGACAGGGGGGCGGTTCGGCTAATCCTGGAGATTCTGGCACAGAAGGGGATTTGTGCCAATGTCGCCAACGACAGAAGGACCGCTGTGGAGTTCTTTGATAAGAATGATTGCGACTTGATATTCACCAGCGCCGACATAGACCACACGAACGACGGGTTTGAACTGCTTGGAGCGATCAAAAAAAGGTCGCCTGAGTTTCCGGTGATCATGCTGTGGTCGCCAACTAGCGATCGGCAAGATCAAATCGTTGAGACGGTTGTCAAGGCCATGCGATCAGGCTGTAGTGACTTCATAATCAAGCCGGCAACTCGCGAAAAAATAGAGATGCTGCTTGACACTTTTGTGCCCAACCATAGCGTCTTCACGGCGGCTTCGGCACAGCAGGGCAGTCACTGCCTCTACCAAATCGTGGGCAAAAGTCCGAAGCTAGTTCAAACCATCAGGCTTGCTGAAAGAATTGCGCCTACCTCGGTGCCAGTTCTGATAAGGGGCGAGACCGGAACGGGCAAGGAGCTAATTTCTTTCCTTATTCATCAGAAAAGCAAAAGGGCTTTGGCGCCATATATCAAGGTCAATTGTGCGGCGCTGAGCGATTCGCTTCTGGAGAGCGAGTTGTTCGGCCACGAAAAGGGCGCTTTCACCGGCGCCTATACTCAGCGCAAGGGACGATTTGAAATGGCCGACGGCGGGAGCTTACTGCTGGATGAAATCACTGAGACGCCTCTGAGGTTTCAGGCCAAGCTACTTCGGCTAACTGAACAGCAGGAATTTGAGCGGGTCGGCGGTAACGAAAATGTGCTGGTCAATGTTCGGATAATAAGCACCACCAACAAGGATTTGCCCGAGGAGGTTCGACAGGGTCGGCTCCGGCGGGACCTTTACTATCGGCTGAGCGGCGTAAGATTAGAAATCTCGCCGTTGAGGGAGCGCCCGGAGGATCTGCCGGAACTTGTATGGCATTTCGTGAATCTTTACGCACACCAGACAAATCGCCGTGTAACTTCGCTTGATCCTGCGATGATGAACATCTTCGCCAAGTATGACTGGCCGGGCAACGTCCGGCAGTTGCGAAATGTCGTGCTGACATCGCTGCTCTTAGGAATTGGCCCGGTTCTTTCATTAGCCGATGTCTCGTGGCTTTTTGATGAACTGCAGCCCCTGCCCCAGGCGGAGACACGGATGTCCAACGCCAACGCCGGCATTGGTGGAATTCCGCTCGAACAGGTCGAGCGGTGTGCGATCCTGGACACTTTGCGTCAGACAGCGGGCAACCAGACAAAAGCCGCAAAGGTCTTGGGCATAAGTGACCGCACGCTGCGGGATAAGGTCCGGCGATATCGCCAGTCCGCACCGGGATTAACCGCGGAGCATGTTGGGGTTCGTGGTTCGTGATTCGTGCTCGATTCACAATACACTATGCACGATTAACATATTGAGATGCGAGGTAGCCAATGGTAGAGGACATTGAACAGAGCCGCGACCGTAAGGAAGCGGACACAGAAGACGGACGACGCAGCGCAGATAACGTGGACCTGCCCGGCGGTTGGGTAGGAAGGACCATTGGCAGTCATCTGCAATGGATAATAATCGCTGTGGTGCCGGTTGTTTCTGCCGGGCTCGGTTTCGGTCTCGGTCGACTGATCGCGTCCTCGGGGACTACCGCCGCGGCGGATTCCACCAGCCAAGCAGTGTCGACTCAGGCACAATTGGTTAAAGCTGACGGTACGGAAAAAAACTCGCAAAAAGGCTGGTTTTTTGACGTGGAGCCCGTCGTGGTAAATCTGAATGAGCCGGGCGCAACACGGTACGTTCGTGTAGTCTTGACACTGGAGATCAGTAACGAGCTGGACCAAAAGAAAACCACGGCTTTCCTCCAGGATAATGCGCCGCTATTGAAGAACTTGCTCACCATCTATCTGGCAAGTCAGACGATTGAAGATATGCGGGGCGACAGGAACCTGCGGCGGATCCAATCGGAAATACTGGATAATTTCAACGAAAAATTCTTTCCCAATAGCGCCCCACGAATCAAGCAAGTTCTCCTAAAGGAATTCGCCATACAATGAATAGCACAATTACCGATAGTTTAAGTAGAGAAAATATCCGGCAGCTTTTAGCTGCCATAGGTTCCAGGCCGTCAGATGCGGCTACGCAGACCGAAGCCACCAAGTATGACTGGCGCCAGTCACATTACTTCAGCCGCGAGCAACTGGCCAGCCTTGACGGCTTTACGAAAGACCTGGCCACGGCGGTGGCTGAAAAGTTTGCCAAGCTTTACCACAGCGATTTCGATGTCACAACGGTCTCGACCACACAGCACTTTGCCGGCGAAATTCTTGGTCAGGTCTCGGGCAACAAGGCAGGCGATTATTACTTGGCCTTCGGTCCTGACCAGAAGCATCTATGCGGCTTCGTTTCAATACCGGAGCAAACTGCCGCTGCCTGGGTGACACAATTACTTGGTGAGACAGAATCCGAGGGATCCGGCGGTGCGGGCACGCAAAAGGATTCTGCTAAAGTCTTATCGCAACTGGAAGAATCGCTTTTGCTGGATATCGCCGGCGCCGTTGTGGCGGCACTTTCTACGTGTTACTCGTACAGCCCTGCCCCTTCGACAGGTTCAGGGCAGGGCCCGAGCGGAGCCGAGGGGTTCGAGCCGGCCAAGACTATCGTCAGAGGTGAGCTGCCGGTTGAGCTGCAGCAACTTGAGGAACTCTGCAAGATTGTTTTTGCCGTCGGCAAAGCCGGGTCAGGCAGTAGCAGCCAGGTATCCCTCGTAATACCCTGCAGCGAACTGGCGCCCGTCACAGGCAAGACTCGCTCGGCTGAGCATGAGGTGCCGGCAAGTGAGAGACAAAGTGCGATAATTGAGCATCTACACCGAATGCCGGTCTCTATTACGGCTCAGTTGGCGCGGACGTATCTCACTTTCCAGGAGCTAATGGCTGCTCGGCCTTGTGACATATTGCTGCTTGATAAGGCAATTGATGAATCGGTGGAGTTGATTGTTGACGGTCGAACGTTTTTTCGTGGTCGGCCCGCGAAGTCAGCCGGCCAGTACGCCGTAGTAATTGCTGAATCGGTGGGTTAGGGTATAAAGGCACAGAGGACACAGAGTTCACAGAGATAAGAAAATAAAATAATTCCTCTGAGTTCTCTGTGCTCTCTGTGGCAAAAAAGGGAACGAAATATGGCAAAAACAGCCAAAGCCACGGCAGAAAAGGTTAGCGGAAAGAAATCGCAGCCCTCCTTGTCTTCGCCGGAAGGTGTCGTGGGGACTGTCGCAGACAAAAAAGGGGGCGATGTTTCACCAGTGGCTAAGCCACCAGTTGAACGCCAAAAGCAGGTGCAGTCCGTTGAGTTTCCCGAGGCGAGCGGAAAAGGACCTGCCGGTTCACCCAATAAGCTCGACATCCTGCTGGATATGAGCGTACCAGTGGCGGTTTCTATCGGCCGGACAGAGATACCGGTTCGCCAGCTCCTGCAACTTGGGCCGGGCTCGGTCTTGAAGCTGGATAAGCCCATTGATGAACCGGCGGATTTATATTTGAAGGATGCCAAGTTTGCTGCCGGCGATGTGGTGGTAGTGGACGGATGCTTTGCCGTGAGAATAAGACAAATTATCGGTGCTGACACTGCATAATGGCGATTTCCCAGAAATCAAGGTCATCAGGATTGCCAGGCATCAGCTTGCCGAATCGAGCAGTTGATCCGTCGGCAGAAGGACCGGATACGTCTCTGGCTCCCAGCAGTAATATCATCTTGGCGGTGGGCCTGGTCGTAATCCTGGCTACTCTTCTGGTTCCGCTACCCACGCCGTTAATGGATGTGCTTTTGGCGTGCAGCATATCTCTGGCAGTGGCGATACTAATAATTACCCTCTCGGCGAAAGAGGCACTGGAACTATCTTCTTTCCCTTCATTACTCCTTTTCACGACCCTATTTCGTCTGTCCCTTAACGTAGCCTCAACCAGGCTCATACTTCTGCAGGGCGACGCGGGCAAGATCATCCAGACGTTTGGTGATTTTGTTGCCGGCGGTAGTTTGGTGGTCGGCCTGGTTATCTTTCTAATCCTGGTTGTCATTCAGTTCGTCGTAGTCACTAAGGGCGCCGAGCGGATAAGCGAAGTATCCGCCCGGTTTACCCTCGATGCCATGCCCGGCAAACAGATGGCGATTGATGCCGACTTGAACGCCGGGACTATTACAGAGTCTCAGGCCAACGAGCGCCGGGCAAAAATTGTCAAGGAAAGCGAATTCTATGGCGCAATGGATGGCGCCAGCAAGTTCATTCGTGGCGACGCCAAAGCCGGCCTGATAATTACCGCTGTCAACCTCGTTGGCGGTATAGCTATGGGCTACTCACGCGGTATGGGCGTTGCCACCGCAGTGAAGACGTACTCGATTCTTTCGATTGGCGATGGGCTGGTCAGCCAAATACCCTCGGTAATAATTTCCATAAGTTCGGGCTTTTTGGTGACCAAGATTTCTTCGAGCCGAAGTGTCAGCCAGGACCTTTCTCGGCAGTTTCTGGCCAGCAGCCAGCCGTTGATGATAGCTGCCTCCATAATCGGCGCGATGGCGTTGGTGCCAGGTTTGCCGAAGATACCTTTTGTCCTGTTGGCGGCGGGCACAGCCGTGCTGGGCCGGCTGACCGCTCAATCCGAAAAGCAGCGGCAGAAGCTGCCCAAAACTCCGCAAGGCAAGCCCGAAAAAGAGCCGGTTGAAGAGCTGCTGGATGTGGACAGGATTTCGGTGCACGTGGGCGTGCGGCTGATCAGCATGGTTGACCCTCGCAAACACAACACAATTTTTGAGCGGATCGGGGCTCTACGGCGAGGATTCGCCCAGCAACTGGGCATCGTCATCCCGCTTGTTCGCGTGCGAGACAACATTGTTCTCGAACCCAATGCCTACGAGATCAGGCTTTCGGATCAGCCCGTGGTAAAAGGCCGATTAGAACCCAGCAGGTATCTTGCTATGGACCCCGGCACCGTGCAGGAAAAAGTCATGGGGATAGCAACTGCCGAGCCTGTTTATGGCCTGCCCGCTTTGTGGATCACAGCGGAGAACAAAGAAAAGGCGGAACTGGCCGGCTACACCGTAATCGACCCAGAGTCGGTCTTTATTACGCATTTATCTGAGACGCTTAAAAGGCACGCCGATGAGCTGCTGACTCGTGAGGACGTGCAGCTTCTTATCGACCGACTTCGCAAAAATCAGCCTGCTCTGGTGGGTGAGATAGTAGGGGCCGATGGACAGGTATCCATTGGATTGCTTCATCGCGTGCTCAGGAATCTGCTCAAAGATGGAATACCGATTCGCGAGTTAACAACCATACTGGAGTCGCTGAGCGAAAACGCCTCAAAGACAAAAAGTGCCACCGCCCTGACAGAGTTGGTTCGCAAATCATTGAATAGAACAATCACCGAGCAGTACAAAGATGAGACCGGCAAGATTTCGGCCATAGCGCTGGAGCCTGCTTTCGAGCATCAGATGGTATCCACTTTGCGACAGGAAGGGGCGGAGATAACGCTGGCTTTGCCCACTGAGGTGGTGATCGAGACCAGTAGAAAAGTTGCTCAGGCCTGGAAAGCGGCGATGGATAAGGGCAAGGATAAGGTTGTTCTGCTGTGCGATTCCAGGCTGCGCTCGCCGTTGGCGGCCATACTGTCGCGGACTGTGCCGCCGCTGCCGGTTTTGGCTTATGACGAGATCGTGCTCGGCACAGACATAGAACCGATAGAGACCATAACCGTCCAGCAGGGCGAATCCGCTGTGCCGCAAGAGCAGCAACAAGAAATTCGCTCCGCGTGGATGCCGCAGCTTACTCCTGCTTTGGCAGGTGCGGGAAGATAAATTATGCCGTTAAACGCCCGGTACATAGGGGTCGCCGTCGCGGTGATATGCTTCTTCTGCCTGAGCTTCATCAGTTGGATTAGCGGTCTTTCACCATTTATCTGTTGTAAGCGGGCTGTGATCGGAGCGGCAGTCGCCTATGTGGCTGCCAGCTTAGTCGTGAAGGCAATTAACGCTATTTTGATTAGTGCAATGATTACAAGCCAGAAGGGTCGGGCTTTGTCTAACATAAGTTCCGAGCAAGAGGAGAAACGCGGTGGCAGTAAAGACTGAAAAAGGCGGTTCATTGTGCATTGTTCATAGTTCATCGACGAACAACGAACAAAGAACTCAGAACAGCACGATCCAGGATAGTGCCGAGCACCTGAAGGCCCTTGCCGTGCGGACGTACTCCGGACAGAAATCTCGGACGCTCGACGATGAGCGGATCGAACAGTTTCTGCCTATGGTTCACAAGATTGCTTATCGGGCAGTGACATACATTAAGCCGCCATTATCTTTTGAGGACCTGGTCTCGGCGGGGACTGTCGGATTAGTCAAAGCCGCCCGCGATTTCGATGCTTCTCACCACGCAGAGTTCACAACCTATGCCTATATCAGGGTAAAAGGAGCGATCCTTGACGAGCTAAGAAGTTCATCTTTGCTGCCTGCAAACCTCAGTAAGCAGATTCGCAGCGCGCTGGAGCTCAGCCGGAAAATCACCGAGCAGACCGGTACTGCACCCACTGACGACGAGCTGGCCGAGAAACTTGGAATAAGTACCGACGAGGTCTACGAGCTGTTTGAAAACGCCCGCGCCCAGCATTTTGTCTCAATAGATGGCTCCGGCGACGAGCAGCCTGCGTTCTGCGATTTTTTGACTGAAGCCCATACGGCTACTCCTGACCAGCAGCTCGAACGGGCTGAGCTTATAGGTAAGCTGACCGAGGCCATACAAAAGCTCGACCAGAAGCGACGGCAGATCATCTTGCTCTACTACCAGCAGCACCTGACGATGAAGCAGATAGGCGTCCTCCTTAAAATTACCGAATCGAGAGTCAGTCAGTTGCACTCCGGTGCACTGTTCCAATTATCTGTGGAATTAAGGGAGTGGAAAGATGGCAGATAACGACTACAACGTAATAAAGCCGGTGGACGGCCTGCACAATATCCCCGGTATAACTGAGGCAAAAGAACGCGAACGAAGAAAACGCCGGCAAAACTCCCACGGCAAACAAGAGGAAAATGCTAAACAACAGCCTAACGACTTGGCGGACCAGCAGAAACGCGGGCAAGAACGTAGCGAGGTGGAAAACGTCCGCCATCCCATAGACTATTGTGCATGAAAAGAAAGAAGAAAGAAGACAGAAGACAGAAGACAGAGGACAGAAGACAGAAGAGAGACCTTCTGACCTCTGACGTCTGACCTCTGTCCTCTGAGTTGACAGATGCAAAAGGCAGCGGGGCACATTCTGAAAAGTAGTGAGGTTAGGCTCGAAGGCCAAATTAGGCTTGATCCCCGCTGCCTGTCTGCGCAGGCACGAGCTTATCCCCGCCAAGGCGGGGGTGGTGGCCCCGACTCGGTCGGCGAGCAGGCAGGGGTGCGGATCCTCGAGAGCCATCCTGAATTCGCGGTCATCGAAGTTGTCTGCTGCTGCGGCGCAAGAACGTATGTTAAGTGTCAGTACGCTGATCTCTCAGCGGGCCAAGGCCAAAGAGCCGGCGGGCAGGTGAGTGAGCAACCAAGTGCCTAATCTCCATTTTGCAAAAGTTCAGATCGAAAGGAGA
>Ga0315280_10007474_pt1 | contig 14665 bp, 12 predicted proteins | sample YL17G06_40_MG_FD_203697 | JGI IMG/M metagenome (GOLD analysis project Ga0315280, IMG submission 203697) | Sediment microbial communities from Yellowstone Lake, YNP, Wyoming, USA - YL17G06_40 | ecosystem: Environmental > Aquatic > Freshwater > Lake > Sediment | place: USA: Wyoming | collected...
ACGTCGCACGATGCCGTCGCCTTCGTGCGCTCCCGCCTGCGGATTCGCCGCGTCGGCCACCTCGGCACGCTCGACCCCGCCGCCGCTGGGGTGCTGCCCATCGTCGTCGGCCGCGCCACTCGCCTGCTCAACTACTCGACCGGAGAGAGCAAGGCGTACCGCGCCGAGATCACCTTCGGCGTCACCACCGACACGCTCGACGCGGACGGCGCGCTCACCGCGAGCGGAGACAGCGCCGCGCTCTCCCGCCTGGAGTTGCAGGAGTTGCTCCCGCGATTCGCCGGCGACATCGAGCAGACACCGCCCGCTCATTCCGCGGTGCAAGTGAACGGCGCCCGCATGCACATGCTCGCCCGCCGCGGCCAGGCGCCCGCCATCAAGCCCAAGCCGGTGCGCATAGACTCCATTGACCTCATCGGCTTCTGGCCCGCCCGGAGGGCGCGCGCCCTGGTGGACGTGGTGTGCAGCGCAGGCACCTACATCCGCGTGCTCGCCGCCGACCTCGGGCAGGCCGTTGGCTGCGGCGCCTATCTCAGCTTCCTCCTGCGAACCCGCGCCGGTCGGTTCGAGCTGGCCGACGCGCTCACGTTGGAAGAGTGCCAGGCGGCTGCCGACCGCGGCGAGATGGCGGACCTCCTTCTGCCGCCCGACTGGCCGCTACAGCACCTGTCGGTGGTCGAGCTCGACAGCGCCGCGTCTTCGCGCTTCAGCCAGGGGACGCCCATGCCCACCCAGGCGCCTGCCGCCGGAGCGGTGCGCGTCTACTCTGCGGGGGGCCGCTTTCTCGGGATCGGCGCCGTGGGCGAGGACCACCTGCGGCCGCGGGTGGTTGTGTCCAGGGTGGAGGAAGGCGAGGAGTGAAGGTCATCCGCGGCCTCGAAGGTGTGAGGCTGGGCAGGCGCATCTGCCTCGCCATGGGCGTGTTCGACGGCGTCCATATCGGCCACCAGGCGATTATCTCTCACGCCGTCCGCCTGGCGGCCCCTCATCGCGGGACACCCGCGGTGCTCACCTTCGACCCCCACCCGGACACCATGATCTCCCCGAACGGCGCGCCCCCGCTCCTCACCACCACCGAGGAGAAGCTCGCGCTGATCAAGTCCCTGAGCATCCGGCTGGTCGTGGTCGCCGACTTCGATCGCGGCCTCGCCGAGACGCCCGCCGCCGACTTCGCTCGCCACATCCTCGCGGAACGGCTCAGGGCGAGCTGCCTGATCGTGGGCGAGGGCTGGCGGTTTGGCGCAAGGGGCCATGGCACCACCGACCTGCTGCACCAGATGGCGCCAGATTTCGGCTTCCACCTCGTGGTCGTGCCGCCGGTCACCGTCAACGGCGGGACCGTCAGCAGCACCCGCATACGTGGGCTGCTGTTCGAGGGCCGCGTCGGTCGCGCCCGCGACTTCCTCGGCCGCTGCTACGAGCTTTCCGGGCCTGTGGTGACGGGCAACCGCCTCGGCCGGCAGCTCGGTTTCCCCACCGCCAACCTCGACCTCCCGCCGGGCAAGCTCGTCCCGCCCGACGGCATCTACGCCTGTTGGGCCGGCGTACGCAAGCTCCGGCCCGCCGTCGCCAGCATCGGCGTCCGCCCCACCTTCGAGTCGGCGGGCGAGCGCAAGATCGAGGTGCATCTACTCCGATGCCCGCAGCAAGGCGGAGCAGGAGGCGAGCTTTCTTCGGCTTCGCTCACGACAGGCCTGCCCAGCCCACGCAGACCCAGGCGCATCGAGCTTCTGGGCCGCACCCTGCGCGTTCAGTTCGTGAAGCGGCTGCGGGAGGAGCAGCGATTCGAGTCGCAAGAGGCGCTGGTGGAACAGATCAGAGCGGATTGCGAGGAGGCGAGGAGGGTGCTGAGCAGGGAGTAGCCCACCCCTGCGAAGCAGGGGTGGGGCAGTTGGCCCGGCGGCACAGGCGTCTCGCCTGTGGGCACGAGCAAACCCAGTGGCGTGGGTTTGTCACGAGCGATAGCGAGGGACAAACCGCGAGCAAGGCACGCCGCAGGCGTGCCTGTAACGATACCGAGGCGATAGAAAGGGGGCTTCGCCCCTTGGGGCAGGTCGCGAACTCGCCCAACACACCTCCGGCGAAGCCGTCCGCGTCCATTTGCGTTCATCCGCGTCCGCCTATGCTGCGATCCGCCCGGATCTGCCCGCGTCCGCCTTTACACCTCTCCCCCGATATGCTATCATCCTTCCGGCCAGGCGCGGCCTGGCCCTGATTTTGGCCGGTTGTCGAAGGAGACGTGTCGGTGCCGCTTGCCAAGGAACTGAAGCAGAGCATCATGACGGAAAACATGACGCACGAGGGAGATACGGGCTCGCCGGAAGTCCAGGTGGCCCTGCTCACCGCGCGCATCAACCAGCTTCAGGAGCACTTCCGCACCCACAAGCGGGACCATCACTCTCGCCGCGGCATGCTCATCATGATCGGGCGGCGCCAGCGGCTCCTCAATTACCTGAGCCGCGCCGATATCGCCCGCTACCGAGCGCTGGTAGGGAAGCTCGGTCTGCGGGATAAGACGAGAGCACGAGGTTGAGCGCGAGCCCGGGTTCCGGGCTCGCTTGTCGTTCATACACTCATGGGGGACGCGTTCGAGCGACTGCGTAGTCCGCTGAGCTGACCTCTTCTGCGGGGACGATCCTGAACCTATGTGTGCCGAGAGACCTGTCGGGTAGGGCGGGAGCCCTGAGGCCTGCGTTATGAGCAGGCCGGGGTGGCGGCCCAAAGGGCCTAGCCACTTGCCTCCTGTGCCTGCGGACGACTTCCTCTCGCCAGACATCGGTGCAGGTGATGTTCCTGCTGGCGGAAAGGTCAGCGGACCTCGCGTTCTTCGCTCCCGGCGTCTGCCCCAGATAGGCAGAAGCATCAGTGGCAATCGCAAGTCGTGACCTCGACGGCAAGACCATCTCCGTCGAGTGCGGCACCCTCGCCAAACAGGCCGACGGTTCCGTCGTCGTTCGCCTCGGTGACACCATCGCGTTGGTCACCGCCACCATGGCCAAGCCCCGCGAAGGGATTGACTTCTTCCCTCTCCTGGTGGACTACGAGGAGAAGATGTACGCCGCCGGCAAGATCCCCGGCGTCCGCTACATTCGCCGAGAAGGCCGGCCCAGTGAGACCGCCATCCTCACCGCCCGTCGTATCGACCGGACCATCCGCCCTCTCTTCCCCGAGGGCTTCCGCAATGACGTTCAGATCGTGGCGACGGTTCTCTCCGCCGACCCAGACAACGCCGCCGACATGCCGGCGATGATCGGCGCCTCCGCCGCCCTCTCCCTCTCCTCTATCCCGTTCCTGGGCCCTGTGGGGGCCGTCCGGGTGGGCCGAGTTGACGGCAAGATGGTCGTCAACCCGACCTATGGCGAGCGCGACCAGAGCGACCTCGACCTCGTCGTCAGCGTCTCGCCCCTGGGCGTCATCATGCTCGAGGGCATGGCGGACCAGCTCCCCGAGGAGGTGCTGCTCGAGGCCATCGGTTTCGCCCTGCCCCACGCCGAGTCGCTGATGGAGATGCAGCGCGCCCTAGCCCAGGAGTCGGGCAAGGAGAAGTTCGCCTTCAGCGCGGTGACCGTGAGCGACGAGGTGCGCCAGGCGGTGGCGAAGCTTGGCGGCAAGATCCGGGACGCCATCCAGAACCCAGACAAGAAGGCGCGCGAGACCGAGACCGCCGAGGTGATCGAGCAGCTGACGGTGGGCCTCGCCGAGACCTTCCCGGAGAAGCTCGCCGAGATCCGCCTCGCGATTGAGGACCAGACCTACTACGAGCTGCGCACCTTGATTCTGGACGGGAAACGCCGCCCCGATGGGCGCGCTCCGGACGAGATCCGGCCGCTCTCGAGCGCGGTGGGACTGCTCCCGCGGACGCACGGCTCGGCGCTGTTCACCCGCGGCCAGACCCAGGTCATGTCAGTCCTGACTCTGGGTGGGGTAGGCGATGAGCAGTTGATTGACGACCTCGGCGTTGTCGAGTCCAAGCGCTTCATGCATCACTACAACTTCCCGCCCTACAGCGTCGGCGAAGTGCGCCCGCTGCGCGGCGCGAGCAGGCGCGATATTGGCCACGGCTCGCTCGTGGAGCGCGCCCTGCTTCCGGTGCTGCCGGATGAGGAGAGGTTTCCCTACACCGTCCGCGTCGTCTCCGAGGTGCTGGAGAGCAACGGCTCCAGCTCCATGGCGAGCGTCTGCGGCAGCAGCCTCGCGCTCATGGACGGGGGCGTGCCCATCCGCGGTGCGGTCGCGGGCATCTCTATCGGCATGGTCAGCGATGACAGCCGACACCAGTTGCTTACCGACATCCAGGGCGTGGAGGACTTCAGCGGCGACATGGACTTCAAGATCGCGGGCACCCGGTCGGGTGTGACCGCAGTCCAGATGGACGTGAAGCTGAAGGGCCTCACCCTCGACCTCATCCGAGAGGCGTTCGCACAGGCCCGCAAGGCCCGCGAGCAGCTGCTCGATACTATGGACACGTGCATCGCCGCGCCGCGTCCGGAGCTGGCCCCGCACGCTCCGCGCGTGTTCACCATCGAGATCAGCCCGGACAAGATCGGCAACATCATCGGCCCCGGCGGCAAGACCATCAAGAAGATGGAGGCCGACTTCGGCGTCCAGATCGACATCGAGCAGGATGGCCGGGTGTTCATCGCCGCCCCCGACCAGACCTCAGGTGAACAAGCTCTGAAGGTTATTGAGGACATCACCCGCGATCTCAAGGTAGGGGAAATCTACACCGGCAGGGTAGTCCGTATCGTGCCCTTCGGGGCTTTCATCGAGCTCCTGCCGGGCCGAGACGGGCTCCTGCACATCTCCCAGATTGCCCGTGAGCGCATCGAAAAGGTCGAGGACGTGCTCAGGATGGGAGATGAGGTGCAGGTGAGGGTCATCGAGATAGACCCCCAGGGGAAGGTGCGATTGAGCAGGAAGGACCTGCTGGGACCGCCCGAAGGCGGCGAAGCGCCGGAATCCGAGCGGCCCTCTGGCGGCAGGCCTCCTCGCCGCAGACCGCCCCGGCGGTGACCTTCACGCAAACAGAAGTTCGCCCCTCTCCGCCGCGGCGGGCTAGTCGCTGCCAACTGGCCGCGGGGGATTGCCGCGCACCACGTGGCGTGTGTCCGACCGCCGAGCCAGTGAGCAGCACGGACCGGCGTTCGGGTTAGCGCGTGCGCGGACAGGACGGTGTCGGATCCACACGAGTCACGACGTTATCAGCGGGGTCAGCGACCACCGGAGCGGCCCTCGGGCGCAGAAGACCGTTCTTCCGAACGGCCTTCGGGTCCTTACCGAGCGTCTGGACCATGTCAACTCGGTGTCGCTGGGCCTCTGGCTGGCCACAGGCCTCGGGGATGAGCCCACCGGTCAGGAAGGCATCAACCACTTCCTCGAGCACATGGTGTTCAAGGGAACGCGCACGCGCTCGACGCTGGCGATCGCCGAGGCGAGCGACGACATCGGCGGGCAGGTCAATGGCTTCACCGAGCGGGAGTTCATGTACCTGCTCGCCCGCACCATCGGAGAACAGGTCGGCGCCGCCCTGGAGCTGTTCTTCGATCTGCTGATCAACTCGGTCTGCCCCGAAGACGAGGTCAACCGCGAGCTGGATGTCGTGCTCCAGGAGATTCGCCACGTCGAGGACGCGCCCGAGGAGTGGGTCCACGACCTGCTCCTCGAGACTGCCTGGCCCAACCACCCCCTCGGCCGGCAGCTCATGGGCAGCCCCAAGACGGTGCGCGGCATAGGGCGCGAGGCCCTGCTCGCACACCTGGCGACGCTTCGCTATGCCGACCGGGTGATCGTGGCCGCCGCCGGCCGGGTTGACCACGATTGGGTCGTAGACCTGGTGGCCCGCCTCGCGGGCGACCAGGCGCCGGGGCCGGCTGCAGCCGTGGACGGGGTGCCGCAGTTCGCCGCCGAGTGCCTTCGGGTTCCCCGCGCCACCTCGCAGGTCCACTTCTGCATGGGCACGCCGGGCTGCAGTAGGAGCGATCGCGACCAGTACGCGTTCGGCATCCTCGACGCCATCCTGGGCGGCGGCGCCAGTTCCCGGCTCTTCCAGGAGATCCGCGAGAACCGCGGCCTCGCCTACAGCATCGGCTCCTACCTCCAGTCCTACCGCTCCGCCGGCCTCTTCGCTATTGACGCCGGGACGGGCCCGGAGGACTTCGACTTCGTCGTTGATCTGATCGGGCGCGAGATCGCGCGCCTCCAGCGCGACGGCCCGTCGCCATCCGAGCTGGAGCGCGCCCGCACGCAGCTCAAGGTGGCCATCGCCCTCGCCACCGAGAGCACGAGCTTCCGCATGCAGCATCTGGCCGGCTCCGAGATCTATTGGGGCCGCGTCCTCTCCTTCGACGAGATCGTTGCAGGCGTCGAGGCGGTGACTGCCGAAGACCTCTATCGCGTCGCCGGCCGGGCGTTCACCCCGGATCGCCAGGCGCTCGTCGCCATCGGCCCGTTCTGACTGACCGTTGGGCAGGGGACATGTCGCATGAGGTGACTGAACCTCCTGCGCTACGTCTGCTCAATGGCAGGGGCAAGCCCCTGCCCAACCCATGAGATGAGAACGGGCAGGAGACACGCTCCTGCCCTACGAACCCTGTGGGAGCCCGGTCCTCCGGGCGATCTCTTTCCGCGAGCGAGAGACCCACATGCCTCCTATCCGCGTTCTCGTCATCGGCGCCGCCGGGCGCATGGGCAGGGAAGTCGTCAAAGCGGTCGCCTCCCAGACGGACATGGCCGTCGCCGCCGCGGTGGACCGTTCCAGCATCGGCAGCGATGCGGGCGCGCTCGCCGGCCTCGACGCGCTCGGCGTCGCCATCACCGACTCGCTCTCCGATGCCATCAAGCAGGCCAAGCCAGACGTCTCGGTGGACTTCAGCTTGCCCACCTCGGTGATGGGGAACGCGCGCATTCTTGTCTCCGCCAAGGTAGCGGCCGTGATCGGCGCATCGGGTCTCACCGAAGAGGACATGAAGGAGCTCGCGGCGCTCTGCGAGCAGCACGGGACGCCCGCGCTCTACGCCCCGAACTTCGCCATCGGCGCGGTGCTCATGATGCAGTTCGCCGCAGAGGCGGCGCGCCATATGGACGCGGCCGAGATCATCGAGCTTCACCACGCCGGCAAGCTCGACTCTCCCTCCGCCACTGCTGCTCGCACTGCCCGACTGATTGCCGGCGCGCCCGACTCCAGAGTCAAGCAACATCCCTCCGCCGACCACGGCCCCGCCCGCGGCACGGCGGTCGAGGGCATCCCCATCCACAGCATTCGCCTCCCCGGCCTCGTCGCACACCAAGAGGTCATCTTCGGCGGCCTCGGCCAGACCCTCACCATCCGCCACGACTCCACCGGCCGCGAGTCGTTCATGCCGGGAGTGCTGCTCGCGGTGCGGAAGATCAGGTCGCTGAGCGGGTTGACGGTGGGGCTGGAGAACGTGCTGTAGGGCGGGCGCCGCCCCGACCCTCCGTGGGACCCCAACCCCTTGTGGGAGCCCCATCCTCGGGGCGACGCGCCCTTTACCCATTCGGCAGGAGCTTGTCATGAGACCCGCCGGGCGTGTGGCGGGCCCCTGCCACCGGCCCGCGGCGCCCGCTCCCGGCCCGTGCCTGCAAGATGACCCAAATAGAGAAAGGGCAGGAGACACGCTCCTGCCCAACGGATTGGTCAAGCGCCAGGCCGCGTTACTGCTGTCTCGGCTCCACCATCAGCCTGATCGCTGTCCTCTCTTGCCCGTCTACGATGATGTCGGCGAAGGCCGGGCGGCAGATGAGGTCAACGCCGGATGGGGCCATGAAGCCGCGCGCGATCGCAATCGCCTTCACCGCCTGGTTTAGCGCACCCGCGCCGATCGTCTGTAGTTCAGCCGCGCCCTTCTCACGGATGGTACCCGCCAAAGCGCCGGCCACTGCGTTCGGGTTCGACTTCGTCGAAACGCGCAGGACCTCCATGACCGCCCTCCTGCTACCTGTTGTTCAACTGCCTCTAGCACTAATCTGACTGCGACCGCAAGCGTTTCCGCATCTCTGCTTGCGGGCCGTGTTCGGTTTCGTCTGTCGTTGATGTGATCGCGCCTGCTCGAAATGGTGCTAACGCCGCCTCGCCCGGCGGCCTGACTGGTCACGGTTGCGCTGGAGCGAATTCTACCACACGTGCGGCTGTTCTTGTGACGATATCGGCGCTCGTCCAGTCCGCGACCGGGGGCCTGGGGCCGCCCCGGCGGCCTATCCGACGGCTGTCACACAGGCTCGCAGAGGGCGGATGCACGCGCCTCGCCGCTACATGCCAGTACCGGCGGTCACACCTCCATCGCCACACGTTCGATCGAAAGAGCGGTCCCGGTCTCGGTGCTGATCTCCACCACTACCCCGTTGAGCATCAGCGCGCCGGTCTCCAACTCGAACTTCGCCGGCATGCCGGTGAGGAAGCGCCGGATGACCGGCTCCACCTTCACCCCCAGGATCGAGTCCCGGGGCCCGGCCATCCCGACGTCCGTGATGTATGCTGTGCCCTTGGGCAGCACCCTTTCGTCCGCGGTCTGGACGTGGGTATGGGTGCCGATGACGGCGCTCACCCGCCCATCCAGGTACCACCCCATCGCCAGCTTCTCGCTGGTCGCCTCCGCATGGACGTCCAGGATGATCACATTCGTTCTTCCACGAATGTGATCGATTTCGCTGTCTGCGGCCCGGAACGGACAATCTACCGGGTGCATGAACGTCCGGCCCTGCACGTTCACGACACCGATCGAGCCGCTGTGCGCGGTGACGAACACTTCTCCGCCTCGTCCTGGAGTTCCTGGCGGGTAATTCGCGGGGCGGAGCACGCGGTGGTCGGACTCGATGAAAGCGACTGCGTCCCGCTGACGCCAGACGTGGTTGCCCGTGGTCAGGACATCCACACCTGCCTGGAACAGCTCGTCGGCCACCGACGAAGTGATGCCCATGCCGCCAGCGGCGTTCTCTCCGTTTGCTATGGTGAAGTCAACCTGGTGCTGACGCACGAGGTCGGCCAGGGAGGCCTTGACAGCCTCACGACCCGGCCGGCCCACGACGTCGCCGATAAAGAGCAGGTTCAATGGGATGTGACCCTTCTCCGTTGCCCGCAGACGCCGGCCCAACCCAGGGCAAGGCCGAGCGAACCCGACACGCCCGGTCGGCAGCAGGCCACAGCGACCCGGCCCGCCCCGAGGCAGATGCCGCCTCTCGCCGACCCAGCGATGCTGGGCGACCCCTGTTCAGCGTGCTGCGCCGTCCGCCCGGGCTTTACTTGGCGTACTCGATGGCGCGCGTCTCTCTGATGACGGTCACCTTGATCTGGCCGGGGTATTCCAGGTCCGATTCCTGGATCCTATCGGCCACCTCTTTCGCGAGGGCGGCGGCCATCCCGTCATCCACCTCTTCGGGCTTGACCAAGATACGCACTTCCCGCCCGGCCTGGATGGCGAAGCAGCGCTCCACGCCCTGGCAGGAGTGGGCGATCTTCTCGAGCCGGTCGAGGCGCTTGATGTAGCCCTCCAGGGTCTCTCGCCGGGCGCCCGGGCGAGCCGCCGACACGCTGTCGGCCGCGTAGACCAGCACCGCCTCCACCGAGCGGAAGGGCTCCTCCTCGTGGTGAGCGGCGATGGCGTGGATGACGTCCGGGCTCTCCCGGTACCGCCGCGCCAGGTCCACGCCGATGGAGGTGTGGGTGCCTTCCTGCTCGGAGTCCACGGCCTTGCCGATGTCGTGGAGCAGGCCTGCCCGCCGGGACAGGGCCTCGTTCACATGGAGCTCCGCGGCCATGATTCCGGCGATGTTCGCCACCTCGATGGAGTGGTCCAGGGCGTTCTGGCCCAGCGTGGTGCGGAACTTCATCTTGCCCAGCAGGTGGACCAGCTCGGGGCGGAGGCCGGTCACGCCGGTCTTGAAGGTCGCCTGGTCGCCCGCGTCCTGGATGCGCTCCTCCATCAGCGTGTGCGCTTTCTCCACCGCCTCCTCGATCCTGCCCGGGTGGATCCGGCCGTCGCTGATCAGGTTCTCGAGGGCGATCCGCGCGGTCTCGCGTCTGACGGGGTCGAATGCGGAGATCACGACCGCCTCCGGCGTGTCGTCAATGATCAGGTCCACGCCGGTGAGTTGCTCGAAGGTTCGGATGTTGCGCCCCTCACGGCCGATGATGCGGCCCTTCATCTCGTCCGAGGGCAGCGCGACCGCTGAAACCGTGGTCTCGCCGACCTGGTCGACCGCGCAGCGCTGGATGGCAAGCGAGATGATCTCCCGCGCTTTGCGGTCGGCCTCCCGCTTGGTCTCCTCCTCGATCTGCTCCAGGAGCATCGCGGCTTCGTGGCGCGCTTCCTTCTCGGCCTCGCTCAGCACGATCTGTCTGGCCTCGTCGGCAGAGATTCCCGCGACCCGCTCCAGCTCGTCGCGCCACCGCTGTCGCTCCTTCTCCGCCATGTCGCGGATCCTGGCGACCTCGGCTTCCTTCTCCTCAACCTGCCGCTCCCGCTTCTCCAGACCCTCCATGCGCCGCTCCAGGCTCTCATCCCTCTGGCTCAGCCTGCGCTCCATGCGCTGGAGTTCCTGCCTGCGGTCCCGGTTCTCTTTCTCGATCTCCCGTCTGAGTTGGTGCGCCTCTTCTTTCGCCTCGAGGAGGGCTTCCTTGCGCTTGGCCTCAGTCTCGACGTGCGCCCGCTCTATCTCCCGCTGTGCCTCAGCAATCTCACGCTTCTTGGCCTGATGGAAGCGCAGGACCGCGAGGAAGCCGATAGCGAGCAGGACTACCTCTGCCAGCAGTCCAACCAACAGTGTCAAACCGTGGGTATCCACTTCTGCCCACTCCCTTCCGATGACGCGGCCTGCCAGAGCGGACAGCCCGGGCCACGCTGCACATCGGTCCTACAGAGGACCTGAGCCCGACACGACCGCGAAACTGTTTCCGGCTCGAGAATGCGCGCCAGCATCGCCCCGGGGCGGGCCCGCCCAGGATGATCCGGGCACGACGTATGGCGCTCGCTATGACCATGTACGAGTCAAACCCCTTCATGGGCCACTGTGACCTATTGTGCGGTTCGCAGCGCGGACCGCCAGTCTTTCTCACTGCTCCGCTTGCGGCGATATCCGTCTCATCACGCCTTCGACTATGTCAAACCCGAATCCCCGTCCCACCAGCAACCGCCGCACTCGCGCCAACGCCTTCGGATCGTCCGCACCTTCCCTCAGCCGCCTCCGCGCGAGCGCCAGCGCCTGCTCCGCCTCCGTCTCGTCATCCACGGCTTCCGACAACACTCTCTCGATCAGCTCGTTTGCGACGCCTTTGCGGCGCAGCCCCCAGCGCAGCTTCTGCTTGCCGACTCCGCCTGCCGCCTGCCTGCTGGCGACCCAACTCCGGGCGAACTCCAGGTCGTCCACCAGGCCTACACGCGCCAGATCGGCTATCACTCCTGCCACCACATCGGGGAGGAAACCGGCCCTCCGCAGCCTGTCCCGCAGCTCGGCCGCCGACCGGGATCGGGCCGCGAGCAGGCGCAGGGACCTCTCCCGCGCCGCCTCAGCATCCTCTGGCGATGGGGCGCTAGCCCTCCTCCTCGCCATCGGTGGCCAGCTCCTCCGGCGCTGGATTCAGCTTCGACCGGATCTCATGCTCTATCTCGGCCGCGATATCAGAGTTTTCCTCTAGGAATTGCTTCGCGTTCTCCCTACCCTGGCCCAGGCGGGTCTCGGAGTAGGTGAAGAACGCTCCGGACTTGGCGATGATCCCCATTTCCGTCCCGATGTCTACCAGGTCGGCGGCGCGCGAGATCCCATGGCCGTAGATGATGTCGAATTCGGCCGTCCGGAACGGCGGGGCCACGCTGTTCTTGATAATCTTGGCCCTCGACCGCCCGCCGACGATCTCGTTGCCCCTCTTAATAGATTCCACTCGGCGCAGTTCGATTCTCACGGACGACCAGAACTTGAGCGCGCGCCCTCCTGGCGTCACCTCGGGGTTGCCGAACATCACCCCGATCTTCTCCCGTATCTGGTTCAGGAAGACCCCGACCGTGTCCGACTGGCGGATCGAGTGCGCCACCTTCCGCAGCGCCTTGGACATCAGTCGCGCCTGGAGCCCGACGTGCGAGTCGGCCATCTCGCCCTCGAGCTCAGCCTTGGGTACCAGGGCGGCGACCGAGTCCACGACGAAGATGTCCAGCCCGCCGCTTCGCACCAGGATGTCGGCGATGTCGAGCGCCTGCTCACCCGTCTGCGGCTGCGAGATCAGCAGTTGGTCCAGGTCCACGCCCACCGCCGCGGCGTAGGTGGGATCCATGCGCTGCTCGGCGTCGATGTAGGCCGCCGTGCCGCCAGCCTTCTGCGCTTGAGCGATCATATGGTAGGCGAGCGTCGTCTTCCCAGAGCCCTCATTGCCGTAGACCTCGGTAATCAAGCCCCTGGGAATGCCCCCGACGCCGAGCGCGATGTCAATGCTGAGCGAGCCGGTCGGGATCACGTTCACATTCAGGTGCTGCGACGACCCCAGCCGCATGATCGCTCCCTTGCCGTGCTGGCGCTCGATCTGGGTGATCGCCAGGTCTATCGCCTTGTGCCTGCTCTCCGTCGTTTTCTCTGTGGCTTTCTCGGTCATGTCTCCCCTTCGCCCTGTTACTCCGCGGCTGCTATGGATCTTCGCACATCGAAGTAATGCACGCCCAAGTTCCCAGCGCTCTCGGGAGCGCCCTGAGGGGTTTCGCCATTGCTTCTTGTGGCGAAACCCATTACTGGAGCATCTTCTGCTCTAACTCGTGATAGATCGCCCCCTGCCGCGTCAACTCACTCCTCATCAAGAGTACCCGGTCAAGGCGCACCTGACCCAGGTCGGCGCCTGCCATCTCTTGGATCGCCGCGGCGAGCGCCGGGTTCGACCCGGCCTCACGCGCCCGCCCGAGGGTCAGGTGAGCCGTGAACAGTCTGCTCTCCATCTCAAACCCATGTTTGCCACTGACCTGCTCGATCCTCTTGGCGATTTCGATCAGCTCATCCGCGCCATCGTTCACGCCGGCCCACACCACCCGAGCGCGGTTCGCGCTCGGGAACGCCCCCAGCCCCCGGAACCGCATGGTGAACGCCATCAGGCCGTCCAGCGCCTCGCCGACAGCGTTCCAGAGCGCGTTCAGACGCTGCGGCTCGACCCCGCCCAGGAATTTGAGCGTGATGTGGAATCCGTCCGGGTTCACCCACTTGATCCGCGGCTCGACCGCCTTCAGCCGCTCCTGGGCCTCCCGCAGCCCCTCAGCCGACTCCGGCGGAACTGCCACCGCTATGAAGCTGCGAATGCGATCGCTCTCTGCCATCCGCTCCTGTCGCGCGGCCTGCGTAGGGCGGGGTGTGTCCCGCCCTGGGCGCCATGAACGGCGCCCTTACGACTGGGCCTCCCGCAGTCTCCGATAGAGCAAGTACAACGCGGTCTGCGCCGCGCGCTCCTTCACCATCAACCTGTCGCCGCGCAGCCGATGCTCCTCGATCACCGTGCCGGTCTGGTTGGCCACGGCGATGTAGGTCAGGCCCACTGGTTTCTCCGGCGTGGCCCCCGTCGGGCCGGCGATGCCTGTCACGGAGACGCCGACATCGGCCCCACAGGTGACTCTTACGCCCTCTGCCATCGCCCGCGCCGTCTCCTCGCTGACCGCCCCGTGTTGGGCGATGGTCTCCGCCGGGACGCCCAGGAGATTGACCTTCGCCTGGTTGGAGTACGTGACCAGGGAGGCGAGCAGGTAGTCGGAGCTGCCAGGCACGTTCGTGATCCGGTGCCCGATGAGTCCGCCCGTGCACGACTCTGCGAGCGCGAGCGTCTTGCCGCGCTTCCGCAGCATCCCGCCGATGGCCGCTTCCAGGGTCTCGCCGTCCACGCCGTAGACGTGTTGGCCCAGCCGCCGCCTGATCTCCGCCTCCAGCGGGGCGATCATCGCCTGGGCGGCCTCCCGGTCCGGCGCGCGGGCGCCGATGCGGAGATGCACCTCGAACGTCTTCGCGTAGGGAGCGACGGTGGGGTTGCTGCCGCGGATCAGGTCGGAGATCTCGGCCTCGGCCTGCGATTCGCCGATCCCTGCGAGCCGGAGGATGCGGGAGACGATGACCGCGCCGCCTGCTGCCTGGGCGCGACCGGCGAGGTAGGGGAGGACCGTTTGCTCGGCCATCGCTTTCATCTCCGCCGGCACGCCGGGGAGAGCGATCGCCGTCTTGCCGTCGTTGACGTGGATGAACCCGGGCGCGGTGCCAACCGGGTTCGGCACGACGATGGCGCCGCGCGGCACCCGCGCCTGCTTGAGAAGGCTACCGAGCACTGTCAGCCCGCGCTGGCGGGCGAACGATCGGATTCTCTCGGCCGAAACCTCGTCTTCGACGAGGTCAACGCCCATTACGCGGGCGACGACAGCCGCGGTGATATCGTCTTCGGTGGGCCCCAATCCGCCTGTCGCGAGCACGACATCGGCTCGTCCCAGGATGACTCGCAGCGCCGCAGCCAACCGTTCAGCGTTGTCACCGACCGTAGTCTTGTGGTAAACGTTGATGCCCAGCTCGGATAGCTTTTCCGCCAGATAAGCGGCATTGGTATCGACAATCTCTCCAAGGAGCAGCTCGGTTCCAACCGATAGCAGCTCTAAGTCCATCCACTCCTCCGGTGCTCACTGGATCGCACAAACGCCGGATGGAGCCCACT